>Ga0209755_10007673_pt1 | contig 11655 bp, 6 predicted proteins | sample TergutCo191P1_FD_187301 | JGI IMG/M metagenome (GOLD analysis project Ga0209755, IMG submission 187301) | Cornitermes sp. P1 segment gut microbial communities from Petit-Saut dam, French Guiana - Co191P1 (SPAdes) (version 2) | ecosystem: Host-associated > Arthropoda: Insects > Digestive system >...
TTTCCGTGTATAAGGAAGAATTATATCAAGGCAAAGAACTTTATGAGCGTCCGATGAAAAACTGGAAGGGTGAAGATGTAATCGTCTTTACGCGGATTCTTCCAAACGGCTGGCATCTGGTTCTTTTGACTCCTAAAAATCAATATTATATCGGCACAACGCAGATGCTGATAGTTTTATGTATTTTAGGCGCGTTATTGGCGGCAACGCTGATTACTGTCCTTATAAGAATTGACAGGGCGAAAGAAAGAGCAGATCAGGAAAGCAGGCAGAAGAGCGCGTTTCTCGCCAATATGAGCCACGAGATTCGCACTCCGATGAACGCGATTATCGGAATGACGTATATCGGAAAAAACGCGGATGATCTATCAAGAAAAAATTACTGTCTCGATAAAATAGAAAACGCTTCGCAGCATTTGTTAGGTGTCATTAACGATATTCTTGATATGTCAAAAATAGAAGCTAATATGTTTGAATTATCGTACGAAGAGTTTAATTTTGAAAAGATGCTTCAGCGCGTTATCACCATCGTTGGTTTCAGAGCGGAAGAAAAAAAACAAAAACTTTCGATTCATATTGATAAGTCGATACCGCGCACATTGATAGGCGATGATCAAAGGCTTGCGCAGGTTATCACAAATCTGCTTGGCAACGCCGTCAAGTTTACTCCCGAAGAAGGCTTCATAAAACTCGACACTCATTTTGTAAGCGAAGAAGACGGCGTCTACACTACAAGAATTACAATCAAAGACTCGGGGATTGGCATCACCGCGGAACAGCAAAAGCATCTTTTCCGCGCGTTCAAACAGGCTGATTCCGGAACAGCGCGCAAATTCGGCGGCACAGGACTGGGACTTGCCATCTCAAAAAATATTGTAGAATTGATGGGCGGAAATATCGAACTTGTTTCCGAAAAAGGAAAAGGCTCTTCATTCTCGTTCACATTCAAAGCAAAACGCGGCGCGTCAAACGGCGCTGAAAGCGAAGCTTCCCGCGGCGCGAAAAATGCCGATTTTGCAGCAGAGTTTCCCGATCAGACTTTATCGGAAACCGGCGTGAATTGGGAAAATATATCGATCCTTGTTGTAGATGACGATCAGGAAATCCTGGATTTTTTTTCCGAAACCCTGCAAAATATCGGAGCAAAATGCGATACCGCTTCAAGCGGAGAAGAGGCGCTGGCGCATATCAGCAAAAACGGATTTTATCACCTTTATTTTATCGACTGGAAAATGCCTGATATAGACGGTCTGAAACTTATAAAAGAAATAAAACAAAAAGCAGAATCTCCCGACAATACCGTCATTGTAATGATCTCCGCCGCCGAATGGAGCGTTATCGCGGATGACGCGAAAAACGCCGGCGTTAACAAATTCCTGTCAAAACCGCTTTTCCCGTCAACAATTACAGACGTGATAACCGAAGCAATCGGCATACAGCACATACAAAAAAAAGAAACTGACGACTACAGCGGAATCTTCAAGGGCTATAAAATTCTTTTAGCTGAAGATGTCGAGATCAACCGCGAGATCATCGAAGTGCTGGTCAAACCTTCATTACTGGAAATTGACTGCGCCGAAAACGGCGCCATAGCCGTGGCGATGTTCGAACAATTACCTGAAGAATACGATCTGATTTTAATGGACGTGCAAATGCCGGAAATGGACGGATATGAAGCGACAGAAAAAATCAGGGCATCGGGTCACGAAAAAGCAAAAACCATTCCCATTATCGCCATGACAGCTAACGTTTTCCGCGAAGATATCGAAAAATGTATTAAAGCAGGAATGAATGATCATATCGGGAAGCCGATTGATATTAAAGAGTTTTTTGTTGTTTTACAGAGGTATCTCAAAAAAAATGAATAAAGAAAATATAACTGAACTTTTTACCTTGATAAAAGAAGCAAAATACCCGATTGTAATGACAGGCGCAGGCGTAAGCACGCTGTCCGGCATCCGCGATTTTCGCGGCAAAAACGGACTCTACAACGAAATGGACGCGGAAAAAATCTTCGACATCAATTATTTTGAAAAAGATCCTTCGCTGTACTACAATCAGGCAGGCTCATTTATTTATAATTTAAACGAAAAAGAACCTTCGATTGTGCATAACGTACTCGGAGAGCTTGAAAAGCGCGGAATTCTCAAAGCGCTGATAACCCAAAACATTGATCTGCTTCATCAAAAAGGCGGAAGCAACAATGTAATTGAAATTCACGGCTCGCCTGAAACGCATTACTGCCTGCGCTGCCCGGGAGTCAGAGTCAGTTTTGAGGAAGCCGCGGCTGTTGTCCGCAAAGGAGAAATGCCCAAGTGCCCGAATTGCGGCAGAGTGCTAAAACCGGCAATCACTTTTTTCGGTGAAAGCCTTCCCGTAAACGCGCTGCGGCAGGCAACCCTTGAGTCGCAGCAGGCTGACTTAATGCTGATACTGGGCACAAGCTTAACCGTTTACCCTGCCGCTTCCATGCCGGAGCATACTCTGCGGCACGGCGGCAATATCGTCATCGTTAACAATATGCCGACACCGATGGACTCAAGGGCACTGATGTGTTTTGACGATCTTGGTACAACCTTTGAAGGTTTAAAAGAATTAATGGAAAATTAAAACATTTATTACTAATTTGTATTTTTATGTGATAAAATAAATTTATGAAAATCAGAATGGATTCCCTTATAAAAACAATAACCGCGGCTCTTGATACGGTAGAGAAAGAACTAATAGGCGCAAGCACTAATCACGGCAAGAGGATTGCGGTTCTTTGCGCTAAAATGGGAAAATTGCTGGGAAAAAATACCGAAGAAATAATGGGCTTAACCAACTGCGCGCTGTTACACGACAATGCCCTCACTGAATATTTACTCGCGTCCCGTGAAGGCGGTCATTATGATTCAATCATGAAAGAACACTGCGAATACGGTCAGCGGAATGTCGATTCATTGCTGTATAATTTTAACATAAAACATTTTATTCTTTACCATCATGAACGGGCTGACGGAAAAGGACCGCTTGGAATACATGAAGGGGAAGGTCCTGTAGAAGCGGAACTGATAGCGGCTGCCGATTCAATTGATGTCACGTATCATTTGCAAACCTTAGAAAGGGATAAACTCGATTCTGTCCGCCAGGCTGTTAAGAATGATGCCGGAAAAAAATACAGCAAAACCGCCTCGGACGCAATGCTTGAAATTTTAAACTTGCAGACGCTTGAATCGCTCAAAGATGATGTTATAAACAAAACTGCCGAAACTTTTTTACCCGCGTGGATTGTAGACATTGAAGACAAGTTAGTGCTTAATTTTGTAAATTTTATAACTAGAATCATTGACTACAAATCAACTTTCACTAAACATCATTCAATCGGAATCGCTCACATAGCATGGTATATGGGAGGCTATTATAAATATAATCAGACAGAAAGATCTAAATTATATCTTGCGGCAGCCCTTCATGATCTTGGAAAATTGGAAACTCCGGCCGCAATCCTGGAAAAACCGGGAAAACTAACAGACGAAGAATTTCTGATTATAAAAAAACACGTGTATAAAACATGGGGGCTTTTAAAAGATATTGAGGACTTTGACGATATATGCGCATGGGCGTCCAATCATCATGAAAAATTGGACGGAACAGGTTATCCTTTCGGGAAAAAAGCCGCTCAGCTTGATTTTAATTCAAGACTTATGGCATGCATTGATATATATCAGGCAGTCAGCGAAAAGCGTCCGTACCATCCTCAGCGGGATCTTAACGCTGTATTGGAGATAATGTATAAAATGGCAGATAACGGCGGGATAGACAGAACCATAGTTGACGATATTTCGATAGCAATGCGGCCTTATGACGGCATTGATCCGCCGGAGCCGGAGATCAACGATAAAGAAGCTAACTAACAGTAAAGATGCTAACCGCTTGTCAAAATATAACTAACGTTATCCAGTTCCGCCATTTGAGTGTAAAGCGGAAGATTATCACCTGAATGTTTTTTATCAAAATCAACAAGAATTACAAATAATGAATTGACAAGCTCCGCAAAAACTTTTATGTTGTTCGGCAGATTATTAACTGTCATTTCACGGTATAATCTGTCGGGAGCGCGTACATCGGATTTTACATTAGTTTTTATAGCGTGCACTCCATTGCGGACAGTCTGTATAAAACGCGCACAGGCGGATACCTGTTTGTATAAATCGTCTAAATTAAAACCCTTATACCGGTACAACTCAAGTTTCTCGGTAAAAAGTTCAATGTAATTCCATGTTCTTTCATCAAGATAAAGCTGCAAAATATAAGGACGTAAAACCCGGTTTGCGATATTCAAATGGTAATGATAACCGCAGCGCTCTATAATCCTTACTACCTCATCATCCTTAATCAAATCCATATTATTCTCCGCTTTTTTCTTCAGGACTTGCAGCAATTGTTTTTTCTATCGCAGATACCAGGATATCAGGTTTTACCGGTTTGGTCAGCACATCCGCAACGCCGGAATTTCTTGCTTTAATCATGAATTCCGGACTGCTGTTTCCGCTTACAATTATAACCGGAGTGTCGGCAAAGGTTGGTATCTTCTTTAAATCGCTTAAAAATTCAAACCCCGAAATATTGGGCATTTCAATATCCAAAAGAATAATATCAGCCGAATTTCTGATTAGAAAAGCAATCGCCTCAGAAGCTGATTTTACCACCCTGAGGTCGTACCGCGGCACCAAAATACTTCTAAATTCGCTTAATTGCTGTAAATTATCATCAATTCCCAAAACAATCAATTTTTCGCTCATAATTTTGCCCTCCTGACAGAAAAAATACAAATTTTCCACTATTATTTAACTATGAATTATAATAAAAATCAAGTAAAATTATAAGTATAATGTTTTTTGAGGAATAAAATGCCTAACAACGGAAAAAACAGCGTATTGGTTGTCGATGATGAAAGAATTAACCTCGATCTCCTGGTAAAAATCCTAAGCCCCGAATACACGGTTTATATGACCAAAAACGGCGCTTCCTGCATAGAAATGGCAAATGAATTATTGCCTGATATTATTTTGCTGGATATTGTCATGCCCGACATGGACGGCTACGAAGTGCTAAAGGCGCTGAAGGAATCCGAAAAGACACAGCAAATTCCGGTAATTATTATTACAGGTTTGGATAATGTTGAAAATGAAGAAAAGGGGCTGGCGCTTCAGGCAGCCGATTATATACATAAGCCGCTAAGTTCCGTTATTGTCCAATTGAGAGTCAGCAATCAAATTCAAATTGTTAACCAAATACGCGCCATAAAAAAATATACTTATGAGGTAGCTGCCGCGGAAGAGAGAAGCAAGTTTTTCGCGAAAATGAGCCATGAGATGAGAACACCTCTTAATGCGGTAATCGGACTTTCCGAGATGACGCTGGAAGGATGTTCTCTGGATGAAGAAGCCAAGGAAAACATTTCAAAAGTTTGCAACGCCGGAACATCTCTTCTTCACATGGTTAACGATATTCTGGATATTTCAAAAATTGAAGCCGGAAAATTCAACCTTGTCCCGATTGAGTACAGTTTTCCGTGCATAATAAACGATACTGTTACTCAGTGTATTATCTTAAAAGAGAAGAAACCGATAAACTTCATTTTAGATATTGATGAAAATATTCCACTTCAGCTTTTCGGCGATGATCAAAGAATAAAGCAGATATTGAGCAACCTTTTGTCTAACGCTTTTAAATATACCAAAGAAGGAACTGTAGAACTCGGCGTAAAATGCGAGAAAAACAATCAGGTTAATGATGAAATAATAATGATTTTTTCCGTCAGAGATACCGGCATCGGTATCTTAAAAGAAAATTTGGAAAATATCTTTTCTGATTATGAAAGAATGGATACGGAATCAAACAGAAAAATAACAGGTACGGGGCTGGGGCTGTCAATTACAAAAATGTTAGTTGATACAATGAACGGAAGTATTTCGATTGACAGTAAATACGGCGAAGGGTCCTGCTTTACGGTAAAGCTTCCGCAAAAAACAGTTTCCGATAAAGTCATCGGACAAGAAATCGCAAAAAGCCTGAAAACCTTTCAATACACAGCGGGAAAACATAAAATTAGATCGCGATCCTCGCTCATTAGTCTGCCGTACGCGCGGATTTTAATTGTAGACGATATTTGTACCAACCTTGATGTCGCGAAAAGCATGATGAAACCGTACAGAATGAAAGTAGACTGCGTAACAAGCGGCAAAGAAGCAGTTGACGCGATACGCGATAACAAAACAAAATACAATGCCATCTTTATGGATCAGATGATGCCTGAGATGGACGGCATTGAAGCGACTCGAATCATCCGTGAAGAAATCGGAACTGAATACGCTAAAACAATTCCTATTATTGCCTTTACAGCCAATGCCCTGCATGGAAACGAAGAAATGTTTTTAAGCAAAGGGTTTAACGCTTTTGTTACCAAACCTCTTGAGCTAAATCGTCTTGACGCGGTACTTAAGCAATTGGTGCAGGATGAAGAACAGGAAAAATTATATGAAGAGAGCAAGGCTTCAATAGATGAAGATTCCGAATACAATTCCCGTACCGGACTTGAAAGGCGCTCCGGCAAGAACAGACGTAAAGTTTATGACCGCCGGTTATTTGAAGAACGGATCGAAGGAATTGATTTACGCAAGGGATTAGAACGATTTAACGGGGACAGAATTACGTTCTTTCAGGTATTAAAATCATTTGCGGCTAACACTCGTATTCTCCTTGAGTCCATGAAAGATATAGATAAAGACAGCCTTGGTATTTACGCGATAAATGTTCATGGCATTAAAAGTTCATGCAGAGGTATCAGCGCCGAAGAAGCCGGAATGCAGGCTGAAGCGCTTGAAAAAGCCGCTAAGGCCGGAGATATAAAATTTGTCACAGAAAATAATCCTCTTCTAATCAGTAATATATTAAAACTGATAGAAAATATTGAAAAGGCGCTTTTCAAAGGAACCGAAAAACAGGAGAAACAAAAAAAAGACAAACCAAACGCGCAAACGCTGAAAAAACTCCGCGATGCCTGTAAAATTTACAAAATTGAAGATATAGAAACGGCAATGAATGAATTAGAATTATTTGATTATACCGATGATGAAGGGCTTTCTCTCTGGCTTCGCGAAAATGTAAATAACATGAATTATACGGAGATTGCGGAAAAATTGACAGGAGAAGATTAATATGCAAATTAAAAAAATATTTTTTATTTTATTTTTTCTGATTCTGTTTTTTCCGCTTTTGTCCTGCGGCGAATCTTCGGAGCCGCATCCTGAAAGAGAGGTTATAATCAATTCATTCAGAGATGTTCCCGGCGTAACAGATGAAGAAATAACAGCGATTGAAGCGTTTCAAAAAGAATTTATATACTTTGTTTATGGAATGCCTCAAAGCACAGAAGCGTTTACGGACACTAACGGCGAAATCAGAGGATTTTCCGCTCTTTTCTGCGAATGGATGTCAAACATTTTTGGCATAAAGTTCCGCCCGCAGTTGTTTGACTGGCAGCCTCTGCTTACAGGTCTTGATTCAGGAGATATATCTTTTACCGGCGAATTAACGGCAAACGAAGAACGCCTGAACATTTACCACATGACAACAGATATTGCCTCGCGCCAATTAAAATATTTTAGTTTAAAAAAAAGCCGCCCCATTGATGAAATTATAAAAGAACGTCCGCTGAAATGCGGCTTTATAGAAGGCACTTCAACAATCAACACCATCACCAAGGAACTTGCACATGGTACTTATATAACAGTTCTGCTGAGAGATGTAAGCCTAGTTTATGAAGCTCTTACAAGCGGGCAAATTGATGTATTTTATTACACCGGAACGATAGAAGCTAATTTTATCGATCACTATGAAATTATTACACATGATTTCTACCCATTGATATACCGTCCGGTTTCTTTAACAACAAAAGATGACGATTTAAAACCAATAATCAGCGTTATGGAAAAAATACTTGAAAATGGCGGCCTGCGTTATCTGACAGAACTTTATAACAGAGGGGCGCAGGAATACCTTGTATATAAACTTCATATGCAGCTTACTGAAAAAGAACGTGAATTCATTTTCCGAAATCCTAAAATAAATACAGCGATTGACCCGAATAATTACCCTAATGTTTTTTTCGACAAACGGGAAAAAAAATGGAAAGGCATCTTTATAGATATTCTTGATGAAGTAACAAAACTTACAGGATTGAATTTTATCAGAATCAATAAAGAAAACGCGAATGTATCAGAAATAAATAATATGCTGATAAAGGGGAAAGCCGCGTTGGCTCCGGCTTTAATTCAATTACCTCATCATGAAGATTCTTTTATATGGCCTGAGATAACGCAGATTACCGATAATTTCGCTTTAATATCAAATACGGATTATCCCGATAAAGAAACAAATGAAGTTTTATATGTTAAGACCGGTCTTGTAAAGAATACTGTCTATACGTCAATATTCAATAAATGGTTTAACAATCACATGAATACCGTTGTTTATGAAACCTTTGAAGAAGCTTTTAATGCACTGCAGCGCGGCGAGATCGACATGCTTATGGCTACGCAAAAGAAACTTCTGTATCTGACGCACTATCTTGAGCTGCCGAATTATAAAACAAATATTGTCTTTAACTTTCCCGCTAATTACAAATTCGCGTTTAACGCGGATCAGGAAATTTTATGCTCAATTTTTAATAAAGCGCTCGGCTCAATTGATATGCGGAATATTTCCGAAAAATGGTATCGCCAGACATACGATTACAGGATCAAACTTATTGAAGCGCGGCGTCCGTTGTTTATAGGTTTATCCGTATTATTTTTATGCGTACTCGCGCTTGTCGCAATCCTCTTTATAAAGAGCCGTCATTCAGGCAAAATACTCGAAAAACTTGTTGAAGTAAGAACGCGCGATCTGGAATTAAAAACTTCAATGATAATGACAATAATGGACGCGTCACCGGATTTTATTTTCTGCAAAGATTTAGATTCGCGTTATACGCAATGCAGTAAAAGCACGATCAATTTATTCAATATTGACTCTAAAGATATAATCGGAAAAACAGAGGCGGAGATTTTTGAGTTTTCTCAGGAAAAGGCGAATGAATATATAAATGAAGAGCGAAAAATTATTAAAAAGAAGGAGCCTCTTGTATCCGAAGAAGCAATAGCGTTACAGAATGACAATGGACGCAATATCTTCCTTGAAACAATAAAAACCCCGTTGATACAAAACGGCGCGGTAATTGGAATTATGGGCATATCGCGCAATATAACCAATCGAAAAACAATAGAACATGATCTTGAGGTACAAACAACCACGCTCAACGCTCTTTTTGATTCAATACCTGATCTTATTTTTACTCTTGACAGGAATCTGCGTTTTACGAAATGCAATAAAGAATTTCTTAAACATTTCGGTTTGAACAAAGAAGATATAATCGGCAGAGACGAAAGTACATTGCATTTTTCTCAGGAATTCGCCGATGAGCATAACAAATGGAATCGAAAAGTAATTGACGAAGGTAAAATTTATATATTCGAAGAACATGTTCCGGGCGCTGACGGAACTGCTCCTTTTTTCGAGACGATAAAATCTCCGCTTTTTCTTAACGATACAAAAATCGGCTTATTGGGCATTGCCCGCGATATAACAAAGCGCAAAGAGATGGAAGAAAAAGCCCTTGCCGCTTCATATACAAAATCGGCTTTCCTTGCAAATATGAGCCACGAAATCAGGACGCCCATGAACAGCATTATGGGATTTTCGGATTTGGCAATAGACAGCGATAATGTTCCAAAAATTAAAGATTATCTTGGAAAAATAAAAACAAATTCAGAATGGCTTTTGCAGATCATAAACAATATTCTTGATATTTCAAAAATTGAATCCGGAAAAATGGAACTGGAAAAGATTCCTTTTGATATGCACGATCTTTTTACAAGCTGCAGATCTTTAGTGCTTCCAAAAGCTCTGGAAAAAGGTTTGACTCTTCATTTTTACGCAGAACCAAGTTTAGGCAAAATTCCGTTAGGTGATCCAACCAGACTCCGTCAGGTATTTATTAACTTCCTCTCAAATTCCGTCAAGTTTACAAATTCAGGAATTGTAAAACTGTTTTCAAAAATAATTAATTCAACGCCAAATTCAATAACAATGCATTTTGAAATAAAAGATTCCGGCATAGGCATGACATCCGAACAGATAGAAAGGATTTTTGATCCTTTTATGCAGGCAGAATCAGGAACGACACGCAAATACGGCGGTACGGGTCTTGGACTTACAATAGCAAGAGATATTATTGAATTGATGGGCGGAAAAATTAAAATTGAAAGCACTCCCAAAGTCGGTACAATTTTCAGTTTTGATTTGACATTTGAAACAATTGATAAAAACGCTGATAATGTACGCGAAAAAAGAATGGAACATATTGAAATTAAAAAACCGTCATTCCGCGGCGAAATTTTGTTATGCGAAGATAATACAATGAATCAGGAAGTTATCAGCGAACATCTGTTAAGAGTAGGATTAAAAACCGTAATCGCCGAAAACGGCAAAATCGGCGTTGAAATGGTGCAAAACCGCAAAAAAAACAACGAAAAACAGTTTGATTTGATTTTTATGGACATTCATATGCCAGTAATGGACGGAATTGAAGCGTCTATAAAAATACTTGAGCTTAAAACCGGCATTCCGATAATCGCGATGACCGCAAACATTATGTCGACAGATATCGGCGTTTACACAGAAAGCGGCATGAGCGGCTTTATCGGCAAGCCGTTTACATCACAGGAATTGTGGCATTGTTTATTGAAATATTTAACTCCGATTGATAACATAAACACTAATAAAAACACAAAAAGCGAATTCGGCGCTGACTTCACTAAAAAAATTCAAATATTGTTTGTAAAAGATAACAGATTAAAATACGAAGAATTAATCAAAGCGCTGGAAGACAATGATATTAAGCTTGCGCACAGGCTTGCCCATACGCTGAAAAGCAATGCAGGTCAGATTGGAAAGACTATTCTTCAACAGGCAGCCGGAGACATTGAAAACCATCTGGCGGACGGCAAAAATAATGTTACGCAGGATCAGCTAAAAATTATTAAATCCGAACTAAGCGCTGTTTTAAATGAATATCTACCGCTGCTTGAAGAAAATGAAAACAAACAGGATAAAGAAAAAATTAAACCTCTGGATTTTGAAAAAATAAAGGAAATTTTTACCATGCTTGAACCGCTTTTAAAAACCGGTAATTCAGAATGTATAAATTATATGGAGCAGCTTAATTATATTCCCGGAAGCGAGAATTTGATTCAATATATGGAAAATTATGAATTCAGCAAGGCGTTATCTGAACTTGATATTCTAAAAAACGCATATATGAACAAACAGTATAATTAATCCGCTAACATTAGTTTATCCAGCGCTTTCTGCACCCGATCAACAGAGCGCTCAGCGCCTAATATCCGAAGAGAGCCAAACAGCGGCGGGCTCACGCGGCTGCCGGTGATCGCTACCCGCAGCGGCATCATCAAATCGCCGAGTTTCACTTCGCGTTTTTCCGCTTCCGCTTTGATAAAGTTTTCCGCCTGTTCATCATCTGGCATTTCGGCTAACGCACGGGCAATATCT
>Ga0209755_10007674_pt1 | contig 11655 bp, 12 predicted proteins | sample TergutCo191P1_FD_187301 | JGI IMG/M metagenome (GOLD analysis project Ga0209755, IMG submission 187301) | Cornitermes sp. P1 segment gut microbial communities from Petit-Saut dam, French Guiana - Co191P1 (SPAdes) (version 2) | ecosystem: Host-associated > Arthropoda: Insects > Digestive system...
TCTGCGTACTACCTCATGCAGGGAAAAGTGCTGTCATTGCGGGGTGTGCCTAGAGAACACAAAAGAAGATTTTTTACTACAAACTACCGCGAAAAAAAACGAATACAAAGAAATACAAGACGATATTGTTAAACTTTCCTCAAACGCGGTTAACGAAAATGAAAAAAGAGCGGGTGATCCTGTGATTTACAGAGTTTTATTCAGTTTTACGAAAAAAGGAAGCGCTGTATTTCATGGGCATTTAAGTTTGATTGAAATTTTTTCCATGTCATTCAGAAGAGCCGGAATCCCGGTTAAGTACACAGAGGGTTTTAATCCGCTCGCAAGGATGGAATTCGCGTCTCCGCTGTCAACCGGCGTAAGCGCTGACAATGAGTTCGCGATTGCGGATTTTAATCAAACGATCAATGTTGATTTTTTTACAGCAAGCCTTAATGAAAACCTTCCTGAAGGCATCCATGTAAACAAAGCCGAAGTTTTCAAAATTGATTCAGGCGAAAAAAAACATTCGCTGGCTTCATTATTATGGGGTTTTGCGTACGCGTCAGAGAATGGAATTGATTATGTCAACTCGACAAAACACAGGGTTTACAAAAACGAGCGCTTTGAAAAGGATTGTAAATCAGCGTATGATTTAACGCGCGTTGAAGTTTTAGCCTGCAATATTATCAATAAATCATCGGAATGGGCTTCATATTTCGACGTTTATCGATATTTATACCATTGATGTTAGTAGACAGAATATACATTATGAATAGTAAAACCAGCCTGTTAAAATAAGACCAAAATGAGCATGAAATCCCAATCTGCGGCTTAATTGACATCAGGTAACTTAAAAACCCCGATGTGGGTAGGTTTACTGTAGATTTGCGAAAAATTTGTAGGGTTTGATCCTACCGCTACTATGTACATTGAAACATAAGCGTGTCCTGAGACGCCGGTGTTGCGTAATGCGATGTCATTATTAATTCCAAGAGTATGATTAGTTTCATTAACCAATTCGGTCGAATAGAAAAAATATCGATCCGGTTTGGGGTCAAAGTTAATGCCGTTATTATTGCCGTCACCGCTGTTTCTAAAAAGATTCCGTGAAAATTCTTCCTGTGTAGCCGTATCAATTCTTCCGGGAATAATTAAAGTCGGACGTTCTCCGATAATAGGCGGAAAACTCAGGTTAAAAGTAATTCCGCCTGCAAGTAAATTATTGATGCTTTCATTTTCTAACTGCATTTCATGGTAATTCCGGTTTCTGAAAGTATTAGAAGTCGGAAGCTGTGAATAATTGATCGGATTTGTAAACTGAGAAAGAGCGTTCCAATCAGAAGTTAAAAGGGGATTTATACTGTTCATTTCTGATTGAGTTGTTATTGTATCTATCGGAAAATCGCTAATATATACTCGATAATAGATACTGTACCCGCGGGCATAATCTTCGGAAAGAGAAGGCAGCACTATAGTTGCAAAAGTATTTAATTCTGTTGTAATGTTGCCTTCAGACAGCTGCGGAAGATAGTAATACACATCTATTCCGCACGCAAAAAGAAATATCGGTAAGAAGACCAATATTAAAAGCTGCCTAAAAGCCGATTTGATCATTGTATCTCAATAGCGATAATTCGGTCCCGCGCAAACTGCTGCCATACGGGCATATCCGGCCAATTGCTCATGATTACGCCGTATGCTTCAAGCGCGTCAGGAAAATTGCCGAGTTTTTCGTTAAGCCTTCCAATCGCGAATTGAGCGCGGGGAGCCTGAGGGAATTCAATCTTTGAAGAAAGGCACTGCTTCAGTAAATCAATTGCCTGTTCAAAATTGCCCTGTTCTTCCGCCGCCGCAGCCGCGTTAAACAATGACAGAGGACCAAGATAGGTTTTCTCTCCCGCGCGGGCTGAGGAAATAAACGCCTCTTCTGCAAGAGCCCAGTCTTCCCTGCCCGCGTGAATTTCCGCAGCCATGCTCCAGGCTTTGCTGCCGGCAAATCGTTTTGTTTTTACGGCAAATGCTTCAAGCTCGCTGATAAATGTATCAACTTCTTCCTTGCGATCTTCGTCGTTAATATTTTCTTTAAGTTCTTTAAATTTGTCGGTAAGTTCTTCCAGTCCTTCTGTCGCTTTTTTATCCATGCTTTCTCTTACGGATAATAATACAACAGCTCCGATAAACAGGATAATTATTATTCCTGTAATTGAGAAGATTGCCTTTCTGTTCCGCTGGATAAAGTCATTGATTTTATCCCCGGTATTTTCTTTTTCCTGTTTTTTTTCCTGCATTGTAACTCCTAAAAATTAATTATTTTCAAAAATCAGAGCTTCAATTTGGAGCTCCTTTATTAATCTTGACAAATAAGTGCGCTGTATGGCAAGTGCCCTGGCGGCTTCTGTCTGATTCCAGCTGTTTTCTTCCAGCACCTGACGGATAAAATTTGTTTTAAAAACATTAATTGCCGTCTTTAAATCGCGGACCGTTTCTTTTTCATCTTCTCCCGAATTTTTGAAAAATATATCGTCCGCGCTTATCAATTTATTCCTGCAAATAACGCACGCGCGTTCTATGCAGTTCTGCAATTCACGTACATTGCCGGGCCACGGATACGAAAGCATCGCCTCGACGGCATTCTGGGAGAAACCGTTGAATTGCTTTTTATTTTCTTTCATAAAATTTTCAAGGAAAAAATGGGACAGTTCGATAATATCCTCAGGACGCTGGCGGAGCGGCGGTATAAAAATAGGAAAAACATTCAGGCGGTAGTATAAATCCTGACGGAACGCGCCTTCGGCTACCTGCTGTTCAAGGTCCTTGTTTGTCGCGGCAATGATGCGGGCATTAACTGTAACGGTAACATCCGATCCTACTTTTTCAAATTTCCTTTCCTGAATAACGCGCAGTATTTTCGCCTGCAGCGGCAGGGGAAGATCTCCGATTTCATCAAGAAAGATGGTGCCATTATTCGCTATCTCAAAACGCCCCTGCCTTGTGGCAATCGCGTTTGTAAAAGCGCCTTTTACATGGCCGAAGAGTTCGCTTTCAAGAAGTCCTTCAGGCAGAGCCGCGCAATTTACCTTTACAAAGGGAGCCGAGGAGCGCATGCTTCGAAGGTGTACCTGCTCCGCGAAGAGCTCCTTCCCTACCCCGCTCTCTCCTAAAAGCAGCACCGAAGAATCGGTTTTAGCTACCCTGTCAATTATATCCAGTTTTTCCATAATTACAGGACTCTTTGTTTTCAATGTATGGTATTGATCGCTTGTTATTTTATCCCTTAATAATTTGATTTCACTGTGCGCGTCTTCCATATTTCTTGCGTTGATTATCGCCAAAGCCGCTTGATTGGCGAAAATCTCAAGCCATTCAATATCTTCCTGGGAAAAATTGCCGTCTGAATTGCCGGATTTATTCTTTTTATTGATTAATTCAAGCACCCCGATACAATCGTCCTTGATGCGCATTGGAACCGCCAATATTGTTTTACAGGCATAATTTATCTGCTTTCCGATGATACTTAAATGGCGTTTATCATTTGCCGCGTCGTTTACAATCAGGGATTTATTGTTCTGCGCCACCCACCCGACAATGCCTTCGCCCATTTTAACGGTATATTTTTTTACTTCGCCGCCTTTTTCTCCTAGCGCAACTTCAAAATAAAGCTCGTTCTTTTCTTTATCGATTAATAACAGGCTTGAAGCTTCGGCGTCTGAAAGACGGGTAGCGGCTTCCAAAATCTTCACTAACAGAGTGTGGACATCTCTATACCCCGAATTTATCATAGAATTTATTTCTATCAGAGTATGAAATTTATCGACATCTATGTTTGACAGCATTGCCGTCTACCCCGCGATGCTGATTATCCTGCGTCCGAAGAATCAGACGCTTCGTTTTTTTCGTTGCTCTTTGATTTTAGAACAGCTCCAAGCGTATATGTGGAATCCGAAGACTCTTCCTTTGCCATGTAACGGGATAATTCATCCCTTTGAACCTTCTTCTGATAATCACGGATTGAGAAAGCAACCTTTTGTTTATCAGATTGAATTTCAAGAACAATCGCTTTTAACTTGTCTCCGGCTTTGTATCTTTTAAGAGCTTCATCGGGATCATCTTCGCGGCTTTCAACAAGATTTGTTTTATGTATAAGACCTTCAATACCGCCCGGCACGCGCAGGAATACCCCAAAATCGGTTACAGACGCGACTTCGCCTTCTACAGGAGCGCCGACTCTGTATGTTTCGCAGAATTCTTTCCATGGATCTTCGGACAGCTGTTTAATGCCAAGTTTGATGTTACGGCTTTCCGCGTCAACGGCGATGACCATCACTTCAATTTCATGTCCGACCGATAAACCGAAGTTTTTGGATTTTCTTGTCCATGAAATATCATCCCCATGAAGGAAACCGTCGATACCTTCGCCCAATTCAATAAATGCGCCGGCATTTGTAATTTTAACGACCTTGCGCGTGATTCTGCTTCCCACAGGATATTTTTCCGCGATGCTGTCCCACGGATTACTCTGAACCTGTTTTAGACCGAGGGAAACGCGTCCGGCCTGCAGGTCGTAACCGAGGATCATACATTCTACAATATCGCCTGACTTTAAAAGATCCTGCGGTTTTTGAATTTTCTTTAACCATGAAAATTCGGAAATGTGCGCCAGCCCTTCGATGCCTTCTTCAAGTTCAATGAACGCGCCGAACTCGGTAAGCTTTGTCACCTTGCCTTTGATAACGTCATTGACATGATATTTTTCTTCAAAGTGAACCCAGGGGTCATCGGTATAATGTTTAAGGGAAAGATTGATTCGTTTTTCCTGTCTGTCGATACGAATTACTTTAAGGCGGATCTCCTGTCCTTTCTTTACAAAATCTTTAGGACGCGTTACATGTCCCCAGCTCATATCATTAATGTGGAGCAATCCGTCGAACCCGCCGAGATCAATGAACGCGCCGAATGAAGTAAAACTTTTTACAGCGCCTGTTACATCTGCGCCGATGGGAGTGTTCTCGAAGAAATCGTTCCGCTTGCGTTCGAGCTCTTCTTCCATGCACTTTCGCCTGTTGACAACAATGTTGATTTTTCCGTCCGAATAAAGACGTTCAACATAGACATTGATTTTTTGGTTCAACAATTTTTCAGGTCTTTCAAGCTTCTGAACATCAGCCTGACTTACAGGAAGAAACGCGCGCGCGTCCGCTCCAAGAAATACTTCGAAGCCGCCTTTAACCAGCTTGTCAACTTTTCCTTCAATTGCGCGTTTGTCGGCAAATGCCTGCTTGAGATTTTTCCAGAAAAGTTTTGCGTCAGCTTTTTGCTTTGATACAATAACTTCCCCGTATTTGTTTTCCTTTGCGATAAGGATAACAGGCACAGAATCGCCAATCTGCGGAATCTCGGAAAATTCCATAATCGGAATCTTTCCTTCTGATTTGTAACCTACGTCGATAAATACCTGATCGGTTGTAACCTGCACAACCTTGCCTTCGACCAGCTGCCCTTCTTCAAGCTGTTCGAGAGTCTTCAGATATTCCTCCTGTAACTGAGTTTGGATGTTTTCACCGTCTTTTCCCGGACTAGTGTCCGGCGCCACTTCCCTCTCTTCTGCCATTTTTTTTCCCTTAAGTTTATTAGTTTACCTTACTCTTTAATCTGTCATAAACTTCAATAATGGTCAAGTCCGAAGTATCCAAATATTGAACTCCGTCTGCAATTTTTAAACTTCCTTCGATTTTATTTTTGTCAAGCTCGTCTCTCTCTAAAATAGCGGTTTTTATCTCCTCAAGACTCAAATTTGAGACTCCCTGATCAAAACGCCTTTTAGCCCTTGAATCGGCGCAAGCGTCAAGATAGAAGCGGTACGGGGTGTCGGGGAATACAACGGTCGTCATATCCCTTCCCTCAACTACCACATCCCGCCCTTCCGACAATTGCCGGATAAGCGCGTTGACAATATGCCTTACCGGAACAATCGCCGAAAGCGGTGATGAATATTTGTCAATCTCATCGGTATGAAGCAGGGGGGTTACATCCTCACCGTCAAGAAAAACCTGGTCTTTTTCATAGGTTATTTTGGTCTTTTGAGCAAATGCTATCACTTTTTCGCTGTTTTGCAAGTCTATTTTCGCGCGTAAACAGCCTAAAGTTACCGCCCTGTAGAGTTTTCCCGAATTAATGTAGGTATAGCCCCCCTTTTCAGCAAGCAGCTTGGCGATTGTACTTTTCCCCGAACCCGCGGGTCCGTCTATAGCGATTACCATTGCTTCCTCCGACTTTCATTTTAGCTCTAAAAGTTCCTTTTCTGTAAGTGGTCTCGAAACCCCTTCCGTTAAATTACCTAATAATACAGAACCAATTCGTATTCGTTTTAGTAACACCGGATGCAGATGAAAGTGGGAAAAAATTCGTCTTATTTCGCGGTTCTTGCCTTCTACCAGAACAATCCGCAGGCTCTTGCGTCCGGTTTTTTCCGCGGACTTTGCTTTGTAGAATTCGCCTTCTACCATAACCCCTGAATTAAAAGCGTCGATGACTGGGTCCGGGATTATGCCGGTCGATTCAACGACGTACTCCTTTTCAAGACCGGATCCGGGATGGCCGAGGCGGCTCGCGAAATTGCCGTCGTTGGTAAAAAAGATGAGTCCGCAGGATAGAAAATCAAGACGGCCTACGCTGTAGAGGCGTTCTTTTGTTACAGGAAGCAAGCTGAGAGCCAGAGGACGTCCTTGCGGGTCATTGGAACTGCAAATGTAACCTGGCGGCTTATTCAGCGCAATATAGAGCAGGCGGCTTTCCGGCTGGATTTGCTTTCCATCAAGGAGCACAATATCACCGTCGGCTGTTTTTGTACCCTGCGCGGTTATTGTCACTCCGTTTACAGAAACTCTTCCCTGCGCGATTATTTCTTCCGCCGCCCGCCTTGAAGCTACTCCCGCGTGGGAAAGAAAAACTTGCAGCCTAATATTTTTCACCCTCAAGCTCAAATTTTTCGATATCGGCTTCGTTTAATTTTGGAAGATCGGCGATTGAGTTTAAATGAAATTGTTTTAAAAATTCTTTTGTCGTGCCGTACATCACAGGCCGCCCCGGCATATCTTTTTTTCCGGCTTCGCGGACAAATCCCTTTTCAAGGAGGAGGCGTATCATATTGTCCGCCGACACTCCGCGTATCTTTTCGATTTCCGCGCGTGTTACAGGCTGCGAATACGCCACAATGGCAAGGGTTTCCATTGCCGCGCGGGAAATTCTTGCCTCGCTCTTTTTACCGTAGCGTCCCCTTAGATTTTCCCAATATTCGCGTTTTGCCGCGATCATCACCCCGCCGCCGATACGTGAAAGTTCAAGACCGCAGTCGGCGGATGAATAGCGTTCCGACAGCTTATCAAGAGCGGCGATCACCGTCTCTTTAGAAATCCCTCCAATTCTGGCGATAGTGCCTTCGTCAATCGCCTCCCCTTCCATAAGTAAAATCGCCTCAACAAGAGCCGTTTCTTTTTCAATATTATTTGTCACAATAACTCCGATTAAGAATTTGGTCTTATCAGTATATCACCAAAGAGGCGGTTTTGGAAGATGACAATCAAGCGCATTTTGACGGCTTCCAGAACGGCAAGAAAGGCGCAGACTACTTCAAGCGAGCCAGGATGGGTGATGAGTTCCGTAAAGCGGCACTCGCCTTTATTTTCAAGGAATTCGGCAAGCAAAGTAGTTTTTTCATTAACAGATACTTCTTCAAAAAGATCGATGATACGCTCGGAGCTCATATTTACAGTCATTGAAGAAAAAGTCTTTACTAAATCCCAAATATCGACTTTTTCCCAAATATCGTCATCAGTAAAGGGTAGATTTTGCTGAAGCCGCCGCCGTTCGATAACCCATTCATTTTCCTTTTCTTTCTCTTCCATCAGTTCCGTGAGTTTTTTATATTTTTGATATTCAATGAGCCTTTCAACAAGTTCGGCACGAGGGTCTTCGGCATAATCTTCCTCCATTTCGACAGGCAGTAAAGTACGGCTTTTAATTAAAAGCAAGGTTGCAGCCATCGAATGAAAATCTGTCAGGCTTTCCAGATCCATTGTATCGACACCGCTCAGATACTCTATATACTGCTGCGTTATCTGGGCAATCGGAATGTCAAATATACTTACCTCGTTCTTGCGGATCATGTACCACAGGAGATCGAGGGGGCCTTCAAACTCGTCTAGTTTGAAATTGTGATGTTGATTTGGGGCGGGTTCCATTATATTCATCATAGTTAATTATCGGATGATTTTCCAGTAGAGTTATACTGTTTTTGGCGATACTCCAAGCGAACCAGCAAACATTACCTGGCTTAATGTCAATATAACGTGTAATATAATCTAATGTTGTTTTTTTAGTTTTTTCTCACAAAGCGCGTTATATTGTTCTACAAGGAGAGTGTCATATGAGAAAATTATGTATTTTTTCAGTTATCTTATGCGGACTGCTTGCCGCGTGTTCTTTTGTTCCCCTGGAGGAAAAAAGCCCCTGGCCTAAATTAACTCCCGGCAGTTACCAGCCTGTAACACAAGCCGGTCAGGCTTATAAAAACATGCTAGCGTTAAGGGTTGAGCTTGTTACCGCCAGTGTAGAGAAAATATTCGAGTACGACCCTGAATTAATAAACCAGCGCTCATCAAGGTCGCTTCTTGGCGGTAAAAGCGTTGATTTTATGGAGTTATTATCCCAAACCGATCTTATGAAGACCAGAAGCGGTAACTCCCGCTCTCTATCAGGCGAGGAACTTACCCTTTATGAAGAACTGGAAGCCCTTGCCGAAGAATACCAGCAGGCGCTAAAAGAATTTTACATTGACGACTTATCGTTTTTGAACGGGGTAAACGGTTATTCTGTACGTGACAGGCAGGTAATATGGGACGGAGATATGGTTATACCCGCTGACAGCGTTGAAGGCACAATCCAATTATACCTGCTAAAGAGCCAATTAAGCGGAGAGGATGTAAGCGCGATTATCAATGATATGAACATGGTATTTGCGAATTACGCCGGAGAGCGGGACAGTTCAAGGGGGCTTTATAGACATAGTACTCCTTTATGGCAGGATCGCACGATTTATTATAATGGAGCGATTGGCTTTTGCCTACCCATAGTAAAAACTTATTTATTGACGCGATGAACGATTGGAAAAGCAAAGTGCCTAGTTTGCAATTTATTGATGTGGACACTGGCAATACTCTTTTAAAATTAAGGTATAAACTTATGTTTAGTCAAGGATTGATAGGTATAGTTACTCTGGGGTCGATGTCAAGTGTAGGTTCAATAGACGCTTCAAAAGATGATACTTTTGTTAATATTGCTGGTTTGGCGCATGTAGGAGAATATAAGGGACAGAGTGCAGTCTGCTTAATAAAAGATGGACTCTCAGGAGTACAAGCTATAAATGTACCACGGCATGAATTGGGACATACTTTGGGTCTTGAACATGAGCATCAAAGATGGGACAGAGATACGTATTTGAAATATGACCCAGGAACATTAGCGGCTATAATTCCCACGATGGCTACCTCGTTAGGAAGTTATTATCCTATTGACGTGCAAGGAGTAACGGTATATGTATATAAATTTGCTCCATTGAATGCAAATTATAGTATTATTGCTGGTAAAGATGGAGGTGGAACGGTAGACTTTGATTATCTGTCTATTATGATTTATTCCACAAGTCAAGTTAAAAATTTGAAAGCAAAGGTTGCCCAACAAGGTATAACAGTAGATGGTAGAATCCCGTATAATACCGTAATATCTGCTGGTGATATAGCCACAGTAAAATTGATGTACGGTCAATAAACCAATATAAGGAGATAAATATGAAACATTTTCTAGCTTTTTTAATTATTTTTTCCTGTCTTGCGATATCCTGTGAGACACCGAAAGATGCAATAAAACCTGATAATCTATCAATACCAACCGATGGTAGTTTGGCGATTATTTACGCGATATACGAGATGGAAGTTGTGAATAATACCGACACTTCAGTGGAGATAAATAACGATTATTTTGGTTATAGTGAAAAATACGGTATTTCTATCAGCGGTTCTCCGACACATGGTAAATCATTAACTGTTGAGGGAAATACAACAGAAACAATGTACTTCTTTTGGCATCCCAGATTTCGTACATACCCAAGTGATACTCTTCCTCCTCCCGGCACTCCGTTACCACCCTTACCTTCCATAGAGGAACAAATGGAAGAATATTATCCGTGTATACAATCGTTCTATCTGAGGATTCGCATGGATGATGATGAGCGTTACCTCGCTGGCTGGCCGCGATCGCTTGAATTACCTTCTCTTATTGGACCAAACTACGCTGATTTTACGTTAGACACCGATAGGATAGTACAGTACGGCATTGGGTATGGTGAAATGGAAACTCGAATAAGGCATAATATTCCTGTTGATCGTTCGTGGTTAGGAGGTGACATTGAGTATTATGATCGTGTCTACTCCCCTTTTATTATAAGTATTGACAATGACGGCAAAACCGAGAAACACGATTTTGATAATGCCTTGACAGTACTAGGGAAAGCTGTATTGACCATTGACGGGCCGGATAAGATTAAATTTATAACAACGGAACTTTGGGAGCCAAAATATGGCGATCCTGAACTTGATGAATTTCAAAGCAGGTTAAGATAAGAGTAACCTAAGCGACTGTCAACTCCCTGTCTGCCTATGTGGTGGCAGGGATAGCGAGGTTGTGGATAAGAGGAGTTATTACAGTAAAGTGGATGTACCGCTAATAAAGCGAAGAATTACAATATCTTTAACTTGACAGCAATCAAGCATTTTGTTAACCTAAAGGTATTCATGGTTAACAAATGAAAAAAACATTAAAAACAACCGGAAACCGCTATATATTCTCCGCCGCTTTTGCCGCCATGATTGCTGTTTCAGGTTTTTTGATAATCCCTGTTCCCGGTATCCTCGTTCCAATAGTGTTAAAAAATCTATTCATCGTACTTTCAGGCACAATTCTTGGCAGTTTTTACGGCAGCATTGCAGTCCTTATCTTTATCGCGGCTGGCATTATCGGAGTACCGGTATTTGTTATTCCTGGAGGAATTGCCGTCTTTACCACCCCCCTTGGCGGATATATAATCGGCTACTTTTTAGCAAGCCTGACTGCCGGGCTTATCTGCGGGCTTCCCAAAACAAGCGAGAAAAAAGTTCGGCCGGTTTTCATGATCCGCCTGATAATCGCTTCGATTTTAGGGTTTGGAATAATATTGATGTGCGGTGTTTTTTTTAATATGTACTTAAATTCAATGTCATTCATCGCAGCAATGACGACATGGTTTCTGCCGTTTGTAATAGGGGATTTAATAAAGCTGGCGATCAGTATTCCGCTTGCAATAAAATTGCGTCCAATAGCTGCTAGGTATATATCAGGATGAATAAGAATCACACGGAGACACAGGGACACAAAGGTTTTATCTGTGAATATTTCTTCCTTCTTTTTTCCTCTGTGCCTCCGTGCCTCTGTGTGATAATAAAAGAGTAATTTTATGAATAAAGAAATATTGTCTGTAAACAATATAATTAAAAGATTTCCTATAGATAACACGAACATATTTGACAGCGGACAAGTGCGGAACGATTTTTTTTACGCGTTAGACGATATTTCGCTGTCAATCGA
>Ga0209755_10007675_pt1 | contig 11655 bp, 8 predicted proteins | sample TergutCo191P1_FD_187301 | JGI IMG/M metagenome (GOLD analysis project Ga0209755, IMG submission 187301) | Cornitermes sp. P1 segment gut microbial communities from Petit-Saut dam, French Guiana - Co191P1 (SPAdes) (version 2) | ecosystem: Host-associated > Arthropoda: Insects > Digestive system >...
TTTTAATTGTTTCCATTCACTGGGGAGCGGAATATCTTCTTGAGCCTGACAGGGATCAGGTAAGCCTTGCGAATTTTCTGGCGCAGCAGAATGTTGACCTTGTGCTGGGACACCATCCGCATGTGCTCCAGAAAACAGAAACAATCACACGCGCCGATGGGAAAAAAACCATTGTGTTTTACTCGCTGGGGAATTTCGCTTCCAACCAGAGAGACAGAGAGCGGCTGATAGGAGCGCTGGCTGTTATTAATTTTTCAAAGACTGATACTTTAACCGCGCGCAAAACATCACCGCATGATCCGCCGGAAATCTCGCTTCTGAATACTGAGCTTTCAATATCGAATTACGGAATATTACCTGTAATAACTCATTTCGACCGCGGCATCACAAATACAAAAGTATATCCGTTATATTCCTACACAAGCGAACTGCTTGAAAACCACGGACACCGGAGCCAGGACAGAGCTTTAACGATGGACTTTTTTTATTCAGTGCTCAACAGACTGAACGCCGTGATAATCACAGAAAATCCGTTTTAAAAAATAAAAGAAGGATACCTATTATGAATAAAGAAGAAATTATTGAGCTTATTAATGAAGGTTCTCTTGATATTTCAAAATTAAAAGCGCTGCTTTCAGACATGAACACTGTTGACATAGCGGAAATATTTGAGGAACTTGATAATGAAAAAAAAATCCGGCTTTTCAGAATCCTTCCAAAAACAATAGCGTCCGATGTTTTTGTCTATACAGACAGCGAACATCAGCAGGCGATTGTCGAGGCTCTATCCGACACAGAAGTCAGCGAAATAGTAAATAAACTTTTTGTTGATGACGCTGTTGACTTTATCGAAGAGATGCCGGCCAATGTAGTAAAAAGAGTTTTACAGAACGTACATTCCGAAAAACGGAAAACAATCAATCAGATTCTGCAGTATCCGGACAATTCCGCCGGCAGTATAATGACAACTGAATATGTTGATCTGCGCGAAGACGCTAAAGTCAGCGAAGCGTTTGATACAATCCGCAGCACAGGCTTAAACAAGGAAACAATTTACAACTGTTATGTGATAAACAATGAGCGGATTCTTGTCGGCGCTGTATCCGCGAAAACGCTGCTGCTCGCGCGTCCTCAGGACAGGATTGGCGATCTTATGGATACTAACCTTGTTTTTGTGCACACAACAGAAGATCAGGAAGTAATCGCTGATCAGTTTAAAAAGTACAGCTTTCTCGCTATGCCTGTTGTTGACAAGGAGCAGCGCCTTGTCGGAATCATCACAGTCGATGATATCGTTGATGTTATCGTGGAAGAAAGTACCGAAGACATCAAAAAAATGGCGGCTATCGTTCCATCAGAAGATCCGTATCTTAAAACGTCTGTTTTCCATCACGCGAAAAACCGTTTTTTATGGATGCTGATCCTCATGTTATCCGCGACTATTACAGGAACTATTATTGACAGCTTTAAAGATGAACTTGTCGTAATACCGGTTTTAATGGTTTTTATCCCGATGCTTATGAATACAGGAGGCATCGCCGGATCGCAGGCCTCAACATTGATCATCCGGGGCATGGCGGTAGGTGAAATCGGCATAAAAGATATTTTAATCGTTATATGGAAGGAGCTCCGGGTCGGAATTTTTTGCGGATTAGGGCTTGGAGCTGTAAATTTTATACGGGTGTTTATAACAAACAGTCATGACTGGAAATTATGCCTTACCATAACCTTATCGCTTTTTTCAACAATTCTGATGGCGAAAACTGTAGGCGGTATCCTGCCGATTTTCGCCAAACGCCTTAAAATCGACCCAGCGATTATGTCCGCGCCTCTTCTTACAACAATTGTGGACGCCGTCTCTCTGATGATTTACTTTGGATTCGCGAAAGCTGTCCTTGGGCTTTAATAATGCTGACAGACGCGCACTGCCACCCGCGTGATCTGTTTCTCGTTTCTCCGCAGGCTGAGAAGGAACGGAGAGAAACACTGTCCGCGCGCGGCGAACGCGGAGTAACCGCCGCGGCAAGCGCGTGGCAGCCGGATGAATTCGCGTATAACGCGGAATTATCACATAACGCCGCAGGAGCGGCAGCTCTGCTTCTGTGTTTCGCTGTTCATCCTCAGCTTCCAGCGGTTTACACGGAAAAAAGCAAAACGTTTAAAGACGCCGATTTAAGCGCCTCGATGGAATTCCTTTATAAAACCGCTGAGGAAAAAAAATTATCCGCGGTCGGCGAGACAGGTTTCGATCTTTTTAACAGCGTTTTCAGAGAGACAGAAAAAACGCAGGAAAAAATATTTCAGGCACACCTTACAGCGGCCTTGAATTTTGATCTGCCGGTTGTCATTCATACCCGAAGGGCAATTAACAAAATATTTTCATCCGCGAAAATACTCGCGAAGTGCAAAGCTGTGATTTTTCATTCATGGCCCGGAACGCGCGGGGAAGCGATATCCCTTCTCAAGCGCGGGGTAAACGCGTACTTTTCATTCGGGAATACAATCACGCTGAATCATAAACAAGCGGAAAGCTGCTGCGCGGCTCTTCCGGCTGACAGACTGCTGACAGAAACAGACGCTCCATATCAGCCGCGGCGCGGGCTGGAATTTTCTCACTGGAAAGATCTTCCTTATATACTGGAAAAAGCCGCTTTACTGCGCACAGGAGCGGGAAATCCCGTTGACATAAAAGACCTAGAATCGCAGGTTGAGATAAATTTTAAAAAAGCGTTCGGTCTCAATTAAACATAAAATGGCAAAAAGAGGAAATTCCTCTGGAATACCTAAAACACCCATTGTATAATGGGCTGAGACTATTTAGTCACCGCTTTTTAAAAAGGATCAAAAATGAAAGTAAATCGTTTCTTTACTGATCGCGGGAACGGCCCGTATTTCGATATAGTCTGGGAACGGCGCAAGAGTGAAATTCGCAATCCCAACGGCAAGACGATTTTCTCCGCGGATACCGTCATTGTGCCATCGTTCTGGAGCCAGATTGCCGCCGATATAATCGCGCAGAAGTATTTCCGGAAAGCCGGAGTTCCAAATGATAAAATCTACGAATGGAGGAAATGGGCAAAGCCGGTAAATATTTCAGACGACCCCGGCAGTGATTTACCGCAGGACGGCGCGGAACATGACAGCCGGCAGGTTTTTCACAGGCTTGCCTACACATGGCTTGAGTGGGGAAAAAAGAACGGTTATTTTGACACAGAAGAAGATGAAAGCGCATTTTATGATGAAACATGTTACATGCTCTCTCATCAGTTCGCGGCGCCAAACAGCCCTCAATGGTTTAATACCGGCCTTTATTCTGTGTACGGAATTGACGGTCCCGCGCAGGGGCATTATTACTATGACGCGCAAATAAAGGAAGTTGTAAAATCCGGCAGCGCGTATAAAAGGCCTCAGCCGCACGCTTGCTTCATTTTATCCATCAATGATGATCTTGTTAACGAGGGCGGCATCCTGGATCTTTTAACGCGGGAAGCCCGCCTTTTTAAATACGGCTCAGGAACAGGATCAAATTTCTCGCAAATAAGGGGAATGAATGAGACTCTTTCAGGAGGCGGGGTTTCCTCAGGGCTTTTATCGTTTCTGAAAGTCAGCGATCGATCCGCCTCGTCCATTAAATCGGGAGGCACAACCCGGCGCGCCGCCAAGATGGTAACGCTTGATATTGATCATCCTGATGTTGAAAAATATATCGGCTGGAAAGCCGGAGAAGAACATAAAGTCGCATCGATGGTAACAGGCTCCTTAATTATCAAAAAACATATCGACGCAATAAAAAAATCTCTCTCCAGTTTCCGGGGCCCTGAGAACGATAAATTTAACGCGGATAAAAATCATGAGCTTGCGGCGGTTCTCCGCGCGGCGTTAGGTGACAAAATCACGCCGTCTTTTCTTTATCAGCAGCTGCGCCGTTTTGAACAGGGCGATGAAGAGATTGAGACCTATCCGTATTCAACAGCATGGGACGATGAGGCTTACAATACTGTCTCGGGGCAAAGCTCCAACAACAGCCTAAGGCTCAGCGATGATTTTATGCGGGCGGTTTTAAATGACAGCGATTGGGAATTAAAAGGCCGCGTCACAGGGGAAACTATAAAGACAGTAAAAGCGCGCAAGTTATGGAATGATATAGCGAAAACAAGCTGGCAGTGCGCCGATCCCGGGCTTCAGTATCACACAACAATTAACGACTGGCACACATGCCCCGCGGGCGGGGAAATCCGCGCTTCAAACCCGTGTTCCGAATATATGTTCCTTGATGATACCGCTTGCAATCTCGCTTCCATAAATCTCGCCGCGTTATACGACAAACAAAATAAAATTTTCAATGTTGAAGGGTACCTGCACGCCATAAATATCTGGACAACAATTTTGGAAATTTCCGTCGCGATGGCGCAGTTCCCGTCTGTGAAGATTGCAGAGCTTTCCTATCAGTACCGGACCCTTGGTCTGGGTTACGCTAATTTGGGAACCCTTCTTATGATTATGGGGTTAGCCTATGACTCGGAAGAAGGAAGAGCGGTTGCCGCCTCGCTTTCCGCGCTTCTTTCAGGAGAAGCATACGCGCAATCCGCGCGCATGGCAGCGGAGCTTGGTACATTTGAGCAGTACGGCAAAAACGCGGATAACATGCTGCGCGTTATACGCAACCACAGGCGCGCGGTAAACAACGCCTCAGACAGCGAATATGAGAAACTTAATACAATCCCGCGCGGAATTGATCCGGTTTATTGCCCCGCGTATCTTCTGGACGCCGCGAAAGCCGCGTGGGATAGCGCGCTTAATCTTGGCATAGAGCACGGCTACCGCAACGCTCAGGTTACCGCCATCGCTCCGACAGGAACGATCGGGCTTTTGATGGACTGCGACACAACCGGCATTGAGCCGGACTTCGCCTTAGTAAAATTTAAAAAACTCGCGGGCGGCGGCTACTTTAAAATAATCAATCAGTCTGTGCCTCCCGCTCTTGAAAGCCTCGGCTACTCTCCTCAGGCGATTGATGAAATTGTCGCGTACGCTACAGGAAGAAAAACATTAAGTACAGCTCCTTCAATCAGCCATGAAACGCTTAACATAAAAGGTTTTACTCCCGAGGCAATCGCCGCGGTAGAAGACGCGGTAAAAACAGCTTTTAATCTGGAAGGCGTTTTTAATCCTTACATACTCGGAAAAAATTTTGTAGAAGATGTTCTAAAAATCCCCGAATCCACATGGAGCCTTCAGGGGTTCAGTTTAATCAAGCATCTTGGTTTCAACAATCAGGATATCGAAGAAGCCGAGCTTTTCGCCTGCGGAACGATGGGGCTGGAAGACGCGCCGGGGCTTAAAAAGGAACACTATCCGGTTTTTGATACAGCGGCTCCGTCAGGGAAGAAAGGCAAACGCTCAATATCGTGGACTGCTCATATCGGAATGATGGCGGCGGTTCAGCCTTTCATTTCCGGGGCGATTTCCAAAACCATCAATATGCCGAACAGCGCGAATTACGATGATGTAAAGGGCGCTTATATGCTTTCGTGGAAGAACGGTTTAAAGGCTGTCGCGCTTTACAGAGACGGCTCCAAACTCTCGCAGCCGTTAAGCACATTCGCTCCCGGAACAGATCCGTTAGCTGACACTATTTTAAAACTTGAGAAAGGGCTTGACATTCCTTCCTCGCTGCCCGATCGTAAAAGGGCGGCGTTAATCCGCGGTGTCAGGAAATCGCTTCCTAACCGCAGGATGGGTTACACCCAAAAAGCTAAAATCGGCGGTCATTCAATTTTTATCAGAACAGGCGAATATGAAGACGGAGTGCTTGGCGAGATTTTCCTTGATATGCACAAAGAGGGCGCGGCATTCCGCAGCCTGCTGAATAGTTTCGCGATAACAGTTTCTTTAGGGCTTCAGTACGGCGTTCCTCTGGAAGAATATGTCGACGCGTTCACCTTCAGCCGCTTCGAGCCAAACGGCCTTGTTCATGGGCACGATTATGTAAAAATGGCGACAAGCGTTATTGATTATGTTTTCCGCGATCTCGCGATCAGTTACCTTAAACGCGGCGATCTAGGCCAGGTAAAACCCGAAGACCTGATATCTACAGCGACAAAGAATGAAGTGGACTCGTCGGATCCGAAACCGCGCGGAGAAAAACAAAGCACAGGATTCAGGCCGAACAGCGTGACAGTTTCAGCTAACAAACCAGCCAAGCCCTCAAACGAAAGCGAGCGGCGCTCGGGCGATTCAAGATTTTCCTCTCTAAGCGGAGCGGAAAACACAGGTCAGGCGGCAAAAGCTCAAACTGTTCCGCAGCCATCGGATTTAACACAGCCAAAAGCGCAGCCTGCGTCTCAAACGCCTGAAAAATCGTATCCGCAGGAAAGTGAAGTAATTAAAATAATTCAAGCGCGCATCAAAGGTTATGAAGGGGACGCCTGTTCCTCATGCGGTTCTTTCACGCTGGTCAGAAACGGAACCTGCATGAAGTGCGACACATGCGGAAGCACGACAGGCTGTTCATAATTATAAAGCCATGATTACTCTGCCGGTTTCGCTTGAATCAATAGAAAAAGGAGCCATTATCATTAAAGGCGGCGGGCTTGTCGCTTTTCCCACAGAAACTGTTTACGGGCTTGGCGCGGACGCGTATAACCCGCAGGCTGTCGCGAAAATTTTTGAAGTAAAAAACCGCCCGCGCTTTGATCCATTGATTATCCATATCGCTTCTATAGAAACTCTCTCAGACATTGTAAACCTCTCTTCGCTGAATGATGATATAACAAAAAAACTTTTCACCCTCGCGGAAAATTTTTGGCCAGGCCCGCTCTCTATTATTTTGCCAAAGAATGAAAAAATACCCGGCATTGTTACAGCGGGACTTCCGTCAGCCGCTGTCAGGATTCCCGACAACAGCGCGGCGTTAAAATTAATCTCTCTTTCAGGAGGAGCAGTCGCGGCTCCAAGCGCGAATCCTTTCGGCTCGCTGAGCCCGACAAGAGCGGAACATGTGCAAAGCGGTTTGGGCGAAAAAGCGGATTTGATTCTTGACGGCGGCCCGGCACGGATAGGGATTGAGTCAACAGTGATTGAAATCACAGACCGCGGCATAAAAATACTGCGCCCTGGCGGAACGCCGAAAGAAGCAATTGAGAATTTAACCGGGGCATCTATCCACGGCGAGCGATCTCCCGTTCCCGCGCGGGACATTACTTCGCCGGGACAATTAAAAAGTCATTACGCGCCGGATAAACCTCTTTATGCCTTAACCCGAGAGGAAATTATAAATCAGCCTGCCGGTTTAAACGGCGATTCTGGGAAAAGCAGCGCGTTTTTATTCTTTGACGGCGCTACCAGAGACGCGTGGTACGTTACGCAAAATTCTCAGGAAGCTGTCATCGTCAAAGTACTCTCCGAAAATGGTAACGCGCTGGAAGCGGCGTCATGTCTTTTTGAAATTCTGCGCGAGCTTGATAAAAGCCCCGCCGCTAAAATTTACGCGCAGCTCGCGCCGCCGCATGGTCTTGGAGAGGCGATAAACGACAGGCTCCTGCGCGGATCACATCAGTAAAATAACATTGTGAAAAAACGGTTTATCTGAATAATGTAAACATATAAGCGGAAAATATCAGCAGCATGACACAGCCTTCCCAGCGGTTAATTTTACCCTTTGATAAAGGAATCATTACCAGCAGCAGTACTATAGAAATGCAGAAAAGCCAAATCATATCGGTTATAAACATTATATGATCGCTGACATTCACTTTATGCGCGATAGCGGATACGCCGAGTACTCCGGTAATGTTAAAAAAGTTAGACCCTATTATATTGCCGATAGACAAATCCGCTTCTTTTCTGAAAGCGGCAACAAGAGACGACACAAGCTCAGGCATGCTGGTTCCGACCGCGACAATGGAAACCGCTATAACGCGTTCGCTTACTCCCCACTGTAAAGCGATATCACGCGCTCCTTTTACAAACCAGCCGGAACTGAAATAAAGCCCGGCGACAGAAACCGCGATCATTAATAGCGCAATTAAAGGTTTTATAGTAGCGCTTTCAATTTTTTCAGCGCCTTCTTTTTTCTTTGATCTAATAACTGACCACACTGTATATATGACCAATATTACAACAAAAATAATTCCTTCAAATAAACCAATAACGCCGTTAAAGCCGAAAATAAAAAGCAAAATTGTTACAATAAACATTATTAAGAAGTCAATGCCTATCGCTTTATTGCGGATTGGAATCGGCGATATTATTACGACAATAGCCAGTATGCACCCGATATTCGCGATATTTGAGCCGATAACATTGCCAAGCGCGATATCATGCGAGCCGTTTAAAGCCGCGCCTACACTGATAAACATTTCCGGCGCGGATGTCACATACGCGACAATAGTCAGGCCAACAACCAGCGTGCTAATTTTAAAATGACGCGCAATTTGAACACTGCCGGTAACCAGAACATTGCCGCAAATGATAAGAACAGCGAGCCCTGCCGCGAGATATACATACGGAACAATAGCTGTAAACAGCGGCGAAGAAAAAAATTCAATCACGCTATTTTGATAACACGAAATTTGATCGTTGTCAATTAATGCTGTTAATGCCCGGATTCTCTAGAACTTATATAAACCAAGGGTAATTACAGGTGTAGAGCTGTTAACAGGAATTTTCTGGCTATTGAAATTACGCGAGGGAAAACCTCTCCCGCTGTAATTTGAGATTGCGACCAATTCTCTGGGAATGCCTAAAAAGCCGGTATCAAGCTGACCGTTTTCTATAGAGTCCTGAATTGCCGATATAACGTATTCACCGGGAGGAAGCGAAGCTACATAAGATACAGTCGCGCCGGTGCTTTCAATAACAAACGAAATACGCGGCTCTTCTTTACGGAATTCATCAGCGTTAAAAAAAATGCCGCCGATAATTCTGCCTCCGCCGATAACAACATTGGTAAACTGAATAGTTACCTGTACATTCTGCGCGGCGGCATTGAACACGCAAAGCGCGAGAAAAACCAGCAGAAAAACAGCCTTTACAAAACCTTTGTTCATCATAATCAAAAACTCCTTTTTATTAATATAACACATTAAATGAAAATAATGTAATCACAGCCGCCAGCTGGACAATATATTTTAATTTGTTAAAGTAAATCCTGTCAACTCATGATTACTATATGTATGTTTTTAAAATAAAAATAAAAAAAAGGAGTAAACAAGGGTTTCACCCGGTTTACTCCCTAAAAATTATGGGCGATACAAGACTCGAACTTGTGACCCCCAGCGTGTCGAGCTGGTGCTCTAACCAACTGAGCTAACCGCCCTCCAGCGCCTAACTCAACACCTATACATAAAACCGTTATACACAAATTTTTTAAGCAAAATAAAACGTAAACATCCTGTACGTATAAAGTTAGGCGCCGGATGGATGGGCTATTTTATACGCTCGCGAATAACTACATTTACTTCGATTTTGCCAAGCGTGCCGAGTTCCATCGGGACAACAAGGGCTTCCACGTTGCCAAGATTAGTGGAAACTACCATATTATCACCTGTGAAGATAGCAGGCGGGGTAAGATCAAACTTAAAACCCAGCTCATGAAGTTTTGTTATCGCCTGAGCGGTAATTTGATTCGCGAGCTCCATAATAATTGAATTTGATTCTTCATTTAACTCAGTATATACATCGGTCATGCCTATGGCGGCTGCCATAGTATTGGCTACATTTAAAGCTGTAGCTTTTGTCATGTCAAAAAGAACGCGTCCTTCAACATCGCCTGCAAGGCCTACCATTGCCGCAACACCCAAAATAGACATAGATGTGGCTTTCAGGGAAAGCTCCGTCCTTTTTACCGCATCCGCGAAATATTCTTTCAGAATGCTGTAAGCGGATTCCACAAAGGGGTTGATATATTCAACTCTCATTTTTTACTCCTTACATTTATCTATAATAACAATAATATCACACCTTAGCCATTATGCAAATACGCTGAAACAGGATCATCGGCAACTGACTGCCAAATAACGCCTACAAGCTCTTCATTTCTGCCAAGCAGGACTACCCCGCGGCTTTTCAGCTTCTCTGAAAAATCCGCTAAAAGCCTGGTCTGTTCCTGCGCGGGCATGTAGGAAATTACATCCCTTGCAATAATAATATCCATTTCCGGCAATGTATTTTCATTTGTAACATCATGATACTCAAAAATTATAGTATCTTTAATAGCCTGATTAAATGAATAACCATTGGATCCGCGAACCATATAAGTTCTGCAGTATTCCGGCAGCTCCTCCAGCTCAAAAGACATATTTGGCGCTTGAGAAACAGCCATAATGTCTTTATCGTTTGCCCATATTTTTACACGGGCGTTAGGATACCTTGCTTTAAGTATACATGCAAAAGAATAAGTTTCATAGCCCTTTCCGCAGCCAATATTCCAGACATTGATAATTGCCGAAGAATTGTCAGGAAGAACCTTCTTAACATGGTTCGCGTAAGCTTCTGTCCAGAAATCAGAGCTGCACGGCGACGGGAATGTATTAAGGTATTCATCAGCCTCAGACGCGCTTCTTAATTGCAGCGAGTCGCCAGTGCGTCCTTGGCTCCACTCGGTAAACCGGGTATGCAGCCACTTGTCGTTTATAGAAGTAACATAAAATCCCCTAAGCGCCGCGAGGCTCTCCTGTATAAACCCGACAGCGGAATCCGCCGCGTTCCGTTGAGACATAGCCGGATCGCCTGAAGCCGGCGGCGGGACAAAATACTCACCGGATTCGGCGACCCCTCCCCGCGATGATTTTTTCTCATCTTCCGTAACTGTAAATATACGCACGACATCAAGGATGATATAAAGCTCGCCCTGCTTCTCAACAACGCCGCTGATAAATTTTATATTGATATCGCCAAAGATGGGATGAGGCGGCTGAATGTTTTCCTTATTGATGCCGACTACTTTATCAATTTTATCTACGATTGTTCCGTAAACCTGATCATTTATATGAAGAATTAACATATTCTCCAATTTATCGGTTTTACTGTCCATCGGCAGGTGGAAAAACTGCCTTAGATCGATAATCGGAATAATATCGCCGCGAAGGTTGTAAACCCCGCGGACAAAAGACGCGGCATTCGGCACAAAGGTAAATTTGTCGGCCTTCGCGATTTCCTTTACATTCATGATATCAACGCCGTAGTCTTTACCCGCCAGAGAGAAGGTAACCATTTTAAAATCTACATTCTCCGCGCGTTCTTTCTGTTCCTGTAAATCGGCGTTTACCTGTTCCAAGTCTCTAATTCCTGCCGCCATATATACCTACCGTATTGAAGCTTCGCGGATTCGGCGCTGCTCCATCTCCTTTTTTAATCCCAATTCCAGCAATTGACTTACGTCAATAATCAGAGATACCGAACCATCTCCTAAAATTGAAGCTCCGGCGATTCCCGGAGAATTGGTAAACTGATCCCTCAGCGGTTTGATGACAACATCTTCCTCGCCGATAAGGCTGTCTACCATAAAGCCCATCTTTTTCTCGGTTGTCCCTACAATTACGATAAAGTGGTAATCCTGCTCTTCTTCGGTTTTTATGCCAAACAGGCGGTTAAGCCGCAGGAGGGAAACAACATCGTTTCTGATATTGAAAACTTCGTAGTTGTCAATTTTCT
>Ga0209755_10007676_pt1 | contig 11653 bp, 12 predicted proteins | sample TergutCo191P1_FD_187301 | JGI IMG/M metagenome (GOLD analysis project Ga0209755, IMG submission 187301) | Cornitermes sp. P1 segment gut microbial communities from Petit-Saut dam, French Guiana - Co191P1 (SPAdes) (version 2) | ecosystem: Host-associated > Arthropoda: Insects > Digestive system...
AGATGCTTCTAATTTGCAGAGGCAGATTATACACAGCACTCGTGATATAGGCAGGCCAAAGGTGGCTTCTGCAAAAGACAGAATTAAGGGCATAAATCCGCTTATCAATGTTGTTGTGCACAACACTATGCTCACAAGCCAAAACGCTATGGACATAATCGCTGATTACGATATTGTGGCAGACGGAACGGATAATTTTCAAACACGCTACCTTGTGAATGATGCTTGCGTATTTTTGGGCAAGCTAAATATTTACGGCTCGGTTTTTCAGTTTGAAGGGCAGTCTAGCGTTTTCGGCGCAAAAGACGGACCGTGCTACAGATGCATCTACCCTTCTCCACCACCTCCGGGTCTTGTGCCTTCTTGTGCTGAGGGCGGCGTGATGGGCGTTTTGCCGGGCATTATCGGAACAATTCAAGCGGCGGAAACCATAAAGATTATTGTGGGTGGAGCTAAACCTTTGATTGGGCGTTTGCTTCATTTTGATGCTTGGCGCATGGCGTTTCGCGAGCTTAAACTGGATAAAGACCCGAATTGCCCTGTGTGCGGGAAAAATCCGTCTATCCGTGAGCTTGTTGATTATGAGCAGTTTTGCGGTTTGAAGAGAAATCAAGACAGCGAGCCTATAGAGACAATTACCGCCATTGATTTGAAGAAGCGCTTGGATAACGGCGAGAGCATTCAATTCATAGATATTCGCGAGCCGCATGAGCGTGCTATTGTGAAATTTCCAGACGCTAAGATTATGCCGCTTGGCCAATTGGTGCGGCGCATGGATGAGTTGGATACGAGCGTTGATTCCGTGTTTCTTTGCAAGATTGGGCAGCGCAGTATTTTGGGAATAAGGGCGTTGCGTGAGGCTGGGTATAAAGGCAAGCTTTTGAATTTGCAAGACGGCTTAAATGCTTGGGCACGGGATGTGGATAAGAGCATGGCGGTGTATTGATTTTCCCCTTGACAAACTCAAAATAATTTTCTATATTTTAATACATAGTAAATAGGTATGTTTACTTTAAGGAGTTTTTATGGCAATCTTTTCAAATAACGCAGAGTCCATAGGCAACACGCCTTTGGTGCGCTTGAACCGTGTAGTTGGCAACGCAAAGGCAACCGTGCTTGCGAAAATAGAGGCAAGGAATCCCACATTTTCCGTTAAGTGCCGCATTGGCGCCGCTCTTGTGAACGATGCGGAAGAACGTGGAGTTTTGAAGCCCGGCGTTACTATTTTGGAGCCAACATCGGGGAATACCGGAATTGCGCTTGCTTACGTTGCTGCGGCAAAAGGCTACTCTATTACGCTCACAATGCCAGAGACCATGAGCCAGGAAAGGCGGCGCATTTTGGCCGGATTCGGAGCGCATTTAGAGCTTACTCCGGGGGCTCAAGGCATGAAGGGAGCCATAAAGCGCGCAGAAGAGATGAAAGAGGCAGAGCCGGATAAATACTTTATCCCTCAGCAGTTTGAAAATCCTGCGAACCCAGCTATACACGAGAAAACCACAGGGCCGGAAATTTGGGATGCAACGGGTGGCAGCATTGATGTTTTGGTTTCCGGTGTTGGAACCGGCGGAACTATCAGCGGAGCATCGCGCTTTATCAAGAAGCATAAAAAGATAATTTCCGTTGCGGTTGAGCCGGAGGAGTCCCCGGTTATCACCCAGACTTTGAACAAGCAGGAAGTCAAGCCAGGCCCACATAAAATTCAGGGCATTGGCGCAGGTTTTGTTCCTAAAAATCTCGACCTCGGTTTGGTGGACAAGGTGGAAACGGTTTCTTCTGCGGAAGCGGTGGATTTTGCTCGCCGCTTGATGAAAGAGGAAGGCATTCTTTGCGGAATAAGCTCAGGTGCCGCCGCTGCCGTCGCTGTAAAGCTTGCGCAACTCCCCGAATACGAGGGCAAAACCATAGTAGTAGTTTTGCCGGACACAGGCGAGAGGTATCTCAGCACCGTGCTGTTTGAAGGGGTGTGAAACTCACATCTGCAGCATTACGTAAATCTTAAACTCGCTGCTTTCAAATTCCGTTAGCGTATGGCCTTCGTAGCGCATGGCTATGGCCCTAACGCTTTGCAAGCCGAAGCCATAAGCGAAGTAGCAAAAAGCGCGGGTGAAGTGAGCCAAAACGCAGGCGAAGCCGCACACGGCGCAAACAATGTAAACTCCAACACCATAAGCATGAGCGAAACGGCCAAAGAAAGCGCAAATGGCGCATTGCGCGTAAATAAAAGCGCAGGCGATTTGGCAAAAATAGCCGGAGAATTAAGGGAAACTGTTGGGTTGTTTAAAGTTTAAGACATAATGGAGAATGGAGAATGGAGAATACTCATATTAAGGTTTTGAAGAAACATTATATTTTTGCTTTATTCTCAATTCTCCATTCTCAATTCTCAATTTCCCACGCCGCACACTATGAATTTGATATATATTACGGAATTGGCGCACCGGATTTTTCATTCAATAATGCGCCGCTGTCAATTTCCATATACCCTTGGGAACATTTCGGATTTTCCGGCGGGATTGAATATTCAAAAAGAAAAAAATCCAACAGCAACGAAAATATGAGGGGTAGCATGGCTGTAATAGATAGCGACAACGACGAAGTCTCCTTTGACTACACTATGGATAAATACAAAGACGAATTATCCACACAACTTTTATCCATACCTGTTTTGCTTAAATTTCGCTCAAAATGGTTTTATTCTTCTGCCGGTGTTAAAATAGGCATTCCGCAAAATGTGAAAGTGAAAGTGAGTTATGAGAATTTTAAAACAGAAGCCTATTTGCCGCATTTAAATATAGGCATTGATAGCCTACCGCAGATGGGCATAGGCAAATTCGGCGACGATTCTTTTACAACGCATATTTCTGCCAAGCTCCTGTTTCTGCTAGCATTTGAAAGCGGAATAAGAATAAACCTAAGCAAAAATTTCGCTCTGCTGTTTGGCGCATTTATTGACTACTCCGTAAACAAGGGATTTGACAGAGGCTTGCCGAATGTGATTGAATGGGTGGAATATACGGATGGAGCGATGGTAAATGTGAATGATGGCTGGAGAGAGTGGAAGCCATGGAGCGCAGGCGGCGTGGCAAAATTGCAATTTGGGTTTAAAAGATGAATGAAAATGCAATAGACGATATAATAGAAGAGGTAAAGAGCAACATTTGCTCAATACTGCGTGAAGAGCGCATTGTCAACGGCATAGCTAAAACCGGAACCATTTGCGGGATTCTTTCTTTAATAATAATTGTCATATCCGTTTCTTGCTATTTTCTTATGATTTTTCCGCTTATTGTGCAATACGGCCCGGGCGTTACAATGGCTTTGGGTACCGTATCCACTTATGCAACATTCTACGGCTGGTACAGAATATTGCGCAGAAAAAACAAGGCAAACTTAAAGGAAGAAGGCAAAGGCGAAGCTCAAAACCAGATAATAGCATTTATAAAATCCTTGCCGGATATGTTTCGCAAGGTGCCAGTGAGCTTGGTGTCAACGGCTGCGCTTGCCGCATCAGTTGCTACCGGTTCTGCAATTTACACTCCTTTTGGGGAAAAGGCAGAAAAAGCCGCAAGAGCAACGGTTGCAGAGCTAAAGCAGTTGGCGGCAGAACTTTTTAAAGAAGAAAATGAAATAGCAGTGGAACCCATAAAGGAAGTTGTAGAAGAAATTGCAACAGAAAAAGTTGCGCAAGAAACAGAAATTGCGCAAGAGGCAAAAAAATACAATATAAGCGGCAAGCTTAACCTGAGCGGAGCCGGGAGCAAAGAAAGCGCTATTGTAGAGCTTCTGCATAACGAAATCGTAAAAAAATGGGTTTTTGCGGATAAAAACGGAAACTATTTGCTTAAGGACGTGCCTGCAGACAATTACACAATGAGAATAAAGCTAAGCGGCTATAAAAGTCTTTCCAGCTATCCTTTTGCTTTAAACAACAATACGCAAATTCCGGAACTCGTAATGCTGGAAGAGTTCCCCAAGCCAAGGCCTGCAATCGCAGCCAAGCCCAAGCCAAAGTCCGTTGCAATAGCTCCGCCGCCCGTTGCAATGCCGCCAATTGCAACTGCAAGCGTTCTTGTTGCTCCGATGAACACGCCTGTGAATATGCAGGTGAGCTCTCCGGGGGGCACGCCTATGCGCACTCCCAAAAAAGCTAAGTCTGGCGACAATTCCGGGTTCTTTGTCGGGCTAGGTTCGGAGGTCAATAACAACGCAAAAAAAGGAAACGCAATAGGCAGCAATATGGCACTAGGATATGATATGAGCAAACATTTCGCTTTGGGAGTAAACACTATATATAGCAACGACTTGGAAGAGGAAATAACGCTAGAGTCAAAGCTTATGCTGAGATATTACCTGCCCGTAGGCGGCCCATTTATGCAGGCAGAAGCCGGCGGCGCATTAAACAAAAACGATAAAAACAGCATAGTGCCCCAAGGGGGCATGGCTACAGGCTGGAGATTCTCAGTGGACAAAGAATGGTTTGTTGAACCGGCAGTAAGAGGCGGTTATCCGTATGTATGGGGAACAGGAATAACACTGGGGAAAAAATTCGGATCACCGTAAAGGCAACACAGCATCGCTAAATTTTTCTATATTTTAATGCCTAGTAAACGAGTATGTTTTTGCCGATGGGAGAGTGATGGACATAAGCACAATTTGCGTTCACGGATGCGACAAGCGATACGACACTACGGGTGCGGTCTCCGTTCCCATTTTCGCTTCTTCTACCTTCGCTCACCCCGGCGTTGGGCAAAGCACAGGCTTTGATTACTCACGCTCGCTCAACCCCACTTGCGAATATCTGGAGCACACGATTGCGGCTCTGGAAGGTGGCTCTCACGGCATTGCGTTCTCATCCGGCATGGCAGCGATCTCTGCTTTGATGGAGCTGTTCTCGCCTGGTGACCACATTGTAGCTTCCGATGATTTGTATGGCGGCTCATACCGTTTGTTCTCGCAAATATCGCAGAAGAATGGCATTAAGTTTTCTTACGCAAAAGCTACCGAAGACATTGAAAAGCTAATTACGCCGGCAACAAAAGCCATATTTTTGGAAACACCAACCAACCCTATGATGCACACAACAGACATTGCGCAAATCGCAAAAATAAAACGCAATCTGCTGCTCATAGTGGATAACACTTTTTTAACGCCCTATCTTCAAAGACCGCTTGAGCTTGGCGCAGACATTGTGCTTCACAGCGGCACAAAATATCTTGGCGGCCATAACGATACGCTTGCAGGACTGCTGGTGACCAGCGGCTCCGCTTTGAATGAGAAGCTGCGTTTTATTGCAAAAACAACCGGGGCATGCTTATCTCCTTTTGACAGTTTTTTGATTATCCGTGGCATTAAAACTCTTGCCATACGCATGGAACGCCAACAGGAATCTGCCAGAGCAATTACCAAGTGGCTTGGCGAGCAGAGCGAGGTTGCAGCAGTTCATTATCCGGGTTTGGGCGGCATGATTTCTTTTTCCGTGAAGTCTGAACAAATGGCAGTTAAAATTTTGGAAAGCGTGAAAGTGATAAAATACGCTGAAAGCTTGGGCGGCACAGAGAGCCTCATTACCTACCCTACTTTGCAAACACATGCGGATATTCCCGAAAGCGAGCGGATCGCAAGAGGGATAGATGCTAAGTTGCTGCGCTTGTCAGTGGGGCTGGAGAATGCGGCGGATTTGATTGCGGATTTGAGGGGGGCGATGCGTGAAATATGATTTTGATAAGGTTATAGAAAGGCAAAATACTTACAGTTTAAAATACAGCCCTGCTTTACGTGGAAAGCCGCTTGATGTGTTGCCTATGTGGGTTGCAGATATGGATTTTCCTGCGCCGCCTTGTGTGCAAAATGCGTTGGCAGAGCGTGCGAAGCACGGGATTTTCGGGTATTCAGAGCCGGATGATTTGTATTTCTCCGTTTTGCAGAATTGGTTTGAAAAACGATTTGATTGGCATATTGAGCGGGAATGGCTAGCCATAACGCCTAGCGTGGTAAATGCTATATATTTGGCTATTCGCGCATTCACTGCATCTGATGGCGGCGTGCTTATTCAGCAGCCTGTGTATTATCCGTTTGAAGCTGCGGTAAAACAGACCGGGCGAAAATTGCTGGTCAATGAGCTTGTGTATAGCGATGACAAATACGGAATAGACTTTGAAGATTTTGAGAAAAAAGCAGAGCAGGCCGAATTGTTCGTTTTGTGCAATCCGCATAATCCTGTTGGGCGAGTTTGGACAAGCGACGAGCTTATGCGAATGGGCGAGATTTGCCTTAAACATAAAGTTCTTATTATTTCAGATGAAATTCACCAGGATTTTATTTTTCAGGGGCATAAGCATATTGTGTTTTCCAAGCTGGATCCTCGCTTTGCGGAAATTACAATTACATGCACATCGCCTTCCAAAACTTTTAATCTTGCAGGAATGCTGCATGCAAATAATTTCATTTCAAATAAAGCCATGTTCAACAAATTTAAAAATGAATATGAGAGCTGCGGTTTGGCACAGCCCGGAGTTATGGGCTTGGTAGCGTGCAAAGCTGCCTACGAAGGCGGTGCGGAATGGGTGGATGAGCTTGTTGGCTATTTGCAGGGCAATATGTCGCTTATAAGGGATTTTTTGCAAACCAACATTCCACAGATAAAACTCGTTGAGCCGGAGGGCACATACCTCGCATGGCTTGACTGCTCAGGGCTTGGCTTGTCTGTGAATGAATTGGATTATGCAATCACAAATAATGCTAAATTATGGTTAAATAACGGCCCTGTATTCGGGTTGGGCGGCAAAGGGTTTCAGCGTTTGAATGCGGCTTGCCCCCGCTCGGTGTTGCAAAGCGGGCTTGAAAGGCTTTTATCAATTAGGAGGAATGAGATATGAAAGTATCAACAAGAGGCAGATATGCCTTGCGGACTTTGCTCGATTTGGCGGAGCATAAAAATGACGGGTTCATTTCTCTTAAGGAAATCGCTCTGAGGCAAAACATATCAAAGCTGTATTTAGAGCAGTTGGTTTCGCTATTGAGCGCATCTAATATTCTGCGTGCGAATCGTGGAAAGCAGGGCGGCTATATGCTGGCAAAAGAACCTTCGCAATGCACGGTGGGTCAAATTCTGCGCCTTACCGAAGGCAATCTTATGCCGGTCACTTGTCTTGAAGATGAGGAGAATCAATGCGAGCGAGCCGGATTCTGCAAAACATTGTCGCTGTGGACTGGGCTTGGCAAAGTGATTAATGATTATCTTGACAACGTGACTTTGCAGGATATTTTAGATCAGAAGCAAAGTTGTGATAATTACGTTATTTGATATCTAACGTTTTATCTAATGCTTTTGCCTTTTTCTTGAATTCCATGGCTTTAGCTTTATCACCTTTGCCTTCATAAGCTTCGCCCATATCATAATATGTATTTGCATGATCGGGCCTTAATTCAAGAGATTTTTTGTAATGCTCAATAGCTTTGTTCCAGTTTTTTTTGCCCGCATAAATATAGCCTAAACTATGATACGTATATGCGTCCGGTTCTAATTCAATAGACTTTTGGCAATATTCAAGCGCTACATCCCAGTTCTGTTTTTTTGCGTGAAACCAGCCAAGATTATTGTACAGCAGCGCATTATTTGGCTTCAATTCAAGCGCTTTTTCTGTGTATATTATAGCGACATCATAATCCTCAACTTTTTCATAAGCAATACCAAGACTGAAATAGATGGGAAGCTTATCGGCATCTGTATAGGCAGATCTCATATAAATGGCTTTTTCAAAATACTCTATAGCTTTTTTGTAATTATTATTTTCATAATAGGAATATCCAAGCATTTTATGGGGATGAACTTCATTAGGAGCCAATAAAATGCTTTTTTTATAGTAATCTATTGCCATCTCATAATTTTTGTTTGCGAAATGAATACTTCCAATGCCGCTATACGCACTATAGTAATTCGGGTTTATTTTAATAACTTTATTATAAAGTTCCATAGACTTCTCAAAATTTCCCATGTGAAAATAAAGGTTTCCTATATTGAAATATGCATCTATAGCATCAATCTCGGATTTTTCCAGCTTGATAGTTTTTTCGTAGTATTTTATTGCGGTATCGTAATCCATTTTATTGCGATAGGCTACTCCCATATTAAGATACGCTCCTACGCCAAGAGAATCTATTTCAATAGCTTTTTTGCAATATTCTATAGCTTTTTCGTAATCTTCTTTGTGAATATAAACTTCTCCTATATTGCTGTACATAGATGCCCAATCAGGTTTTAATTCAATAGCTCTTTCATAATATCTTATAGCTTTGTTCCAATCGAACTTAAAACGATAAGCCACTCCCATGCCGCCATACGCCTCTGCATAATCAGGATTTAATTTAATGGCTTTTTCATAAAATTCTATTGCCAGATTGTAATTTGCTCTCTCAGAATAAAGATCTCCAATCTCCCGATATATTTTGGCAGAATCCAAGCTTAATTTAACCTGTTTTTCCGCAGACTCTACGGCAATATCAGGCTTGCTGCCGCCACAACCAAGAAGAAGCATCAAAACAACCAGCGAGAACAAAAATATTTTCATAGACTTAAAATCCCCTACTCAACGACATTTATTTGAATAAAACTTCACCCGATTCTATGTTATAATAAGCACCAATTACTTTTGCTCCCACATGCTCAACTATTTTATTTTCTTTGATATGTTTAACGACGTTATTTATGTTCGCATGAATAGCCTCATCAACATTTTCAATGCCTTTTATAGCGGGACAGATTGCGTTTATAATAGTCTGTAAATTCTCCGGGTACTCACCACCGCTAACAGCTCCTGTAACGGCTCCGCAATGGCTATGTCCCACCACTACAACTAATGGCGCTTTCAAGTGTTCAACTGCGTATTCAATGGAACCCAGCACAGTTGAATCAGCAATATTTCCGGCATTTCGAATTACAAAAATATCCCCTAATTTCAGGTCAAAGTAAATTTCCGGAGGAACACGGGAATCTGAGCAAGTTATAATAACAGCAAATGGCTTTTGCCCGCCTTTTAATATGTCTCTGTCATTAGCGTTGGTGTTTCGCACAACCCCTTGATTTTCAATAAACCTTTTGTTTCCTTCTTTTAGATATTGCAAAGCTACTTGCCAATCACTGACCGCTTCACTGGGGCTATGCACCTTGGTTTGTGCTTCAACACTAGGCTTGTTGGCACAGCCAACTGCGAAAAATGACAAAAGAGTACAAGTGGCTGCAATGAAGGATTTTAGGTATTTTTTTGCGTTACCTATTACGCATTCTTTTGAGGACAAAACCATAATATATCTCCTTTTTATGTTGGGATAATATAGTAAATTTTTTAACCCTATACCCGAGGGTCAACGCCATATTAGCGTCTAGCAAACTCTTTGCCGAATTTTTATACATTGGCGTTTATGCACATTTACAAAATGATAATTGATGGCGGCCCGAAACGCCAGAATGATATTATAGCTAGGCCCAGAGTTGAGATAAAGGACAAGTATATGCTATACGAAGGCATTGTTATAAATGACTGGGATAATAACATAACCTTTGAGTGTGATCTTAAAGAGGGTTTTGTTGTAACAGATTATTTATGCTGTGTGTATGGTTGGAATATATTTTCTGAAAAAGCGATAAAATTATTAAGTGATCTTATCGGTAATGATGTTCAATTACTGCCTATTAAGGTAGTTAATAAAGATACAGATCAAGAAATAGATAAATATTTTGTTGTGAATGTACTTCCATTTCTTGACGCATTGGATTTGGAAAACTCTGTGTACGATTACCTCGGCACAGGAGAAGAAAAACGTTTATCGGTGATAAAATATGGGATTAAGGAAGAAAAGGTAGGAGGACATCATATTTTTAGGCTTAAAGACTCACCATTTTCTCTTTTCGTTTCGGAAAAATTTTATAAAACATCTAAAAAAAATAAATTGTTAGGATATGATTTTTGGAAAGTAAAAACAAGTTAGTATGATGACTGTCCATTTTTGCTAGCTTTTACTTCTACCCTGCTTTTCTGAGCATATTTTTCACCTCTTTAGCCATAAAATACAAAAATCACGCCGATTATGTGTATTTTAGCAAATCAATAATAAATCCATAGCAATACCGGCTTTTTACTGCCTTGCAGTTTTTCTGGCTTTATAATAGTTCGTTTGAAATTCTTTTAAAATTTCTACAATTTTTTCGGGTTTCATAATAGAATACTGAAGGGATATTGCTAACACAAGCGCGCCACTCCAACTAAATCTGCCGCCGCTCCACAAAGAGGTTGAGGTGTTCAGTTTCACTGCTTTTCCTGAGCTATCTCGTATTTTTTCTTCTTTAGATACAAGAATTCCTAGAAAATATACACCTATAAGAGACGTCCCAATAAAAGTTTCTTCTACCATAAAATTTTTAATATTTGACCATTCAATAAAATATTCGCTCCGCAAAAGAGGTGCAGTAATTCCGTGTTCAGAGATTATTAATATGGGTTTTCTCCAACAGAATATGGCTATTAGTCCCCCTATACCCAAAAATAATATGCCAGCTATAAAGATGAATTTCTCAAATGAACCTACTTCTTCATAAAAATAGGCGGTAGGTATAATAAACATTGCGATGGCAATAATTATCAATATCCTCTTTATCAACGAACGTTGGATAATAATTTGGTTTTTTGGCATTTATAGCTAAAATATAGTAATCTTTTTACCCTATACCCGAAGGTAATCTAACCTCCCCCCAAAGCTTATGTAAAATTGTACTTTACACAATTGCTATATTTGTGTAAAATGGGAATTTACATGATTGAGCGTAGCATTTTGAGAGCAAGACTTTTACGGATTATGCTTGGGGTGGGGAGATCGTGAGCGGCAGAGTGAGTCTTTAATGAAAAGTTGTTTGATAATAGTAATATTGCCCGTTTCTATGTTAGTAATCATTTACGCCATATTAGTATTAAGTAGAGGTTATTATGATGGAGAAATTTTGTGCATAGAGGTTTTTAATGGTGTCACAACCACACAGATATTCGTATTAAAGACATTTGTGATTTTTGTGCTGTTGTCTATTTTCTGGTTCTTCTATTATCATAGAAAATCTATAACTGTTAGAATAATATTTGTGTTTTTTGTGCTATTGTTTGCTTTCTGGTTCTTCCATTTAAGGCATGAAAAAGATGAGCAGATGAAAAGAGGTGATATTATGGTAGAGAAAATTGAAGAATTTAGAGCGATACATGGTCGATTACCAACCTCGTTGGAAGAAGTTGGTGAAGAAGAAATAGATGTGTGGTATGATATCCGTTCAGAATGTGATTATTCAATTTCATATGGAATATCACTTGACCATAATATGAGTTATTATTCAGATACAAAAACATGGGAAGTTGGGTTTAGGCTTATGAGATCAGAATTTGATAAATTGTCGCAGGAACCTGTGGATATCTATGGTGGTTGTGAGTACCGAAAATTCAATCCCTAGCAAACTCTTTGCCGATTTTTTCTATTTTTATGAAAATTCATAGTTCACTATTTATCCCTATAATGGCTGCCACATTGCGCAATTTCCATATTGTCTTCTTGAATGCGATAAACAATCCTGTTTTTGGAATCTATTTTGCGACTCCACCAGCCGCTAAACTCATGC
>Ga0209755_10007677_pt1 | contig 11652 bp, 15 predicted proteins | sample TergutCo191P1_FD_187301 | JGI IMG/M metagenome (GOLD analysis project Ga0209755, IMG submission 187301) | Cornitermes sp. P1 segment gut microbial communities from Petit-Saut dam, French Guiana - Co191P1 (SPAdes) (version 2) | ecosystem: Host-associated > Arthropoda: Insects > Digestive system...
TCTAATGAATTCCATAATTTCCCTCACTCAAATTATTAAATCCATTTTACTAGATATTTATTTCCTTTTCAATTGCTAATTGCGCATAACGTTTGTTGTTGGCTTATGCTTTTGACACAGTCTGCCCCCGTACGCCCCTTTACCCTTGCGGTTAAAAAAGAGCGGTTTTCGACTGTTTATTGACATGAAAAAAATTCGTTATTGACAAAACATAGCAATATATCAGCAGGCGCACACGCTCCCCGTATTAAAAAAATACTTCAAGAAAAATAACAAGAATATTTAGGATTAAACCCCTTGACAGGTAATACATAATGTGTTACCTTTTAATTATGAAGATGTTCGGTATTGAATGGGACGAATCAAAAAACCTTCTCAACATAGAAGAGCATGATTTAAGTTTTGAAGCGGCTCAATATGTTTTTACCGATCCAGAAAGAATTGAACGCTTTGATCAGAGTGAAAGTAACAAATCGGGAGAAGAACGATGGCAAACTATCGGCATAGTCGATAAGGTTCTTTTAGTAGTCTATACAGAGCGCGGCAATGACAAGCGGGTTATTACAGCGCGTCTTGCTAATAAATCAGAGAGGAGAAGCTATAATGGGTATTATCAAATCGACGGTAAGGGTTGGTCAAAAACCACCTAAAGAAGTTATTCAGGAAATTAGAAGAGCGGCACGAAAACCTATAAGATATACTGAAGATTGCCCGCCTTCATCTCCGGAAGCATTAAAAGAATTCGCGCAATTAGCGGCGGAACGCAATCGACGGAAAAAAAAGCAAACAATAACGATCCGCATAGCTCCGGACGTTTTAGAAAGTTATAAAACAATGGGTAATGGTTACACCGGTATTATGTCCGATGTATTACAATACGCTGTTAGGAATCCCTCTGTAATAAATGCCGCTACAAACTAACTGATCATCTTGCCGATGTCGGCAGCATGATCAAGCCTATCCGTGTCGGTTCATGCTTACATCACGAAGCGGCGGGTCTATGCAGCGAAGCGGAATTGTCCCGCCGTGCCTTACGGAGCGGATAAAAGTTTCATGTTGTTTGTCTGCCCTCTTCCGGGGCTTCACTTTCCGGCATTGCGGCATGAAGGGGGAAAACGCCATCGCCGTAAACCGTTCCGATCAACGATTCACTTTTCGGCGCGGGTCTGTGTAACGCAGCGATAGCGAAGTGAAACAGTCCCGCTTGTTTCACGGTGCCGGTAAACGCTTCATTACGGAGTATTGGGATCAACGTGCATTTTGCATAATTGCGTAGGTTGGCGGCGTTTTAATACCGCTAACCGTTAATTATGCGATATGCTGATTGCGCGTAACGGCAGATTTCAAGACGACACCTGAAACAGCACATAAAATGTGAAATCTTGATAATTCGTAATAATCTTTAATACGCTAATATACTCTTACATAGCTTGTAAATTAACATACTTTGGTGCATAATAAGTCTTAATAATGCATAATGAGCCGATGTTATTAGGACTTAAAATCCCCTCCTAGCAATGGGGTATGAGTTCGAGTCTCATCGCCGGCAGAATATATTTCTTTTCATACTGCTTTGCGCCATTGAGAAAAAAATATCAATAATAATTTAATAATCCTCTTGATTATAATGCGTATTATGCGTATAATTAAAATGTGAAGTTTTTGGAAATTGAGAAGATAATTAAAAAAGACGGCTGGAAGTTAAAGAATGTAAGCGGCTCGCATTATCATTATATCCATGCCGTAAAGTCAGGCAAGGTAGCAATACCGTATCACGAGAAGGACTTACACCCAGATACGATCCGATCAATTTTGAAACAAGCGCAAATTAAGTAAGGGGGAATATATGCGGTTAGCATATCCTGCGATTTTTTATCCTTGGCAGGACAAGGAAGGTTTTACTGTGGAAGTTCCCGATCTTCCTGGTTGTGTAAGTGAAGGTGATACACTCGCAGAAGCGATCCTCATGGGTACAGATGCGGCTTCGGGTTGGGTTCTCACTGAATTAGAGGACGGCAAACCCGCGCCGGCGGCAAGCCCGATAAAAAAAATAAAGCCGGAGGCTGGCGGCTTTGTCAGTATGCTTGTGCTAGACATGGACGTATACGCCGAAAAGTACGGCAACAAAGCGGTGCGGAAAAATCTGACTATTCCGGCATGGCTTAACACATACGCCGAATCAAAACATATTAATTTTTCCCAGGTTTTACAGGATTCGTTAACATCAATTTATCAGCAGGAGATTGCCGCCTCTTAATAACCTGGAAGGAAACTTCAAAAAAGCATTAATTTTTCCTCAATATCGACCGATAAAGTAGCGATACAGGGAGGTATCCATGAAAAGGTTGTTTGTAATATTTGCTCTGGCAATGGCTCCTGCAATTTTCGCTCAGGACGAATTTAGGGCTGCTGAAGTAATATTCCATGATTTTACATGGGGTACAAGCATGAAGGATTTTACCTCCAGGATGGGAACTCCAGTACATTCCGACAAGATAAACGGGCTTACTTCACTGGTTTACGATAATTTAATTGTTTCCGGATACCCTACGTTCATGGTGGTGTATTTTTCCAATAACGGACTTGAAGGGGGAACTTACTATTTTCACACAAACACCCTTGATGAACTTATGCAATGCTACAAAGACGTCCAAAAAGAGCTGCTTGAACGATACGGTCCCACCCAGCTTCGTGACGGGATAATAAGGGAAATGCGTCCTTACGAAACTTCATGGAATTTGGACACGGGTTATGTTTATTTAAAGGTTAATACGCGGCTGAATGAACCTGTCAGTCTTTGGTATTCATCGCCTTACTTAACAAGAATGTTATTCGGTTCCTGATTAATCGATAGTTCTGCCGCCTGTCCTGGTGTAATTGCGCGCTGGGGCGAGTCAAATTCAATAAACAAGCTGTCTTCTCCTGTCTGTTCGGCGGTTGCGCTTTGAGCTGTCTGCAGATAGCGGGTTTTTACCATTACGCGCAATGGTTTTTTGCAGATCAGGATACGCGATCAGATTGATGTTTTTAGCTGTAAGCGATTTTTTGAAAAGAGCACTGTCAGGACCGAGGGTAACCGTATTTTCAGCAGTTGACTTTACGGCGACAGCGCTGTCTACGCCGCCTGACATAGCGATCACAGCTTTTTCTTTCATTATAAAACAATGTGTTTATGGATTTTTAATTTTTTCAACAACCGAGTTGATACCAGCTTCGCAGCTTCTCATGGCAAGAATGGTTTTTTCGATTAAAGCATCAAGCTCCCAGCCAAGCAAAGCGGCGCCGTCTTCGATTACTTTGCGCGAACAGCCGGCGGCAAAGGCGGGAGTTTTAAATTTCTTTTTGACTGACTTTACTTCCATGTCCATCACGCTCTTTGAAGGTCTTATGATTGCCGCCGCCCAGACAAGACCGGTGAGTTCATCGCAGGCAAAAAGAACTTTTTCCATCAGATGCTCAGGTTTATCTTTTACGGCGGTCATCCCGTAACCATGACAGCAAACGGCGTGAATCAACTCTTCGCTTGCGCCTCCCGTTTTAAGAAGCTCCGGCGCTTTAATGCAGTGCTGTTCGGGGAACTGCTCAAAGTCGATGTCATGAAGAAGCCCTGTAATAGACCAGAATTCTTCTTCATCAGAAAAACCCTGGTCTTTGGCGTACCATTTCATTACACCCTCTACCGTGAGCGCGTGCTGAAGGTGAAAGACATCCTTGTTGTATTTACAGAGCAGTTCCCATGCCTGATCGCGGTTTATGTTGGCGTTCATTGTCAGTAATTTGCGGCCTTGATTTGGAAATAGGCTTTTGGGTGTTTGCAGACAGGGCAGAGTTCCGGCGCTTTCTTGCCGACAACAATGTGACCGCAGTTAGCGCACTGCCAAACCTGATCGCCGTCGCGTGAGAACACAAGGCTTCCGTTAATATTGGCAAGCAGTTTGCGGTATCTTTCTTCATGTTCTTTTTCTATTTTTCCCACCATTTCAAAAAGAGCGGCGATTGTATTAAAACCTTCTTCTTTGGCGGTTTTCGCAAAACCTGCGTACATGTCTGTCCATTCAAAATTTTCACCGTCAGCGGCGGCTTTAAGATTATCGGTAGTCGGTGGAATGTCATCGCCGTGCAGAAGCTTAAACCAGATTTTCGCATGCTCTTTTTCATTAAGCGCGGTTTCACGGAATATCGCGCCAATCTGCTGATAGCCTTCTTTTTCCGCTTTTGAAGCGAAATATTGATACTTCACATGCGCCTGTGATTCGCCTGCAAACGCATCCTTTAAATTTTGTTCTGTTTTTGAACCTTTTAATTCAGCCATAGTTTCCTCCATAATATTATTTAAACAGTTTATTGAGTAAGCAAGGAATTTACAAGCATTAATTTTACTGTTCGTATTTTTTGCTTACGCTGCACATCCAGTATGAGAAAACGGCTCCGGCGATAAATGTTATAACGCATGCGATTGTTCCCGGCTGTAAATAATTGTAGTATCCTTGCGGCTGCCTCCAGCCCGAAGCTATAGCGGCAACCAAAACAGCAGAAGCCAGAACAAACCCGATTATAATGTGATAAAAAACCGAATATGTTTTTTTTATCAGAAATTCAATTCCTTTTGAAAACGGAAAAACAAATATCAGCACGCCCAACGCAAACGGAATTAAAAACGACAGATTTTCGTTAAAATTTTTATAACTGTGAATCAAAATGTCATACAATCCAAAAAGCAGCAGAAAAGTTGACGAGCTGAAGCCTGGAATGAAAATAATTAACGCGACAGCCGCGCCGACAAAAAACGCCATTACAGGATTTGGCTCAATGCCAAGAGATCTTCCGAGCGTCGCAAGAAACACAACAGTTCCCAGAATAAAAACGCAAACCAACAATACGATGTGAAAAGGTTTTCTTCCTTTTTCGCCTGACTTCTGCCAGATTTGTGGCATTGTCCCTAAAATTGCTCCCACAAAGAACCATAAAAAAGGAGTTTGATAATTCTCCTTTAAAAAACTTATCGGGTGTGAAATTAAATAAATTCCAAGAAGACCGCCAAGCCCGACAGGAATAAAAAACACAAGATTTTTAAAAAAATCCCTTGTAATATTGGCGATGAACGATACAATCCTCTCGTACAGTCCAAAAACGACAGCTAACGCTGCGCCGCTGATCCCGGGAAGAACAAAGTCCATCCCTATCGCCGCGCCTTTCAGAAACCTTAAAAACCAGTCAAAAATTTTCTTGCTCATGATTTAAACCTTGCTCCTTACCATAATGATGATGGATATATTCCCGATGTTACAAGCTGGTCGATTTTTTTAACAGCCGCTTCCCTGTCTTCCCTATACGTTACGCCAAACCACTCAGAATCGGCGAAAAGTACTTTTACTCTGGTCGTTTTCTGCTTAATGAAATAATCAACCGCTTTGGGAATAAAACATTCGTTTTTGATCTGCACTTTTATATCAGAGGCGAAGCCGGAAAGAAAATCATCAAAATATTTTTTAAAATGCGGCAGTATATCAGGTTGAAATCCCCAAAAATTCATCGATACAGGAGCGTTAGGCGAAAGTTCCTTAACAGAGCCGTCAGAGGTTGTGTTGATAATGCGACCGTCTTTTTTCCCGATTGCGGTAAGCTCCTCAACACCTGTCAAAAAGCTGCCGTCAGTCCCGCAGACGCCGCGGGCTACAGTTCCCTGCGGGCTGAGTGTTTTATCAAGCTGATAAGGGACAATCGCGCTGTCTGTTTCTTCTCCGCCAAGGTATTTGCCCATAACGGCGAAAGCCTGCCTGCCGTAAAAATCATCGGCGTTAATGACTGCAAAAGGAGAATCGATTTGAGAAGCGGCGCAAAGGAGGGCATGTCCTGTTCCCCAGGGTTTTGTTCTTCCGGCTTCCTGAGCCACGCTGAAAATATCAGGCGGGATCAGGCTGTCAGGGTCCTGAAAAGCAAGGGAGCCGTTTACCTTTTTTTCCATGCGCGAAAGAACAAGATCGCGGAAATCCTTTTCGATATCATGCCTTATTATGAAAATGATTTTTTCAAATCCTGACTGCAGGGCATCGTAAACAGAATAATCCAGCAGCACTTCGCCGTTCTTTCCGATTTTATCCATTTGTTTGAGTCCGCCGTAACGGCTTCCCATACCGGCGGCAAGCATAACCAGGATTGGTCCTTTCATATTTACTCCTCTTTTCTTGTATATGTTACGATCGAAAACTCATCATGATTAACAGTTTCTATTTTAATCCAATTATCATCAATTTCGGGAAACCAGGTATCGCCCTCGTAACTGCCGGGAATTAATGTAAGATCGATTTGTGTCCCAATCGGCATGGCTTGCATGTATATCGTCCCGCCGCCGCAGATAAAAATTTTTTCGTAATCAGCACAGCAATCAATCGCATCTTGTAAGGATTCACAAATTTTAATTTCCTCCGCGCTTCCGTGCCTCCGTGTGAACTCTTCTTGATTAACAGTTTTGGAGATAACAATGTTAAGCCGTCCCGGCAGGGGTTTTTTAGGAAGTGATTCCCATGTTTTTCTTCCCATGATGCAGGGCCAGCCCATTGTGATTTCCTTGAAATGCGCAAGGTTTCCTCTGATCGACCACGGCATCGCATTATCTTTGCCGATAACCCTGTTTTCCGCCATCGCCGCGATCAATATGATCTCCTGCCTGTTCCCCATATCCTGCCTACACCGCAATCTCAAATTTAATCGCAGGGTGAGGATCGTAATTTTCGATCACCGTATCGCCGTAATGCCAGTTAAAAATCGATGTAAAATTTTCAGTCTTTATTTGCGGCAGCGTTTTGGGCTGGCGTAAAAGCTGCAGGCTAATCGCGTTGATATGGTTCACATAAATGTGAGTATCAGCCAGAAAACCGATGAGCCTGCCTTCGCGAAGACCGCTCTCTTTTGCAAGCAAATGTAAAAGGCAGCCGTAACTTGCGATGTTGAAGGGAAGACCGAGAGCGGCGTCAACGGAACGCTGGTTCCAAAGGAGGTTCAGTCTTCCGTCAATAACCGTTACCTGAAAAGCGTAATGACAGGGCGGCAGTGCCATACGATGCAGATCGCAGGGATTCCATGCGCTTACAATCATTCGGCGGTCGTCGGGATTTGTTTTTAAAGTTTGCACAAGATTTTGCAGTTGATCGATACTCTGACCCTGCGGCAAAGAATTGAAAGCCGTGTACTCCGCGCCGAAATTACGCCACTGCCAGCCGTAAATGGGGCCTAGCTCGCGTTCGCTTATCATTTTGGTTTTGGTCTGTTCGTCATTGCCGTAGGGGACAACATCAGGGCTGCACCACTCATCCCAGATGTGGTTGTTTTGCTCTTTAAGCCACTCTTTATCAGTTATGCCCCGGATAAAAAACTCAAGTTCCGAGGCGACAAGACGGAAAGGCATTTTCTTTGTAGTAAGAAGGGGAAAACCCTCTTCCATATCGTGCTCAAACATGGCCCCTGTAATGGAGAGAGCGTCAATTCCGGTGCGGTTTTTCTTTCTAAAGCCGCAGTCAAGAATTTTTTGTATGATATCAAGGTAAGCTTTCACAAAAACAGCATAACTTAAAAAAAGGTGCCTGTCACCACTACGAATTTTTTGGTATTATTTTAACATGGAAAAAGATCGTCTTGTCTGGACAGAAGAAAACCGGAAAAAAGTATTTGACTGTAGAATTTTTTCGGTATGGGAGTCTTATTGCAAATCCCCTGTTAAAGGTGGTTTCCATGCTCAGGACAATAAAAATAACGAACCTCATGTTTTTTCCCTGATTGAGACAAAAAACTGGGCAATAGTAATTCCGGAAGCTGAAACCCCTGAAGGAAAAAAGTTCCTTATGGTGAGGCAATGGCGGCACGGTTCCATGTGCCTGAGTCTGGAGTTTCCCGGAGGCGTTTTTGAGCCGGGAGAAAATCCTGAACAGGCAGCCGCACGGGAGTTGTATGAAGAGACCGGTTACCGTCCCTGCAAAATAACAAAACTCGGAGAATTTTCTCCCAATCCGGCAATCATGACAAACACCGTTTACTTTTTTCTCGCGCAGGATTTAAAAGGCGACGGTATACAAAAACTTGATACTGACGAATATGTCGAAACCGAATTTGTTTCTGCCGATGAAGTAATGCAGGGAATGGGAAGCGCGCCTTATGTTCATGCGCTTATGGGATCAGCCCTTTCCCTTTACTACCGGTTTACTACCAATAAAAAACTGGCATAGCGAAACAGAGCTTCTTCTGCGCTTGCAACAGCTTCGTTAATATTTCCAGCTTCATATTCTTTCATGGCTTTCATTGCAATGACATCAATTTTGCTAATCTCATCCTGTTCCAATCCCCGGTCGATTAATTCCTGTCTTGCAATCATTACCCTCGCGCCGGTAAGCTGAGCCTGATATTCAGAAAGAGCTTTTGCGGCAGTATTTTTCGCCTCATAAAAATTTCCCGCTTCATATTGATCACGGGCGGTAAGGGCGATAGTATCGGCATTTTTAATATACTCGGGGAATACCCTGGCAAATCCCGAATTAATAAGTTCGTTCCTTATGAACATAATTTCATCTTCTCTCGCCTGGGCGTAAAGAGGCGCTGTCTTTTTTAAAAGTTCATCATACTCAGCGGCGATACCCGCAGACTGAGTTCTGTCTGTGATCTGACTGCCTCCTGCGGCGATATACCTCTCCTCAATTTTTTCCCAGTCGCTCGGAAAATAAACATGGCAGTCAAAATCCATTGCCCGTTTTCTGGCTTCTCCCGCTCTACTGTCAAAAACAGGAGCCGAAGGAGCAGGGGGAGGCGGTGTTTCCCTTGGAGCTGATTTACAGGAAACTGATGCTGCTAAAATGAACAAAGCGAATACGGCGGCAAAAAAAATCTGGTTTTTCATAATTACCTCTTTTTAAAGACAGTGGAAAGATTATATCATTGTAATTACAATATTTACAATAAGATTATCAGGGGTTGATTATGGATAGTATAAAATTCGATATTATTAAACATTACGGAGTTTTATCTTCGGAGAAAAGCGGCTGGAAAAAAGAGTTAAACCTTGTGTCCTGGAACAGCAGAAACCCCAAGCTTGACATCAGGGACTGGGCGCCTGATCATGACAAAATGGGTAAAGGCGTTACCCTGACCGAAGAGGAAGGGACACAACTGGCAAAATTACTGGCTGCCGCGCTTACAAAAGAGGAAAATTCCTGATTTTCCTATTGCAGAACTAATAATAATTTGATACTTTATAGGCGGGTATGAGTTTGTACCCATTAATCATTAATAAATACCGGTTTCCGCGAATATTATGAAAACCGGTAATAACAAGGAGATTTATATGGCGAAACAGTTGATGTTCAACGAAGAAGCCCGGCGCAAACTGCTTGCAGGTGTTGAGCAGATTTCTAAAGCTGTCAAGGTAACCCTCGGTCCTAAAGGGCGCAATGTCCTTCTGGACAAAAAGTTCGGCGCGCCGACAGTAACAAAAGACGGCGTTTCAGTCGCAAAAGAAGTGGAACTTGCCGATCCTTACGAAAACATGGGCGCACAGCTTTTAAAGGAAGTTGCGACCAAAACAAATGATGTAGCCGGAGACGGAACCACAACAGCTACAGTCCTTGCCTATTCGCTGGTAAAAGAAGGGCTTAAAGCGGTCACTGCAGGCATGACCCCGCTTGAATTAAAGCGTGGAATTGACAAAGCGGTGGAAATAGCGGTCGCAGACATTAAGAAAAATTCGAAAGAAATCAAGGACAAGGAAGAAATATCGCATGTAGCGTCGGTTTCAGCCAATAACGATACCGAAATCGGCAATACAATCGCCGATGCCATGGAAAAAGTCGGTAAAGACGGCGTTATCACCGTAGAAGAATCTAAAACCATGGATACAAGCATCGAATTTGTGGAAGGCATGCAGTTTGACCGCGGATATATCTCCGCCTATTTTGTTACAGATCGCGACACAATGACCTCCGTTTATGAAGACGCTTACATACTCATCCACGACAAGAAAGTGTCGAGCATGAAAGACATGCTTCCTCTGCTTGAAAAAGTCGCCCAAAGCGGCAAACCTCTGCTCATCATCGCCGAAGACTGCGACGGCGAAGCTCTTTCAACATTGGTTGTAAACAGCCTGCGCGGAACCCTGCGCACCTGCGCGGTAAAAGCGCCTGGTTTCGGCGACCGCAGAAAAGCGATGCTCGAAGATATTGCAATCCTTACAGGCGGAGAGGTTATTTCCGAAGAAATCGGTCTTAAACTTGAAAATACAGATATGAGTCAGCTTGGCAAAGCAAAAACTGTAAAGGTCGATAAAGACAACACAACGATTATTAACGGCGCAGGCAAACAGAAAGACATTCAGGACAGAATTGCGCAGATTAAAGCGCAGATCGAAGATACCACAAGCGACTACGACCGTGAAAAACTTCAGGAAAGGCTTGCAAAGCTTGCAGGCGGCGTTGCTGTCATCAATGTAGGAGCCGCTACAGAGGTCGAACTTAAAGAGAAAAAACACCGTGTAGAAGACGCTCTATCCGCGACCCGCGCAGCTATTGATGAAGGCATAGTCCCCGGCGGAGCAATCGCCCTTATTCAGGCAGCTCTTTCTCTGGACAAGGCGGACATGTCCGGCCTTACCGATGATGAAAAAGTCGGTTTTAAAATCGTAAAACGCGCTCTTGAAGAGCCGATTCGCCAGATTGCGGAAAACGCCTGTGTTGACGCGGCAATGATCGCAGACCGCGCAAAGCATGAAAAGAAAGGCATGGGTTTTGACGCCGCAAAAATGGAATGGGTAGACATGCTCAAAGTAGGTATCATAGACCCGGCGAAGGTGACAAGATCAGCGCTGCAGAACGCGGCGTCAATCGCAAGCCTCCTGCTTACAACCGAATGCGCCATCACCGACATCCCTGAAAAGAAAGAAGCTCCCGCGATGCCGGGCGGCGGAATGGGCGGTATGGGAGGAATGGACTATTAATAAAAGTCATTTCTTGAAAAAACTACCCTAAATTTAAAAAAAAAAGCAGGTTTTAGCCTGCTTTTTTTATTGCTAGTTCCAAAACTAACCGAGTTGTCGAACAAGTCCAATGTATCTTCATCCCATGCGCAGGAACATACTCAAGAAGCGATAATTTCCTTGGCGTTTTCCAAAACATTTGATATTTGCTTGCTTGCTTCATTTACTTCGTGTACTTTTTGTGAAACATTTTCGGAAATTTGCTGCAATTTATGCATTTCACCGGAAATTGAGCCGCTCTGTTTTTGTATATCTTCGCTCCCTGTACGCACAATTTCTGTCTCATCTTTAATAGAGGAAATTGCTGTAAGGATTTGAGTCCCGCCTGCTGCTTGTTCTTCTACCGCCTTATTAACCTGAGCAAAAGCGCTATCCATAGTTTTTATTTCGCTGAATATTAAATCCATTGATTTTACTGTATCTACAGTTACGCCGCCGATACTTTTAATGGAATCATCCATATTACGAATTTCTAATTTAATATTTTTAGATTCCTTACCTGCCATTTCCGCAAGTTTTCGTATTTCATCGGCGACAACCGCAAAACCCTTCCCGCTCTCTCCCGCATGAGCCGCTTCGATAGCGGCATTCATGGCAAGAAGGTTTGTTTTTGCGGAAATATCCTGTATTATTTTATTTGC
>Ga0209755_10007678_pt1 | contig 11652 bp, 10 predicted proteins | sample TergutCo191P1_FD_187301 | JGI IMG/M metagenome (GOLD analysis project Ga0209755, IMG submission 187301) | Cornitermes sp. P1 segment gut microbial communities from Petit-Saut dam, French Guiana - Co191P1 (SPAdes) (version 2) | ecosystem: Host-associated > Arthropoda: Insects > Digestive system...
TGTAACAGCTGTCAAAGTTTCAAACTTCACTGGCCATTATCTCCCAAACCGTTCAACTTTGGATATAGGTGTTTTGGGGTTTTTCGGTATAGTTTAACATAAGGAACACCCTCCCAAAGTCTGGTCCGTTCCTCCTGTTACACCCTGTATAATTCGTTCCGATTGTCCCATGATCTCAGAGATTTAACATGGTGATGCTGAGGGTAAAAATAAAGTAAAAATTGTCCCTATATATATATATATATATATATATATATATATGTGTGTGTGTGTGTGTGTGTGTGTGTGTGTACATATACATACACACACAACATAGGTAAATGTATATACATGCCTTGGGTCCATAACTTTGTCACAGACACTGGGTTGTGGAACAAACCCTGAAGGCATATAGGGGAGATGAACTATAGCTTCACGTTCCGGTTGCTTTAAACCTTCGGAAGGAGTACCTCGTACTAATTGAAGAGGAAATAATTTTTACTTACCGTGACCAATGCTTATTTAGGACTGAAGGGATATCAGAGTTCATGGTAAGTATGGAAATAAGTGGAGCAACAAGCACAGAACTTCAAATTACTATCGATATGATATCGACTGATGGAGGCAGAAGACTCCTCCGAAACACCGGTTACAAATAAACACGGAGTCATAACTTTACGACTTGATGTAGTCTCTCAACTCCGATCCATGGTTTCAACATCCCAATCACTTTGAGTGAGTAATCCGTGATAGGTGCAGTGGATGTTCAATAAGTTTAGTTGGCTATTCTGATACCTAAATGATCCGTGCTAACTTTCATGTCTTTAGCTGATGTGTGTGTGAAGGTGTTTGTTGTTGTGCAGAATGGCGGATGAATTACAAGATATTTCAAAATTAAAAGTTGGTATTTACGCTTTTGCGTTTTTCATATATACATGAGCCTAAGGTGTTATGTGAATATACTGTAACGAAATTGTTATTTTATTGCATTTCCGGCCGCAACCTGTTTTCAGCGTTCTGATTGCAATGAATTGTTGCACCAACTTTCAGGTGGCAGATTTGAAGAAAGAATTGAAAGGTAGAGGCCTGAGTGCAGTGGGAAATAAAACCGAATTGGTAGAAAGATTACAGCTGTCTTTACAAGGAGGTAAGTTATTTTTCTCTAGTGAAGATACACAACCAAAGAACTAAGCAGTTGTGATTGTGGGCAGGTTAAGTACTGCATAATGCTTGGTATGTAACGGTCGGTTCACGCTGCGGCATTCGGTACTGACAGACATAACAAGCGGTACCAAGAATATTTGATAATATATAATCGTATGATATGTGGCTTGAACGCATTGTTTGAGATGTAGGCAGTACAGTTCCATAAATGAGTGTGGCGTTTGGCCGTCGACGCCTGTCATGCTTTTTTGTCAGTTTGGTAGCAACGCAGGATGGCAGAGCTGAAGATTCAGAACTCTGAAGGTTGGTCGGATGGGTTCATGAACAATGAACCCATCAGACTGGTGATAACAATACACATGCACCATCTTACAAAGTCGCCAAACACCCCAATGAAATACTTAGTAACTTAATGGAATTACCATTTACATATACTACCAAAAACTCCAACGAAGTAGTACAAGAATTAAACAATATCCATATTACTAGTCACCACAAAATGACCACCTTAGACATAAAACATCTATATGTCAACCTACCAATACAAAATATAATTAACATCACAAAATTTTGGTTAAATAAAAAGAACAATGAAACCACCATAATAAAACAAACCTTAAACCACATAAAAGTAATTTTAAATTAAAATTATGTTCATTATAATGATAAATAATTTCAACCCACTAGAGGCATAGCCATTAGTTCACCTATCTCCAGCATCATTACAGAAATTTACCTCCAATTTTTCAAGGAAATATTTATCAAACACTGGATAGAAAATGGAGAAATACATTATAAAAGGTACATGGGTAATATTTTAATCATGTTTGATCAAAGTAAAAACAAGAAAATTTAATCTTGAATCGCATGAGTAATATACAGAAACATTTGGAATTCAAAATAACAGAAGAGGAACACAACAACATAAACTACTTAGATCTCACCCATCATAGACATAATAATAAATTAAGCAAAGAGATGTATATAAAACCAACACAAACAGTCACTATACATTTCACATCCAACCATCCATTCAAACAAAAACTCACAGCTTTCATATTCTATGTAAATAGGATGATAACACTACTAATCACATAACAAGCTAAACAGCAAGAATGGAACACCATACTTACAATAACCGAAAATAACAGATTCCCATCACTTATTATCCATAACCTAAGAAATAAACTGATAACTAAAACACAACATACATTTACCACACAAACACACCAAAAGAGAAAATGGATCACATTCACTTATCACAGTCCACTTATACATACTTACTTACTTTCTTACTTACTCACTCCATGGTGCAGAGTCTTTCTTGAGCAGCTAACTGGTTTGCAGTCAGTCAAGAAATTCCCCGCATTTCACGGAACCCGAAGGTTCATTACCGCACTCACAAGTGTCCACCACCTGTCTGTATCCTGGGCCAGCCCAATCCAGTCCATGTACCCACATCCCCCCCTCCTGGAGATCCATCCTAATATTATCCACAGTCCACTTATACATAAATTAACTAATCTATTTAAACATACCAACCTGAACATAACCTTCCTTGCCACAAACACCATATACAAACAACTCAGTGATTACAAAACAAATTTTAGTGGGATAAACGAATTGAAAAACAACACCTACAATAATTCATATGTTGGACTGACTGGCAGATCATTAGGAATAAGGCATAAAGAACAAACTAGATACATAAAAACAAACAATCCTGTTTCACTTTATGCCCTACATATACCAAATAACAAATGCAAGTATGAAAACATAGAACAAACCATAGAACTATTAAAACCATGTAATAAAGGAGTTAAAATGAATAGTTGGGTATCATTCTTTATACATTTCCTCCAAAAACAAAATTTATTAATTGAAGAACAAAAGGTCAATGACCCCTAACTCCCTGTTTGAGTTGGCATAAGATGTTGCATTATATAACTAAATACCCACTTCCAGTTCCTGTTTACTCTGCACCACATACACACACCTAACCAAGTTACGTCCATCAAATTAATTGAAATAAGTCATCATTTTCCTTACAATGTTATATTTTTATTATATTTTGTTGTATTTTATATTATTCATTGCAGAATTATATATGCAGTCACATTTACCAAGATTTTATCATAATGACACATTAATATGTTGTATTTTATTATTTTAATAATTCACAACTTTAGCTGACACAAGTTGTAAACTCCCTGAAGATGATGTATTAACACTGAAACATGTAGGAGTAATTTAATATAAATTTACACTACTTATTTGTCCATATGTTGGTATATAAAAACATTTATTATTCAATATGCATGGTATAAACATAAAAGCATAATGTTAGTTGATTACTTTTTGTGTATTTTCAAAGTGTTAGTGAATGAAGCTAAGTCTTAGATGAGAGAAAGTGCATTTGCATTTTATGTTAGTATGCTTAGTCACTGCCATAAGAACCTATATGACACATTGGTTCCCCATGTGCTTTGCAACTGTTGATGGCTGTTTGAAGCTAAAGTAAGAATCATGTAGCTTGAAATAATGGAAACATATTTAATGGTTTGTAATGCTGCTAACAGATCAACTATGTCGTAATTCAGTCTTCTTTTGTAACTAAGTTTGATGCATGCTTTACACAATAATTCAGTGTGTTGTATTTAGAACATCCCAAATATATGGTCGTTATTATGTCTTACAGCTGTCGGTTACCATTTCGTGGCAGCCCATTTATCATAATATAGCTTCGGGAAGTGACGACAATAGTTGTCAGATAAAATAAGGATCCTGTGTATAAAGAGAAAAATAGAGTTCTGTGTATTGTCCCTATAACCTGTATGATAAAATTATTAGTCTAAACATGAATGAAGTTGAAACGATCTGTGCCACTTTATATGTATGCTTACTCATAGAGTAGAGTCCTTCTTGAGAAGCTAATTGGTTCTCAGTTAGTCAAGTAATTCCCCACACTGTATGGAATTGAAGGTTCATTACTGCATTCACAAGTGCTCACCACCTGTCCCTTTCCTGGGCCAGATCAATCCAGTCAATGCCCCCACATCACACTTCTTGAAGATCCATATTAATGTTATCCTGCCATCTATGCCTGGGTCTTCCAAGTTGTCTCTTTCTCTCAGGTTTCCCCACCAAAACCCTCTATACTCCTGTCGTCTCCTCCATATGTGCTACATGCCCTGTCCATCTCATTCTTCTTGAGTTTATCACTCAAACAATACTGGGTGAGGAGTACAGATCATTGAGCTCCTCATTATGTAGTTTTCTCCACTCCCTATTACCTCACCTGTCTTGCCACTTTGTGTATATAGTGTTTTAAACTTCTTTAATATCTTATTGGTATCATATTTCATTATAAACGTAATAAACTTATTGCTGATTTTATTGGTCATTAAAATATTGCGGTAAGATCATATACAGTGAAAAGGTAAAATTTTCCTTGTATGCACCATGAAGGCATTGGGGGAATAGAGGCATTTTTAACCAAAGCTTTAGATGGAGGTGAGTTGTTAACTTCATGCTGCACACACTAAACCCACAGTACCAGATCAGTAGTAGGCTGGGTGGTCCCCAGAGCTGCTGTGGACATTTTGGAGAAGAGATAAATCTCTATCCCATACCCTGAACTGTCCAGCCCATAACCTAGACACTATAATGACTATGCTACCCCAGCTCTGGAAGCAGAAGGAAATGGTACATGAGGGCTATTAAGAAGGAAGAGGAAGAAGAAAGAAACACAAACAAAAGAGGAGGAAAAAAATGTTTTCTCTTACACACTGAGTCACCAAGCTCATTAGCATGTACCATCATGCATAGTTAAGAATAAACAACACGTGCACCACAGATCCTGACACCATAATTGAATACTGTACAAACTGTAATTTTAGAGTAGTTTTTGTTAATTTGCTAGTTAAACATTAAACACATGCAATGGGAATGAAACAAATTTTGCAGCACTTGTAAAGTATTGCACTGAAAGGTAAACGGTGATTTAGAAGGACCATGGGTATGTGTGTTCAGAGTATAGGGGATATTATCCCGGTATAATTGGGTGGCCAAATTGGAATGTGAGAAGAACAGTAGAAGAGGAATGGTACTGCATATGATAGTGAAATTTTGGCTATGGTTGTTACAAACGAAGGTGCATAACATGATAAGTTGTTACGAATGGGCAGACAAATTATGGAACTTGAGTTGGGCTAAGAATTAAAAAAAAAAAATCTGGACTACCTTTTACATGGCAGGGCCAAGCGGCAGTCAGTATAAACTGGGTTTGTAGAACAATTAAAGAAGTATGTAATGATACAAAAGGACATGACTTATCTGTCAGTGTTAATCAAAAGAATTCTTTGTTTTACTCTTGTGAACTGAAATATAAGTGAGGCTGGGAACAATATCTAGAGGTCTGTACAAGGCATGAGAGAAGTGGAATAATACGGTTGAGACCTGGGGTTTGGAAAACATAGCAGATAGTGAGAGTATTTGAGAAATGAACATGCCTCTTTGTAGGGGATAAAGATGTCAGATATGTGTTACTAAAATGCTTAGCAACAAAAAAAAATGTAGTAAGGACCATGCATATAGTAAGTGGTTGAATGTGAATGAAAAGGTAGCTTATTGGAAAGTTTTAACTTGTATAGAGGTAAAGGAGACAAGAAAATATTGGTAAATAATTAGTTAAGACTAGATACAAACAGGAAAATGTCAATCTGGTACAGGGGAATGGAGTGATGATGAAAAACTAGGCATGTGCATTTGTTGTGTTGTATTACTAGTACTACTACTACTACTACAGTATGTGTGTGGAAGAAGGAAACAATATGAATGTAAGTGTATAAAAAATGACACTGAGCTCTGTAGAGACTGATTGTTAACACATGCTCAAATTCATGTAAATAAAGTCTGCAGCTCAATAAATTGTTTTTTGTTTGTTTGTTTATTTCTTGTTTAATATGTATGTGCTAGAGGTGTTATAGGCAGGAATGTAGAGACTTATCCCCTAATTTTTACTTCTGTAATTAGTGGATATTTTCCATTGCAGAGAACTCTTTGATCACAGAACCTGATTCTGCAGCAGGTGACTCTGAGGAGATTATGGATGAGGATGATGTCCTTGCTGTAAGTTTGCTAACAGCCCCTTCCATTGAACAATTTACTTATATTTGTACTGAGGTTTCTGGATCATATCCACATAAAATCTTGAAAGAAAACAGATATTTCATATTTTAGCTGTGATTAATCTCTGTTTAGTACTATACATCCATCTTCTCATGGTGTGATGTTTAATTAAACACAGACGTATCTTCACCTTACTGATTTCCGTAGCAGTAGAGATGGTATTTTAGTTTCACAACAGTGTGTTTGACTTGCAGTGATAAGGTCTCGGGGACCTATAATTTTTTTCCTATCTGAACCAGCAATTTTTGTAGCCACGTACATGATATCAACTCATGTGAATATTCTTCATTTGTGATATATACAGTGTCATACCATGGTCCATCATCTTTAACTGCACCCATCTTTCTGAACCTTGTATGGAGGTTGATGGAAATCCGTTTTCACCACCACTACAGATAGTACAATAATGAAAATACATTGAAGTCCATTATATTAAGAATTTGTAGTGGCCTCAAATGTGCTACATCAAAATATTGCTTGGAATAATATATTGTTATTACACATGAGTAACTGACACACACGAGGGTACTAGTATTTGTTCTGTGAGAAATGAGAACATTGAAAGCATGAGGGATAAAATTTTACGTTGTGTGCCCCTTGCCCCACAAAGTAGAGAAGTTCATATATCACCTGTTCATGTAGTTGCTGGGTGCCAACACTATCAACATCTGTTTCTGTTGCAGTTTCATTTGTTCCCATGTATTCCTACCTTCTGTGGAAACACCATTTACGTACAGTCTGACCACCCTTTCAAGGTTGAGGCCTATTTGTGTAACAGTGTCTTGTCTGTCAGATGAAATGTAGGTCTGTAATTTCTCCTTCAGGTGAAAAGGGCAGATAAATTAGGTTCATATGACACCTAGGGAGAGTACAGTCTGTGACACTGATGAGGCAGCATACATCTCTGTCCCCAAATATTTTGTGATGAGAGGGGAAAGAAAATGTCAAAGAGGGGTAACAGCCAGCCCAAGTTTTGTAAAAATTGTTTACTTCATCCCTGAACTTTCCTTCCTCAGGCCACACATAGTTGATAATTCCATACCCTGTTCTTTTCATGTGCTGGTTAAATATTGTTGAGAAAGAGAGAGAGGGATACTCTTTAAAAAGAAACTGGATGGTGTGGCAGTGTGGAGCTGCATCATTAACTGTTAAAGATAAATGAAATCACTTAATGGCTGTAGACATGCTGTGAGAGACAGTGCAACAGATGTGTAGCAGCAAGCCCATTTTTAGAAGTAGTTTGCTTCACTTCTGTGCTTACATGTTGGGGCCTGTCTTGCAGGTGGCATTGGTTGGCCAGACTGTGCGAATTCCCAGTATTAGCCCTGCTTTGCAGCATTTTATTTTTACTGCATAATCTTATGAAAGGCAGGATGGTGCATGGCTGCTGCAGCAACAGTTACAGTAAACAAGCACTTTAAAATCACCCGTAATAACAAAAAAGTTAACAGACAATTACTCGCTGTTTTCTAGTAATTTTATGGTATTAAACATACAGAACTTGACAGCTGAACTACCATTTCTACAGACTCTTCATCATTGTAAGCTGTGCTCATGTTGGCATAATGTCACTGTATGTGGCAGTGCTTGCTTTACATCTCTGCTATATCTTTTTTGTACAGTTATGACATGAAAGGGTTCTACCAAAGTTCCAACTTGCAAATGTGTGTACGTATGTACATATGTTTGTCTGTATGTATGTGTGTATACATAAACACAATGCAGGCTAGTTCATGTCATTTGATTATGAAGCTGTCCAAAGATATTTTACAAAGAGTTACCATATTACAGCTGCTGCGAGCCAAAATTCCATTGAGTGTGTCAGAAAGGTGTAAGACTTGTACGTTCTGCGCAACTCTGTCTGGCTGATATCAAAGCAATTTGAAAGTCATTTCATGGGCCTCTCTGAACACAGTGAGATGCCAAGAACACATATTGGTGTATCTGTTGAATTCATACACAGAGTTAATTTTTAGTGGTAATTTTGTGCCATTTCCTACAAGTCTAATAAAGTTCTGATTGCAGTTTTTGTTGTTGACGTTTGTTTAAATAAAAATTGTGTAACATTGAATCTTAATTTCTGACGTGCAAGAAACTTTGATATCAAAAGTTACGCATGTGTGTGAGTGTGTGTAATATACAGTGTGATACTCCAAATGCTGAATGTCATATAAATGTATCTGCTCTTAAGCAGCCTCCGTTTACATTCTGGTCTCCTACGGATCACTGCTGGTATTGAATTCCCACATAAAAGTGTTAAGTCATGATAGTGGCTTGTCAGATTCAAGTTATACAAACAGCAGTACAAGTTTTGTCTCAGAAAGAGTTTTCTTACACAGACTTCCTCATGTTCTGTCGGCAGGATGAAGAAGAAGAGGAAGTCTTGGTGGATATCAGCCCTTCCCCAGAACCAAAACTGGGAAAACTGGCATCAGCATCTGGGAATGGAAGTTCCATGGCCATTAAACCTGCTGTAGGCAGTTCTAAGAAGATTGTGCTAAACCGCAATGTTGTTGCGTCAACTGGAAGCTCTGAAAAGGAGAACCAGCAACAGCATCAGACAACACAGGCCATTGCAGATACAGGGCATCACCAGCAGCATCAGCCGCAGTCTGAGGGCAAGAAGGTTATCAAGCTATCTGCATTCTCCATGAAGGAGGTTGGAGAAGTTTTTATTCAAAAGGAATGACACATCACAGTCATTTATTGAATATTGCACATGCATCAGCTAAGGCAACTTTGACTATAACAGAGCCCTGAATATCCAGAAGCTTGAAAATGGCCGTATGATTTAACACAAATAATGTCATTGAAGCCCCAGAAATTTTCAGCCTTATACATTTCAGCTGATAAATTTAGTGCTGTATAGTCAGTCTTTGGATTTTCCAGGCAGATGTTAAGAGTTGCCAATAGATATATTAATTATGTAGAAATATAAGGAAAGGAATTTTTCATGATAAAATGAGTAAGTTGTTACATTTGTTACTAGAGGCACATAAAGGGAGACCTTATGAAAGAGTGAACAGCTGGACCAGGCAAAAGGCAGGAATGTCCTTTGTCATCTGTCATGTCTAACAGAAATCTGGAACTGTTCAGATCCAGAATTTAAGATACAACAGCTGAGTACAGCAGTAAATCATCCAGCAAAGTGGGTGACGCCAGCACGTCTTTGCTAGCTCATAACAGAGAAGTCAAGGTGTCTTCATGACCTAGTCCAAGGATCCTAGTAATTAGTGACTTTGTTACCCAGTCAAAGAGGATGCTTATTATGTATACAGGGCCACTGTGAACTTTACAACCAATAACTTACACAGTAAAAAAAATTTAAATCAGTGGGGACATTGTTTTGGAAAGTGAAAGAAGCTAGGGTGCTCGAAGGCATAAGAAGTTGGTCTTCAAAATTCTTGCAGGTCAGCTGTAGTCCAATGTGTTCTGCTTTCTAGGTTCAGGCTCATAGTAGCAAAGAATTAACTGAAAATTACCTTATTGCCATGAGTTACCATGTGTAGTTTAATAAGGAAATATGCAACCATAGAAAGTTGCTTGTGTGACATTTCAGCACACATCATGCACCAGGTGCAATTATTTCAGAAGTGCTGTGTTACATACTGGGTTATTGTGTACATACACTCTCGATAATTGAACACCTATTTTCTTAAAAAACGCTGAGTGATAATGTAACTGTTAGTGTTAATGTGATTTATTGATGTAATATACAGGTTTTGCTGGTTCATTTGTTTGTTCCATTGTCACATACTAATATTCCTTGAATAACATCAACCCGCTGACTGCATAACCCATCTCCCATCATGGTCAATCTGCTGGACCACCTGTTGCATGGTCATAGTAACATCCAAGCCCAAATTATCCCACATCTTACTGCATTCAGTACATTTATAAATTATTCTCTTACACCTCTGAAATTTATATGAACAATTCCTAAAACACCAGCTGCATCAAGCACATTCCAAAACAACTGACAAAAGGTGAAAGAAAAGGGACTGCAGATCACTGTGGTGAAGCAAGCTAGCAAAAGACAATCATAGTGTGTTAATTTAAATAAAGAAAAACACTTCCAGAGAAATGGAGTCTCAGCAAATGAATTTGATTTGATCTGATGTGATGGTGTTTTTTACACAGTTATGATTACCTCTGTATTATTTATCATCACTTTTCAGGTTTTATTCCATCCTTGTGGCGTTTGTATAGAAGTCAGGGATTGTTGCAATGATGGCGTGTTTCTGTGTTACAGTCACTCTTGTAAAACTTTTAACATATTTGTTTTGATTGTGAAGCTGTTTGTTTTAACAGCGTCTGGAGATGCGGGCACAAAAATTTGGTGTGGAGCCGTCAGTAGATGCAAAGAAGGAAGCTAGAGCTGCGCGATTTGGAATATCAGCACCCATCAACACAGGAAACACTGGAGTGAGTATTATAAGCGTTGTGTAGGTAGCATGTGAGAGACATGCTGGGAAGTTGTAAATGTATAAAAAAGATTTTTTGGTACTTTTCAGTGTGTGACCCAAACATTGTTATAGTTTACTGGTAAAAGGCTGTGTGTTTCATCAGATGGTGTGCATATGCCACGTGTGTGTGTGTGTGTGTACATGTTTGTATGTAAATGACCTGCATTTTTCCATGAGAACAAGTCAGCAACTGTCAGTCTCACATAAGGGTTATCTTACATTATGGAAGTTAATGGAGAGGAGTAGTCACAACACTAGACACTCAGAGCTGAAAAAGATCAGAGGTGAAAAGAAAATTATGCAGATTAATGGAAGTATCTTCAGAAAGTGTGGGAGCAGTGCTGGTTGAACACCACCCATGCAGTGGGTTATAGTGGATTGTGTTGCTGGTAAAAGTGCTGGAACTCTTAGTGCATTGTGGAGAATACTGGGAAACTTTCAAATGTATTCAGATAGTTAGCTTGGATACAAGGTGAAGCGTCTTGAGGATGTGGGTCTTCATCATTTGACAGTCAGTACATCTTCAATGACAAAGTTGCTGGCATGCACACAAAAAATGTAGAGTGGGTGTGGGGATTAGGCACATGATTTAACATGGAGTCTTGCTTTGCTGAGTTTATGTGGCAGAATCAGCTCAGCAACATTGACCCGTATAGTGCTATTTTGGAAGCAGTCAAACAGTACTGGTTGCTAGAAACTGAAATCTAATGTACCTTAACCTAGATTTCTTCCTGGAATAAACCTTTGTAACAAAATCATGGGAGTTTGCTGTATGATTTTTTGGCTAACCCTTTCATGCTGTATGTACCTGAACATTAGACAAGGTTGTTTTCCTAATTCATTGTCTAAGAAT
>Ga0209755_10007679_pt1 | contig 11651 bp, 9 predicted proteins | sample TergutCo191P1_FD_187301 | JGI IMG/M metagenome (GOLD analysis project Ga0209755, IMG submission 187301) | Cornitermes sp. P1 segment gut microbial communities from Petit-Saut dam, French Guiana - Co191P1 (SPAdes) (version 2) | ecosystem: Host-associated > Arthropoda: Insects > Digestive system >...
GTCTCCGAAAAAAGACATAAGTGTAGTAGCAAGACTAGCATTTACGCTAGCCGCTACTTTGTTCGCTATTTCTTGCGTCAGATCGGATATGGGTATATGGGGAGTTTCTAGCATAGGTTTAGTTGAATAGCCATCTTCTCATCTTATTACAGAATCTAAATACAACCTCTCTTTTGATTATCTGACGATTTGTGTTTGTCATACGTATCGTTCCCATCGAACGCATTATTTGAGTTCTAGTTTCCGCCATTTTTTTTATAATATTCTTCTATGGGCAGAAAATGGAACTAATAACAAATATAATTATTTTTCTTCACTTTGTCAACAATTCATAGGAAAAAATGACGATATGATTATTTGAATTGTTCACTCATGACATAATTAACAATCGGTCATATATAATCAGTACCAACGATGCTTGTCATACACATAGTATTTATAGGGACTAAGTAATTTATCTGTTGGAATGTTGCAAAAATGCGTACACATACATGAAAATATATTAAAGCACGACAAGCGGCCATTTAACACGGCTGAAGAAATGAATCAAAAAAAATTTGAAAACCTTAACATAATTCAGGCAGATTCAATTTTGCTATATGGCGGAGATTTTGTGTGGGGAAAGAATGAGATGAAATATAATTTGGCTTGCGAAGCTAAAAAGAAAATAGAAGATATGGGAATAGAAGTCATTATTTTTTTCACGGACATAGCCACGGAAATAAACATAGAGATGCAGAAAAAGAACTGTATGATCCATTGAACTTTTCAGAAGCATTGTTGAAAAAATGCGACGGTGTTATGCCTATGATATGTGATGTAAGTTGCAATGTATGGGATTATAAGGCGGTAAAGGTTCTGGAGCTGCTTAAAAATTTCCCCTTGACACTAGGTGTGATGTAATTGGTAGCACAACAGATTGTGATTCTGTTAGTTCGGATTCGAATTCCGACACTCGGATTTATATTTATGGAAACGCATAGGAATTAAATAAACACTTTTCAATATATTTTTTCACATATTCTAAAGGTATTTTTTCCTGTTCTAAGCGCCAATTATTTTCTTTCAGCAAAAGATATAATTTCTGTTCTTCTTCAGTTAAATTTAAATTTTCAGCACTATTACTTAATTTTCCATCTACCTTTGCATTTTCAAATTGCTTAAATGTTGTTTCATCCATCAAAAAACTTTGCACTTGCGAGAAACGAATTCTAAATCTAGATAATATTTCAAAACCCTGTACATCTAAGTCCCCCCAGTAAAATAACTCTACTTTATTGAACCAATTCATTCCTTTAAGATTTTCAACGCCATCGCCACTTCCAAAAATCACAATACTGCCTAGAATTTTTGGGAAAGTTAGAACATTCATTTTATTTTCTACAATAAAAACGCTCTCCAAGATTGGTAAATTTAGATTTTTGAATTGACTAGTAGGAATTGTTAAATCATCTGTTCCAAAAAAATATTTACTACTTATTTGTTCATCTAAAATACGAAAACGTATGGAAGGCTCTTCATATTTTAGATTAAATCGTTTTTCAAAATCTTTCTCATTATCTTGAATATGTTCTTTTATTAAAATATTAAGCAGTTCTTTGAGAATACTCTTATGTTCTTCAATAAATTTTGTATGAACATCTATCGGTAATTCTCTAATGTATAGATTGGGCTTTGGAATTTTAATGAAAAATTTACACACTTTAATTATATTAGACCAAGTATTATATTCAATCAATTTTTGAGGATTTAAAATCGCCCATTCTTTTAAACTTGGTAATTCTCCAAGCAATAGTTCGCAGTTTTTAGTAAATATATGAAAACCTTTCTCTTTTCCTGTTATTTTAAGATAATCTTCAAGCGTTTCAATTACAATTTTGTCAGGCACTAATTGTTTTCCTATTTTCTCAAATTGTCTTTCAACTTCCATTAAATAATAGCCGAATTTATTACAAGACTTAGAGCTACCACGCAATAATTCTAATGACTTTCGATATTCAGGTAGTTTTTCCATCAAATCCTTGGCAGTTATTTTTCCAATTCTATTAATATCTTTTGGGAAATAATCAACAGATTCAATGTATGCCTTTAATACATTTTTCCACCAATTTGAACATTGTTGCTGTATTTCTTTAGGAGTAATCATAAATTTCTCCGTTGTTTTTCCAGTTTATATTCTTCTGCTGTAAGATATTGTATTTCAGAATTATTACCTTCCGTATTTGATACAATGTGAACCGTATTGATATAATTCTCAATGATGTGAATTTTTTGCAAAGGCGTAACTACAAGTAATTGTAAGTGCATTTTTTTAAATAACTCTAATCCAAATTGAGTACTTTCATCATCGCCCCGTCCAAACGCTTCATCAATAACTACAAAACGAAACGATTTGCTACGAGATTCTCCGTAAGTTAATCCAAATTGATAAGCCAATGCCGAAGCTAAAATCGTATATGCTAATTTCTCCTTTTGTCCACCTGATTTTCCAGCAGAATCTGAATAATGCTCTTTTTCAGAATCATCTTCAAAATATAATTCGCTTGCGCTAAATAAAAACCAATTACGAACATCGGTAACTTTTTTAGTCCATTCAATATCCTTATTATCATTGCTCATAAAGCGATCTAAAAAGCTTTTCACCATATCAAAACGATCTTCAGTATAGGCGTCTGAGGAACCTAAAATATCTGCATAGCAATTTTTAAGGGCTTTTTTAAAATCGCTTATCTCTTTATCTAAAATATTGTCGATAAAAAGTCTTATATAAGTTCCTTTATTAAACTCTATCTCTTTAAGATGCTTATTTATTTCATTGATTTTCTGCTTTATTTGAGAGCTATGCTTATCTAATTCAAAATCGAAAATGCGAATATCTTCAATTGCAGTTTGTTTCAAAGTTTCTTTAAACTTATTTTCATGTTCAGGCAAACCTTCCTTTATAATATCATTGTATTTCTTAATAAATTCAGGCAAAGAATCTATTTCAACGGATAATTCCATTGCTTCGGCGGGAAAATCTTTCGCATACGATTGCATTGTTTTTATAATGCAGTCTCTTGTATATTCAAATTTTTCGCTTAATTTATCCTTTTCTCCATTCTTTCCAATGTATTTATTTCGTAATCTTTCGCAAATCGCATCAGTATTTTTTATTGTCAAGGCTTGCTCAATTAACTTGTCTATCATTGAATGGTAAACATCAAACTCCGCATTTAATTCCGTATTTTTTGCAACTATTTCTTCGTTGTAAATTTTGATACTTGTTTCTATACCACCAATATCTTTCGTTTTTTCAGTTTCCTTTTCTTTAATTTGTACTATTTCATTAGTTACTTTTATCAAATTATCTTGCAACGATTTCAATACATCGCTACCATTTTCTATTTCGTATTTTTCAAGCTTTAGCTCCTCAATTTTATTTGCTTCGCTTTGCCAATTCAATTCGTTCCAATTTTGATAAACAATAAGCTGATTTAATTTTCCGTTTAAATTTGAATGGTTATCACTTTCTTCTTCTAATTTTTTCAATTCTATATCAATAGCATTGTATTTTGGCCTTAAATTATTTTCTAAATTTTGTTTTATAGCATTCATTTTCTCAACATTCGACCAACCCAACACAAATTTCGTTCTATCCCATAACTCCGAGCGATCGTCTTTTGTATGCCTTTTTCCTTTTTTATATTGACCCTCAATAGTAATCGCATCTTCTCGTATTTTTTGAAATTCATCCAGTGAAATACATCTCAAATTAAAATGACGTTTCAAATCTTCTTCTAGCCAATCTTCAAAATAAGAATTGCTCTTTATTTCAATTTTATTTACTACAGAGTCGTGCGCAATTTCGTAATTTTGTCTTTTATATTTAACATTTTGCGGCACTGAAAAATAATCCATTTTTATGCCCCTTTGAATTTTGTCTAATAATCGTCTCGCATTAATATATGAACTCACTTCTTTGTAATATTTCTCTGGAACAAGCAAACTAATCCCAAAGCCGTGCAATAACCTTTCCAAAGCTCCTTCCCATTTTTTCTCTTCATCTTTAACTTTTATCAATTCTCCGACAAAAGGAATCTCATTTTCCTTAATTTGCAAATCGTCTATTAATTGCTGACGAATATCTAAAAGCGACAGAGGTATCTGATTTTTGCGATTTTGCAAAGATTTTAATTCTGTTTCCGATTTTTCGATGGTCTCTTTTAAGTACCTCAAATTAACCGCAATTTCGCCAGATTTTTCCGCATTTTTTCTCTGAGCATTTTTCAAAAAATCAATTCTATCCTGAGCAGACTTTATATTTGAATAAAATGTACGGTCGGTTTTTGCCAAAGGCAAGTCGCAAAAAGCTAACAATTCCGCATAAGCGGTGTATTTTATATTTCTTTCCTTTTTTGCCTTTTCACACAATTCTATTTCTATATCAATTTCTTTTAATCTAGATCCTCCATTTTTGTCTAAATCATATTCTATTTGATTTTTCGCCTTATTTTTACTTTCTAAATCGCTTTTCAATTGTTTCAATTGATTATCAAGTTGATTCGCTTTGAATTCGCAAGATTTTATTTCAGCTTCAAGCAAGGCAATCTTTTTGCTGGCAAAATAACTTGGAATTGCGGAAAGAATATTATTTATCTCTTCAAACTTTTGTTTACAATCATTGTAATTTTTATTCAAATCAACCAAAGGAAACAGCATATCCCGTTGTTTTCTAATCTCTCTTACTGCATTGTACGCTCTATTCAAATCATTAAAGCGTTTTTTCAAATCTTCTATTTGCGTTTTTACATCAGTTTGTTCCAGCATTTGCTCACGTACGAATGAAGTTAAACTGCTTACCGATTTCATAGAAATAGTTTGATAAAATAGATCAATAGCTTTTTCTGAATTCATGCCGAACAAACGTCTGAATTTTTGGCTATATTCTGAAAAATTATCTCCCACATATACAATATTTGATAAATTCTTTATTCGCTGCTTCAAACTTTTTCCATCTTCTATATTCTCAAACGTTTCTTTTATTCTTAAAGCGCTTGCACTGATAACTAATAATTTTTGTACCTTGTCATTTTCAATCCAAAATATCTGAACCAATGTTGTATTAACTAAGTAACCGAGGTCACGAAAATTGGCAAGTATAACGCTGAAGCTCGTATCGCTATCATTGTTATAACGTAACCCTATAGGCTTTCCTTTTCTTTTTTCTGTACCATCGCTAAATTCATTTTTTGTATTTTTATATTCGCCACGAATATAACTAGTCAATGTTCTTTCTTTGCTTTCTGCTCCCGCAGCTTTATTGAAAGTGATTTTATGGTGTGGAACAAGCAAACAAGTCAAAGCGTCTACAACTGTAGATTTCCCTGAGCCAATTCCACCAGTCAACAAAGAATTATTGCCGCTAGGAGCAATTTGCCAAATTCGGTTATTAAATGTTCCCCAATTCAGCAATTCCATATAATCTAGGCGAAAACCTACTTGCGCATTGTCTGAATTAAATTCAAGTTCCTGCATTTTCACTCTCACTATTTACGTAATTTCTTAATTTTTCAAGTTCTGCATTTACCACTTTGACATCAATAAATGCTCTTATAATTCGACTTATTTCATATTGCTCTTCCTCAGTTTTCATTCTTCGTAAAAAACCTTCTTTTTCAACTTTTTTAATTGCCATTGCAATTTGTTTAATATCTTTTTCTTCATTGGTAGTCGCTTTATAAAAAGGTCTCATCATAGTAATTATACTATCTTTGCTCAATATGGCTTTATTAATTTCCCCTTCGCTATCATTTTCTATCAAATGCCTACGAAGCAAAAGGCAAAGCAGAGATACGTGAAATTCAAGTTGCCTTTTGTCAATCAATCGTAACGCTTCTTCATTATCATCATTATCATCATCTTCTTTTTGTCTGAGATAAGCATAGCCCTCTGATTTATCAATAATTACATCCAAGTTAATATCTGAAAAATAATTTTTAACATCTTGTTCATTATTCAGCAGATCATTCCAGTACTTGCTATGGCTATATACAATTCCTTTAAGAAGCGAAATTAATATGTTTGAGTATTGTTTCATTTGCAAAAAATAACCTGAGGAATTTCTAGTTTAAAAAATTTATTCGTTTTTATATTTTGAACTTCTATTGTTTGCCTAATTTGCTCATTGATAATGTGTTTATTTTTGCCTTTTGTTGCAATATCAATATATGCCACAATTTCAGCCACACCTTTTTGTACTTTAAATTTTTCTACAAGCTCAATTAAACTTATTTGAGTTTTATCTTTTAATGCAAGTTTTACATTGTCTAGCAATTTTAAAACATCAATTTCAAATTGTTCAAATATTTTATCATCTCCTATCGTTTGTCCAACATCAAAAATTTGATTAGAAAATTTAATTTTCTTAGGTGCAGAAAACAAAGGTCTATTCATAATTGAATCAATTTTTGCGGTATCTGCTATATTCAAAGAAAGAATTTTGCTAAAGTCAATATTTGGTTTATCTGAAACAATTTTCAATATTTTGGTTATATTTTCGTAAATAATTCGATTTTCAAAAAATGATTTATGTTCTAGGTATTTCCGCAATTGTTCCCAAAGAGAATTCGTTGTTTGCTTCGTTTTATTCCCAGCTTCAACTAAATTATTTTTTATATTTCCCATGTTGAATGAATCTTTTTGCATTTGCTTGACGGTTGGGATAGCCAAAACTTCACTTATAAGTTCATCCAACTCTTCTTGTTTTGATTGCATCAAGAGAAATTCCCAAAAAGCGGTAAAACTTTTTCCTTGATCCGTTTCTAACAAAAAATCTTGTTGTTGCCATAAATCATCTAACACTTCCCCTTTCGTTTTGCTTGTTGTGATAATTTTTTTCCTAAAATCTCGGTCTAATATCCTAAAATTTTCTTCTACTTGTCTAAAATCTGCTAACAAAAATCTTGCAGTTTCTTCTAATAATAAATATTGCTCTTTTATTTGACGATCATCTAAGACTTCAACCTTTCCAAGTTTTAGATTTTCAATTTCTTCTTCTATTTGCCGCTTTTTTTCTTCCAATTCCTTCTGTCGAGTTTTTAAATCTTTTTTTGTTTTCACGGACAATTCTTTTAATTTTTCAAATAAATTCTTCAGCCGTGATTCTGTTCCAATAAATTCAGGCCGCTCTAAACTATCTATCCATTTGAAAGCATTTTCTGCTGCAGGGGTTAACTCAAAAAAGAATTCATCATTTTTTAAAGGATATTTTCGCAAAAAACCTGCATTCGCCCAATCTGTTAAATATTCTTTTGGCTTCTTTGGATATCGAATTTCACTTTTATTGATAACAAAAAGGAAATCATCCAACTGCAAAATTAAAACATCTTCGGATATAGTGTTATTTTGCATTTGTTTGAAAGAATTGAAAAGAAAACTTATAATCAAAGGGGCATTATCCGCCGTAATCATTTTCACGGTGGTATTTATAGTGAGTAATTGTCTTATTCTATCAAAAGTCATTTAATTTTCTCATTTTACTCAACTCCGCCTTCATCACAAAGCTGATACCATCGCCGAATTTGCAAAAGAACTTCTATTTTGGTGAAATAAATCTAAATGTTCTACCAACTTACTTTTAATTTTGACTTCTGTGTTTAAAGGAAAATTTGCCAAGAGAGCTTCATAAACAGAGTTTCTGTTCTCTTCTTTTGCTCCAACATGATAAAAATGCTGTTTAGTAGAGATAAAACAATTTTTCCATAAAGAACTTATATATGGATTTTCTCTGTAATCATTCTTCAGCCAAGTTGAAAGTAAAAAAACTTTTCTTTTTTCTGTCAAAAGTTTATTCAAGAGCAATTCACTATTTTCAGACCAAGAATCAAAATAATCAGCATTCCGCCCTATGTATGGCGGATCGCAATATATAATGTCACTTGCCTTTGCATTTTTTATCGTCTCAGAAAAATCTTGGCATATAAAAGAATAATTGCCATAGCCTATAATTTGCGAAATATTTCGAACTTGATTTGATATTTTTGTAACTAGAGCTGGCAAAAACCGATTTGGTTTTCTACAAAACGGTACATTAAATCTGCCTTTACCATTAAATCTTACCATTCCATTAAAGCATGACCTGTTGATAAATAAAAAATCCAATGGATTTCCCAAATTATTAAATCTATCCCGAACCTCGTAATAATATTTTCCTTCTGATTGCAATAATTTTTCGCCTTCGTTTGTTAAAAAAGAATGGACTTTTTCTGCTGTTATTTTCTTACTTTTGACAGCATTGTAAAAGTTTATCAAATGTACATTGTTATCGCATAAAATAACATTTTTTGGTTGAATATTAAAAGCCACAACTCCGGTTCCCATAAATGGTTCAATCCATCTATCATATTTGATGTTGGAAATACTATCTTTTATCCATTCTACCAACTTTGTTTTTATACCCTGACTTTTTATTGGCGGTACGTATATTTTTTGTTGCATACCCTTACCTCTTGGCTACTATTTTAGAAACATTACCACCACGATACTTTACAAAATCTTCCAAATTAGAAATTTTTATTCCATTGTTCAATGTTATTTTCCTGTAATTCATCCAATAATCATCAAACCATTTTTCGCCTAGTTTTGAAAATACCCCATTTGCGTTTAAGAGGTCTTCAATATTTGTAATACTTCCTATATTAGCAGTATTTCCACTGCCACTTTTATCGCTTGCTATTTTCCATTTCTCAGTGGCAAAAAACAAAAAATTACTCGCAACCGATTGTATAGATTTTAACTTGTCTATGCTGTAAATCTTAGTTTCATCAATTTTTAATGGGGTTCTATCGTAGATGATTCCCAAGCAAAAATGCCCATAATAAGAACTGTATGGAAACCTTATATTTTTTGAGCTATTGCGATTAGTAAAGTATTCACCATGCGAACCAAGAGTAAAACCATTGCAGTATTCAGAATTCTCCGCTTTTCTATAAGAAGTTTTGTAATCAATGGCAAAACAAACTTTTGAGTTATCTTTTTTTACAAAAGATATGTCAGGATAATGATTTTGATGTTCAGCCAAAACAACATTATAACCGCATTTTTCCGCAAATTCTACGATTCTTGGAAATAGGTGAATTTCGAGAATTTTAGAGATAATTTTTGTGTCTGATGACAACGTATAAACATCTTTGAAAACATCTACAAAGCCTTTTATGGACCATTGCCCATTTTCCAAAGAAATGCCCTTTTGCAATGAATTTGCAAAATCAGATAGCTGCTGAGCAAACTTAGACTTTTCTTTTGGCATGGACATTTCAGAAACCTCTTTTTTCTTGTTGTTTAGAATATAGAAAAAATAAAATCAACCTTTCCCCTTAAGCATTAAGTTTCTATATTCCTCTACTGTTGAGTCGTAATTAAGCAAGATTTGTGAATTTTTTAAAAGAGAGAGCAATATTGTAACAGAAACAATGATAATTGAGCCGATAATCAAAAAGGCTATGGAAAAGCAGGGTTTCAAGACAAAACTGAAATTCTCTTGGATGTACCTTACTAGCCAAGCTATATGCTGAATTCGTTACAAGATATATTTCTATATTCAAGTTATGAATGAAAAAAAAGACATCGCTGGAATTTTGGCTTCCATTTCGTGGAATAGCAATAAATGGGCCAAAGAGCCAACAGAGACAGATATGAAAAAATCAAAATATGGTTATGTAATAAAAAATAAAGAAGCGTATGAACATTTGAATTTTGGCCATTTAATTTATCCTCCAGAAAATGATAATTTTTATATTGGTTATACTCCAATGTTCCAAAAAAATTTTCCTAAGGAAAAAGATATAAAAATCATTTTTCTTTTCAGCTCTGATTATCATGATAATAATAAAAAAATCGTTGGTTTTTATGGTTTTCCAAGTATAGGTAACAATTTAAGAAAAGTTAAACATGAGCTTTATAAAAAATATAAGAGCGGTAATATAAAATCTCATAAAGAAGATATTTTTTATTTTGATACCCCAATAATAATAAATAAAGATGTCAATTCTGATTTTTTCTTACCCGAAGGTAAACAATTATCTAAACAGAAGTTTAATTATCTTAATTTAGATAATGTTTGTGATTTGCTGAATAAAGGATATGAACTAAATAGTGGTGATTTGAAACTTGGAGAGTTTATCAAAAAATTTCCATTGCAAATAGAATTGAAAAATCAGCAAAATTTTATTAAGACTATTGATAACATAGAACCCAACAGCTTAAGAAACATTCATAAACTAGAACAAAAAGCACAAAATGAATCGCCTGAGGCAAAGCAAAGAATTTCTAAGTATATTGAACGAGGTTCCATTGCAAATAGGATAAAAAAACTGACAAATTATGAGTGTCTTATTTGTAAAGCTTTAGATGAAAATTCACATTCATTCAAGAAAAGAAATGGCGAATATTATATAGAAGCTCATCACATTGAACCTGTAAGCACTTTAAAGAAAGGAGTTTTAAGTAGTGCAAATATAATAACTGTTTGTGCGAATCATCACCGCCAGCTTCATTATGGAAAAGTAATAGTTCATGATACAGGAGAACGATTTGATTTAGAAATCGATGAAAAAGAAATAACTATAAATAAAATAATAATAGAATCTAGTTAAGAAGGCTTCCTAAAAACGGAATGTCAATATATCCAACCCATTAAACAATTAACAAACCAATCTTTTCTGCCAGCCAAGCTTGGCAAATATTTCTAAATTCCAAATACGGAATAATGCTATGGAATTCGCAAACAAACATGTAGTTGTCACAGGTGCCGCCAATGGTATTGGGCGATGTATTGCCGAAGCCTTTTTGCGAGAAGGGGCGCTTGTTACTGTGATTGATGAAGATAAGATTGCAGGTGAAAAGTTGCAAAATGTTCACTTTTTTCATGGAGATATTACGAAAAAATCTGTATTGGAGGAGTTTGTCCGCAGCTTGGCACAACCTGTGGATTGCCTTATAAACAATGCCTGTGTCGGTCGCAAGGGTTTGTTATCAAATTGTTCCTACGAAGATTTCGAGTATGTTCAGAAAGTTGGCGTTACTGCGCCGTATTATCTGACAAGCCTGTTGCTTCAAAACAATCTGCTCGCCTCTAATACAGCTATCGTAAACATCGCTTCCACACGAGCTTTCCAGTCACAACAAGACACCGAAAGTTATTCGGCTGTTAAAGGAGGCATTGTTGCATTAACTCATGCAATGGCAGTTAGCCTTGCGAGGCGGGCACGGGTAAACTGCATAAGTCCGGGCTGGATTGACACAACCGAAAGCCCAAAACATTCTGAACCGGATAAATATCAGCATCCTGCTGGGCGCGTAGGTGTTCCAGCGGATATTGCCGAGATGGTACTGTTTCTATGCAGCAATAAGGCTGGTTTTATTACTGGAGAAAATATCATCATCGACGGCGGAATGAGCAAGTTGATGGTGTATCACGCCGACCATGGGTGGAGTTTTTCGGCGGAATAATGAAAACTCTAACCATAAGCCCAACTCGCCCACTTTGGGTTACCAGTGATTGGCATTTTCAATTTTGCTATATGGCGGAAATTTTGTGTGGGGAAAGAATGAGATGAAATATAATTTGGCTTGCGAAGCTAAAAAGAAAATAGAAAATATGGGAATAGAAG
>Ga0209755_10007680_pt1 | contig 11650 bp, 10 predicted proteins | sample TergutCo191P1_FD_187301 | JGI IMG/M metagenome (GOLD analysis project Ga0209755, IMG submission 187301) | Cornitermes sp. P1 segment gut microbial communities from Petit-Saut dam, French Guiana - Co191P1 (SPAdes) (version 2) | ecosystem: Host-associated > Arthropoda: Insects > Digestive system...
GGCGAGATCGCAGGTATCAGGCAATTCTTCCATTGTGGGGAAAAATGCTTAATGTTGAAAAACAGCGCATCGAAAAAGTTATCACAAACGAAAAATTGCAGCCGATAATCGCGAGCATTGGAGCCGGATGCGGCAATGAGTTTGATGTTTCTAAAATACGTTACCATAAGATAATTATTATGGCTGATGCCGATGTTGACGGCTCGCATATCCGCACGCTTCTTTTAACATTCTTCTACCGTTATATGACACCTCTTATAGAGCAGGGTCATGTTTATCTTGCAATGCCGCCTCTTTACAGGGTGAGTTACGATAAGAAATCTTTTTACGCTTATGATGACGCCGAGAAAGATCGCATTCTTTCTGAGTCCGGCAAGGATGCGGAAAAAGTTAATGTTCAGCGCTACAAAGGTTTAGGTGAAATGAACCCCGACCAGTTGTGCGACACTACTATGGATGTGAGTAAGCGCAATATTATTCAGGTGCATTTGGACGATGTGCCTGAAGCCGAACGCATTTTTACTACGCTGATGGGCGAAGTTGTCGCGCCGCGCCGTGAGTTTATCGAAGAGAACGCTTTGCTTGTAAGTAATTTGGATATTTAAGTAAATGACAAAACTCGGTTAGTTTTGTCATTTACTTTTAGAAAAACCGTTCTTTGAACGATTTTTCCTTAAATCTAAGGAAACAATTTTAAGACTGAAGTTTTAAAATTGTGTAAAGGAGAGGGCAAAGTGTCGAGGGGTTTACTTAAAAAAGCAAAGGCTCTAAGAAAACAACAAAATGCGAAAAAGAAAGCGAATAAAAAGAATACAGCCGGAATATTAGTTTTCGCGTTTGTTGTAATAGCTGTTGTCGCGTACTTGCTGGTTCCGGGGTTTATGGAAAAATTTTCCAGCGCAAGTAAAGGCAAATCTGAAATATTCAGCCACGGAAATCAAACAGTTCAATTATTCGCAAATGGGACGTATAAAGCGAATTTGGCGCATGGTGTGAATAAAAACGGAACATATACAAAAAAAGAAGAGGGTAACAGAACAATAATTACATTTAATGTAAACGGCAAACAAGAAATTGGAAGAATAGAGAATAATTCATTACATTTACCAAACGAATGGGACGATGGCCATGGACACGGAAGCGTTTTTTCTAAAGAAGCGCATGATCATGATCATTAAATAATGAAAAAAGTATTGACAGATATTTTTATTATATAAATAATATCTTTACGGGGTTTGAATGTAAAACACGCCCCGCCTAATAATCGCTCTGAAAATAAATCGGGCGGTTTTTATATAGAAAAGGGGGCGCTAAGCCCCTTTTTTTGTGTTCTGTAATCAAAAAAGCGGAAAAATGGTGTATAAAATATCTACACAATTTCTAAAAAATGGGATATTATTAAGAATACCGTTATAAGGAGTCGGTTTATTATGACAAAAACGCCAGTATGCCCAAAATGTAATGCGACAGATTTTACCTGTTCGCCGGTTAAAATGCCAAACAGCGATATTTGGAACCCCGTCGTCTGCAGTTCCTGCGGCACCATCGTAGGACAAATGCCCAGTTATGATGACTACTACGCAATCAAACAACTCGGCGAAATATCAACCATCCTGGAACGCCTGGATAACATTCAAACGCTGTTATACGATGACACGAAAGGTGCGAGGTGAGATTGTTTTAGAATGCCACTTGGGGAGGCGGCAGCGGACTAAAGTCCGAAATAGCCTCCTCTGCCACAACCCGATTCTCAGAATCGGGTTTTTTATTTGTTTAAGAACACTTAACACTTGACAAGTATAAGGTAATTGTGATATACTACTGGAGGAAATAAAAAGAGAGGACAAATGAATATATAGAGTTTTCCCTCTTTACGACATTAAAATTTGGCATTAAAATACAATATATATGTTATGGAGGAGATATGGGAGTGGCTGTCTGTTATGATCGTGTCAAAGACACCTCAAAAACAAGAGAGATATTGACCGCTCAAAAACCTATTCTTTCATTTCAAGCTATTTCGCCGTATATTGAGTTACTAGCTTATGAATATCTTTGGGCGCAAAGACATTCCTCAATAAAAAAAATTGCTGAAATGCTTTCCAGACAGACTAAATTGCCATCCGAGATAATGAAAGATATTGTTCCAGATCTTTTTGGCAGCTTTGATAGTAAAAAAGATGTAATAAAAGAATATATTGATAATAAAATTAAAACAACACCAGTTTTTTCGATGTTATTAAAAGAAAGCCCGCAATTTCCAGATAAATTATTAGATGCAAAATATCCGATTAATCTTTTTTATTACAGAGGAAATCCAGATTTGGCAAACACAAAATGTATTTCTGTTGTGGGGACAAGAAAAGCAAGTAATGACGGGTACAAACGAACAGTGAAGTTAGTTCAACTCCTTTCAGATTACGAGATTACAATGGTTTCCGGGCTTGCTGAAGGAATAGATACTGTCGCAATGGAAACAGCTATTAGGTGTCATATGAATGTAGTTGGTGTTATTGGAACCCCAATAGATGAGTATTATCCAAGGCAAAACGAAAATCTTCAGGAAGAAATTGCATGTAACCATTTATTAATAAGTCAAGTTCCATTTTATAAATATCATATTCAACCGTTTCAAACAAGACGTTTTTATTTTCCTGAGCGAGATGTGACAATGGCTGCTTTATCAATAGCAACAGTTATTGTTGAAGCGTCTGATACAAGTGGTACGCTTTTCCAGGCAAGAGCATGTATGGAACAAAAGCGCACACTTTTTATATTAAATTCTTGTTTTGAAAATCCATCTATTAAATGGCCGCATAAATATGAAAAACAGGGCGCTATTCGTGTCAAAGACATTAATGATATAATAACCCATCTAAATCTTTCTCATAAACGATTGAATGTCTAGAAAAATAAAATGGACACGAATAGAACCTGTTTTCCATGGTTTACAATATCTCACAGAGAAAGATGAAATTTACTATCACTTAGAATACAGCCGAGGAGGTTTTGAGAAGTCTCTGGATAATCAATGGATATTTAATTATAAAAAAGATATTAAACACAGGAATGAAAGACAATGGTATTATAAAGAAGTTGCAATAGATCAATTTGCAGAGTTAATTATTAGTACAGGCTTTGAAACTAATTGTATTTTATTAGCAGGAGCAACGTCAAAACGCCGTGACAGTCTTGATTTTGACTCTAGGAACGAAGAAGTGTTAAAAATTATTAATGATGCTACAGGAATACCTATTTCATTTAATTTAGAATCTATTGAAGATAGAGAACCAACTCATTTAAAAGGCGGGTATCGAAATCCTGATTTATTAAGAGGATTATATAAATTTACTCCATTTGAGATCATACCGGATATTGTTTATATAGTTGATGATGTAATTACATCCGGAAGTCATTTTGTTGTATGGCAGGACTTGATTAAACAAGTTCATCCTGAGATTGAAGTTAGAGGGATATATTTAGCTAGAACGGTTGATGGTTGATAAAAAAATAACTAATTAAACATTAAAAAATATCTTTTTTATTCCACATTAACCATGTTATAATAACTCGAGGCAAAAATGGCAAAAGCAAAATCAGGAACAAAAAAAGAAAAAACGGTAACACTCGAAACAATCATGTGGAACTGCAGAGTTGCCCTGCGGAATAAATGCAGCAAGTCTGCCAACAGAGACGCTGTTTTAGCGCTAGTTTTTCTGAAATTTGCAGGAGATAAGTTTGAAAACCGTAGGCAAGAGATAATTAAAGAAAACGGCGATAATAAAATATTTCTGGAAAAAGTTGCGTTTTATCAGGCAAAAAATGTTTTTTACTTGAGTAAAACATCACGCTGGTCGCATATCGTTATGAACGCAAGCCGTGATGACATTGCCATTCTGCTTGATCAAGCGCTTGCGGATATTGAAGAAAAGAACAGTTCACTTAAAGGCGCGCTGCCTCAGCGTTTTTTTTCGAGCCTTGGCGTTAATAAAAATGATATAAAAGCGTTGATTGACGAAATCAATAAAATATCCGAACAGCGATTTAACGAAAAAGATTTGATCGGCAGGGTGTATGAATACTTCCTGCAAAATTTCGCCATTGACGAAGCGCAGGAAAAAGGCGAATTCTACACGCCGAAATTTATTGTCGATTTAATTGCGGAATTGATAGAACCATACAATGGAAAAATTTACGATCCTTGCTGCGGCTCTGGCGGAATGTTTGTTCAGTCAATCAAATTTGTAGACAACCATAAGGGCAACCGTAAAAATATTTCCGTTTACGGGCAGGAATCCAATCCCGATACTTATCGGCTTGCACGAATGAATCTCGCAATTCGAGGTATTGCCTGCAATCTTGGCGAGAAAGCCGATTCTTCTTTTACTGCCGATCAGCATAAGGATTTGCAGGTAAAATACATCATGGCAAATCCACCATTCAATTTGAAAAACTGGCGTTCTCCTGATGAACTGGGAACTGATTACCGCTGGTCGGGTTATGGTGCGCCACCTGTAAGCAACGCCAACTATGCGTGGATTTTACACATGCTTTCCAAACTGGATGTTTCTGGCGGCATTGCGGGTTTTCTGCTTGCTAACGGCGCGCTTAACGCCGACGGAGAAGAATACAACATCAGAAAGCAACTTGTCGAAAACGATAAAATTGAAGCGATAATTGTTCTGCCCAGAGAAATGTTTTACAGCACCGATATTTCCGTAACGCTTTGGATAATGAACAACAACAAGAAAGCACGTTTATTAAACAATAGAAGCCTTAGGGATCGTCAAAACGAAATTCTTTTTATTGATCTTCGCACATGGAATAAAAATGTTTACGAAAAAAGTTTTGTTATGTTTGATACTCAACAGATAGCGGCAGTTAAAAAGATTTATACTGACTGGCAAGATCAAGAGAAAAGAAAATATAAAAATGTTCCTGAATTGTGCAAATCTGTTAAAATTTCTGAAATTCGAAAAAAAGATTATTCTCTTGCATCAAGTAAATACATTGAGTTTATAGATCATGATTTGGAAATTGATTATAAAAAGGAAATGAAGCGGATTCAGTCAGAGATGAAACTGCTTTTGGAAGAAGAGAAGAAGTCTCAAAAAATGCTGGAGAAGGCGTTTGAGGGGATTGGGTATGGAGTTAAATAATAAGGGAATAAAGAATGAAAATTGAAATAGGAAAACTTATAGAAATTGTTGATGAAAGAAACTACGATGCTTCTATTAACGCCTTTTTTGGAATAAATATAAACAAAGAATTTATGCCTACTGTAGCAAATACTGATGGGATAGATTGTAGAAAATATAAAGTTGTCAGAAAGAATCGCTTTGTTTTTAGCGGTATGCAAACAGGTCGTGATGAATGTATACGAATTGGCTTATTTACCGAGGACGATACAATTATTATTTCTCCTGCGTATACTACATTTGAAATCACAAGACCAGATTTAGTTCTTAATGAATATTTCTTTATGCGATTTTTATCAAAAGAAATGGATAGATACGGTTCTTTTTTGAGTGACAGCAGTATAAGGTCTAATCTTGATTGGGAAAGATTCTGCGAGATTGAAATTGATCTACCTTCAATAACGGTTCAAAAGAAATATGTTGATATATATAATTCATTGTTACAGAATCAAAAAGTCTATGAAAAAGGGCTTGATGATTTGAAATTAACTTGCGATGCGTATATTGAAAATTTAAGGCATGATGTTACGGCAGTTGCTATTGGTGATTATATTCAACCAAAATTGGAAAAAAATATTGAATTAAAAGTTAAAGTTGCACAAGGTGTAAATACAGAAAAATACTTTGTTTCTCCACGACAGGTTGCTGAAGATAAAAGAAACGCTCAGATTGTTAGAAAAGGGCAGTTTGCGTATAATATGGCAACAACACGTAATGGTGATAAAATATCTATTGCATATAGGGATAATTGTGACTGCGTTGTTTCATCTGCTTATCAGGTCTTTGAAATTGTTAATAAAAAAGAATTATTACCAGAATATCTATTGATGTGGTTTAAGCGTTCAGAATTTGATAGATATGCTCGTTATCATTCATGGGGAAGCGCACATGAATTTTTTACATTTGAAGATATGAATGAAGTAAAAATACCCATTCCAGATATAAATATTCAACAGGCTATTGTTGATATTTTTTACGCTTATAGTGAACGAAAAGCGATTGTGGAGAAATTGAAAAGGCAGATTAAAGATATTTGTCCAATTTTGGTTAGAGGGGCTATGGAGGAGGGATGATGAGTATATATAAATCGCACAATAAGGAGGTATTATAAATTGGCGAACTTAATTGATATTTCTAAGAGTGTTAAAAGATTGAGTTTTTTAAATCGTTTAAGTAGAATAATCCAGTCTACTAATCTTAATTTTTTAATAGGTTCTGGTTGTTCCAACCCAGCTATTAAAGATTTAGGAAATAAAGAAAAGGAAATTTCTGAAGCACGTAAAAAAGGCGAGGAAGAAAAAGCAAATCAATTAATGCATGATTTTTTATTACCTTTTTTGGATAACACTAAGTTATTAATTGATAATAATATAACAATTATTAGTGATACAATTAATATATATAAATCTTTTATAAGAAATATTTATGATATATTATTTAATAGAAAAAATAATATATTACCAAGTCAAGCTATTGTCTTTTCAACAAATTATGATTTATTTATAGAATATGCCATGAATGATTTTAATGAAAATCTTCTATTGTGCGACGGATTTAAAAGAACGTCAAATATAAATAAAGATTATTATTTCTCTTCAACTGAATATTTTAATTCGGTGTTTAATACTGGTAATTTATATCGTTATAAAGTTGAAATACCAACTATTAATTTAATAAAATTACATGGTTCTCTGAATTGGTTTAAAAATAATAATAAAATCATTCAAAGTTTTTCTCATATTGAAAAAGCTGAAATTATAAAAAATAGCAAAGAGCCAAGTGAAATTAAATTATTTAATTCTTTATTCAACATTGTATTACCTCAAGATAACAAATTACAATTAACTACATTAGATGAAATATATTATGATTTATTAAGAATTTATTCTAATGAACTAGACAAAGAAAATACTGTTTTGCTAGCAGATGGTTTTTCTTTTGAAGATCAACATATCAGAGAAATTACAATAAGAGCATTAAAAAACAAAACATTTAATCTAATAATATTTGCGTATAATGAAAATGATAAATATGCTTTATTGGAAAAGTTTAAAACATTTAAAAATGTTGATATTGTATTCAATGGTAATAAAAAATTAGATTTTAAACAATTTAATCAATTATTAGCAAAATTAATATTTTCTGATGAAGATGATGCTTAGTAATAAGGGAAAAAATGGATAATATAATAAATGATAAATTAATAAAATACTCAGTTTTAAGAATAGGAGAAGTATGTGAAATAGAAGGTAAACGAATTTATATTTCATTGGATAAAGAAAAGAATGCTTCCGATCTTTACTATAATGGAACAGTTTTGAAGAACGTTTCAGTTGGAAGTTTTATAGAAATAAAAAAGGGATTTTTAAGTATTATTTGTAAGATAGATGGAGAAAGTTTAATAGATGAAAATGTTAATAGAAAATATAAAAATAAAAAATATATTAATATCGATAGAAATAAAAGGATATTATCAACATCAGTTTCTGGCTTTATAGAAGATAATAACAAATTTTTTGGAGGTATAAAAGGATTACCTCTTATTGGAAATGAGGCTTTTATCTTAACTGAAAAAAAAATAAATCTAATACATAAATTATTAAAAAACGATAATGAAATGAAAATTAAAATTGAAATAACGGATAAAGAAGAAATACCTATTGAGTTCCCAATAGATGGTCTTTTTAATAGTCATATAGCTATTTTTGGTAATACTGGAAGTGGAAAATCAAATACACTTGCTTCTTTATATAGTAATTTTATATCTGAGTTAGATAAGAATGAATTATCAAAGAAAAAATGCAGATTTTTCTTTTTTGATTTTAATGGTGAATATGTAAGAGAAAAATGTATTTCGAACAATAGACAAATATATAATTTAAGTACAAATAAAAAAGGTGATAAATTACCTATTGAATTTGACGAATTAATTAACATTGAAAATTTATCAATACTTTTTGAAGCAACAGAAAAAACACAACGTCCTTTTTTAAATAGAGCTTTAAAATATTTTCAAAAAGTAAAAAATAAAGATAATAATATTGATTATTATGATTTTTTTATAAATATTTTAGCAAAAAAGACTAAAGAAACATTATTAATGGCAAATAAAGATATGGCATATCGTATTTTAGATTATATAGAAGAAATATTATCATATTTTTATGACATTACTGGAATTAATTTAAGAGAAGATATTGAGTTTCAAAGTGCATCAAATACGTTCTTAATGAAAGAAGGGGAAAAAAAGATATATTTTGACAGTAATCCAGACGCTTCTGAAAATACCATTATTTATAGATATATAAAAGGAATAACAGAAGATAACTTAAATAAAATATCAGAGTTAAATCAATATTTTATATTTATTTTATTACAATTAATAAATGATTTAACAAATTATAAAATACAAATAGATCATATACTTCCAGTAATTAATAGATTTAAATCGAAAAGACAAGATATAGAAAAAATATTTATTATTAAAAATAAAGCAAATATTTGGGGAGATAAAAATGTTGTTATAATGAATTTACATAATGTAAATATTGATATGAGAAAAACTATTCCTCTTTTAATAGCAAAATATATCTACAATGAACATAAAAAAAAGAACAACACAGAATCATTATCAATAATTATTGATGAAGCACATAATATATTATCAAAGACATCATTTAGAGAAACAGAAGATTGGAAGGATTATCGTTTAGAAACATTCGAAGAAATAATTAAAGAAGGAAGAAAATTTGGCGTGTTTGTTACAATATCAAGTCAAAGACCGAACGATATATCAGAAACAATAATATCACAAGCTCATAATTATTTTATACATCAACTTATTAACCAAAATGATTTAAAAACAATAGGAAATGCTGTTTCATATATAGATAAGATAACGGAAGAATCTATTCCAACACTTCCAGTTGGGACATGTATATTTAGCGGTATTGCAACACCTATGCCGTTGAAGATTAAAATTAATGAGTTAGCTGAGGAGTTAAAACCACAAAGTCACACATTAAAATTTTCTGATATTATAAAAGAAGAAATTGAATTTTAATCACATGAAGAAATAATCTCCACATTCGGATTGAATTTGCACTATCATTACCTCTCGTTGATTTATTTGAACTAATTGTTTTGTATGAACAATAGCCCCTCGATTTCAATACATTTCGCTGATTATATATTTACTTTAAATCCGGCATTTTGCAGATAGCCAAAAATATCTTTTTTTTCGATTTTTGGTATATGCCTGTCATCTTTAAGATGTTTTACCAGTTTGTTTATACAGTCTTGATTTAGAGAACCTTTTTTCTCAATGTCTGATATACAATCATTGAATACTTTTTCCGGGATCTGTTCATAAGAAGAAAAATCTAATATGGAGTCTTCTATCAGACCACCAGCGCCGGCATTGATCAAAAAGAAATTGTGTTTAACCCTTTTCCCATTCTCTTTGTAATATTCGTATTGAGTAGTAGTTGTTACCTGATAAACAATAGCTTCTATAGCTCTATACCCAAGAAAAAGAAACCATCTCCGTTCCTTTTGATTATCAAAATATATAGGATAATTTTCCCAAGTGAAAATATCACCTGCCTTTAAATCCTGGCAGCTTTTAATCACTGAGCCACACCTGCCGGATGTGCAAGTTCCGCAATTTTTCTATGAGTCAAAAAACGCTCTTCTGCAGAGTTTAAAGATTTTTCTGGTAAAGATAAAATATCTCGCTTAAAATCATCTATCGGATCAATTATTGCATTTTCTTGTTTTTTATACGTTTTTTTCCATGCCAATATTGCTTCATGGCTGGCATCGCTCATTACAGCTGCTCCGACCCATTTTTTGGCAAATATTTCAATGAGGTATCCCATCTCCTCCAGTTCTGCATCCGCAAAGTAGTCAGGGTTGAATTTTCCTTTCGGCTTTACAATAAATCCAGAGTTTCCGGTTTTTGATTCAAATGTTTCAAAGTCAACGGTCGAAAAAGCTCCTGTCTGCTCTCGCTTGTCGTAGATTTCTACTGGGACAGGTCCGTTTTTCATAGCCTTGTAATGCAGTTCAAGGGGCATTATACCTGTTTTTTCCAGATACCGGAACTCAAAAAATGCCAAATATTTATATAGAACTGTCTGAGAAGGGTATTTTCCAGTTTTTTTGTAGTGTTCCTGAGAGAAAAACAATAAGGTATTTTCCAAACGTTCTTTTTGATACGCCGGCATGATATAAATATACTTAAAAAAAACAGAAAAGTAAAGGGGACGGAATACTTTTATAAAAAATAACTTACTTTCCATATAAAAAACGAGTATAATATACAAAATTGTCGTTCCACTGGCACGATTATTAAGTTTTTGGAGCAGAAATGACAAGCACAGTCTTTGCAAAGAGTAAATTCACCGAACAGCAGCTCGAAGACGCAATAATTGAATTAATGCAGAAAGAGGGATATACTCACATTCGCGCGGAAACCTTGCATCGCCGTTTTGACGAAGTTCTGCTTGAAGATGATATAAAAGCCTATTTACAATCAACCTATAGCAAAGAAAAACTAACAGAAAATGAAATAGCGAAAATAATCAATAATATAAAACTTGTGTCTCCCTATCCCTTGTATGACGGTAATAAAGAAACCTTCTACCTGATAAACGAAGGTTTTGATATTGCCAGAGAGGATACGAATAAGCAGCATATTCATATAAACATGATTGATTTTGAGAAGGTTGAAAATAATATTTTTAAAGTGATAAGCCAGTTTGTGGTAGAAGATAAACATCAAAGACGACTCGACATGTTGTTATTCGTCAACGGTATACCTGTTGTTATATGTGAATTTAAAACCGCAATCGAAGAAGGTAAAACAACTCATGATGCTTGGAAACAAATCCATAATCGTTATACAAGAGATATTCCTAAATTGATGAAATACTGTTTTGTGTCCGTTTTAAGCGATGGCGCTAATTCCAAAATGGGAACAATCTTTACGCCTTACGAATATTATTATTCATGGCGGAAAGTGAATTACGGGGAGCCTTCTTCTGACAGCATTGAATCACTTTTTACTTTGATAAAAGGAGCGCTAAACCCTAAAAGACTTCTTTCTATCTTGCGGGATTTTCTTGTTTATCACGATTCCAACAGCAAAGAGCGAGCCGATGTCTGCCGTTATCCGCAATATTTTGCGGCATTGATGATGTTGGAAAATATTGAATCGCATCTGAAACCCAATGGAGACGGGAAAGGCGGAACTTATTTCGGCGCTACAGGCTGCGGAAAAACCCATATTATGCTTTATTTGACACGGTTGCTTGCTTTACGGAAGCGGGAAGTTTTTAATAATCCGACAGTTATAATAATAGAAGATCGTGAAGATTTGGACGATCAAACAAGCGAATTGTTTGTAGCTTCAAAACGTTTTTTACACGAAGAGAATGTAAAAAGTATCG
>Ga0209755_10007681_pt1 | contig 11650 bp, 12 predicted proteins | sample TergutCo191P1_FD_187301 | JGI IMG/M metagenome (GOLD analysis project Ga0209755, IMG submission 187301) | Cornitermes sp. P1 segment gut microbial communities from Petit-Saut dam, French Guiana - Co191P1 (SPAdes) (version 2) | ecosystem: Host-associated > Arthropoda: Insects > Digestive system...
TTAGAAAAATTAATATATAATATTGGTGTAAGAAAAAACTGCAACAATTTCAAACGAATCTAAAGTTTTCTTGATATTAACTTAATTACTAAACAAATGCTTTGGGCCAGCGACTAAAATTGTTGCTGGCCTGTTTTGTCATTATGAGTATAAGAAGGAGGTACAAAATAATGAAAAAAATTGTTTTAAGTATGATAGTTATAGTGTTTAGTTTAACATTACTGGCATGTGGTAAAGATAGTGATGATGTAGAAAGTATAGATTTTGAGTTTCATGTTTTAGGGCGTACTGATCGTAATTGGTCTGAGGAGGTTGCAAAATTGATGAACTTAATGGAATTGGAGAACTATATTTATAAACAAGGAGTTGTTGGAAGCGATTTTCAAAGTTTTATTGCTGAACGCTATACGGCAAACTTCTTTGCACAAAATTATATCTTGTTAATATCTTTAATTGGTGGAGGCGGTGATAGTTTTGTTGTTGAAAATATTGAAGACAGCGGTAATATTCACATAGCACAAACTAGGGGGAATTTAACCGATATAGCACACTGGGTAATAGTAATTGAATTACCTAAAACGGTAAATATTAGTAATTTTAATATAGAGTTAAGATTCACTAATAGGCCTTTTTAACTTTGTAGTAATATAAACTTATAGGAGATAAATTATGAAAAGACTTTTAATTATTGGGATGCTAGCTGTAAGTTTGATGTTGATGGCATGTGGGGGAAGCGTAAACTGTGGTGCTAACAATCCAGAGGGTACACTTGCATTTGAGTCAAGAACTTTCACTGGGCAATTTTGCGGAACTAATTTTACTGAAATAGATAGAATATCTGCGATTATCCGTTCATCAAGTGAATTTGATTTTTTCTTTAATTTACATGAAGTTGCTTGGGATTCGGCTCCGATGAGTTACGACAATACCTTTTTTGAGAACAATACCCTTATTCTTTTTTTCTTTCAAACATCTGGGGTGCTTGGCTCACAAGTATCTTTTTCAGTCGATTCGGTAGAGGTCAACAACAATATAGTGACTCTTAATATTTTAAGCAACGTTTATTCAAATATAATTAGTGATGTAGAGTTGATAGTTCCTTTCGTTGTTGAAATAAGCAATGAAAATATACAGGGTATTACAGAGTTTAGTGTTAATTTTATTACAGGTCAACATGGTCGTTCAAATTAGGTCTATGATGCCTGGAACATTTCATATAAACGCTATTGTGGATGGGATCAATTTTGTTCATACTATAAGATTTACATAATTACTAGCCTATATTACATGAAGCTAACTTAGGTAAAAATAAATAAAAAAAGATACTTTTCTCAATGAGGAAGTATCTTTTTATATAAAAGTATTTAGTTACTATCTTCCACTGGGATTTCTTCTGAAACAGTATCTTCAATTTTCTTTTGTCCTAGTTTATTTTCAGTTCCCTTAAAGAGTCTGACGATATTACGACGGTGTAAATAAAAGATTAAGACCACTAAGACAGAAATTAAAATTAAGTTAATAATATGCTCCATGGGGCCACCAATTAACCACCATCTAAAAATATAGACGTCTAACCAAACGTAAGCCCCAACCATTGAGGTTACAATTAATGAACCTAATGAAGATAAGCGAGTAGTAAATAAAATGATTAAATAAACCGCAAAACAAATTAAGCCCCAAATTGGCACAAAAGCAAACACCATCCCTGCTCCGGTTGCTACCGCTTTACCACCCTTAAACTTTAAGAAGATTGATGCCATATGACCCACACAAGCAGCAATTGAAAATAAGATAATAATATTTAGAATACGACCATTGGGTAAGTTAATTAAAAATAAACTACGATTACCAAAGCCAGCCCCAATAATGTATTGAATGACAATAATTGGTAAAGCACCTTTAAGGCCATCTAATAAAAAAGCGATAAATCCCCATTTATAGCCAATAACCCTGGCAACATTCGTCGCCCCAATAGATTTTGAACCATGTTCACGAATATCAATTCCTTTTACTAGCTTGCCAATAATTAAACCAAAGGGGATTGAACCTAGTAAATAAGAAAGAATAAATGCTAACACAATATAAAAATAAATCATAAATAATACCTCAATTAAGGAATAAACAAATAAATTCCATAAACATTATACCCCTAAACCCCTAAAAAATGAAAAATTTTGTAATAATTTATTAAAAACTTATATATTATATATAAAAATGTGTGTTATAATAAATAATACATTAATATATAGAGGTGATTGCGATGTGGTGGGATAGTTTAAGTGCATATTCACAAATTTCTTTCGTCATAGCAGTAACATCAACCGCCATTTTAGTTATCTTTTTAGTTTTAATGATTATCGGTGTAGAAGGAACTGATTACGAAGGATCGCCTGATTATACCGGTACTAGTGTTTATAATGACACACCCGTAGCAGGTATCTTTGGCTTAAAGATTATTAATTTTCGTTCAATATTAATTTTTTTAAGTGTTAGTGCTTGGTTAGCATTCTTGTTTTATCCACTTACTGGGTGGGTATGGGCAACAGTGATTGCTACTACTGTGGGAGCAGCGATTGCGATTTTTGTGGCTTATTTATATTATCAAGCTATGAAATTAGAATCAAGTGGTAATATTAATTATTTATTGGCTGTTGGTAAAACTGCTGTGGTTAGAGTTAGAGTACCAAAGTCACGTGGTGGTAAAGGAAAGATTGCGATTACGTTACAAGAAAGGCTAGTAGAAATAGATGCTGTGACTGACGAGGAAGAAGATTTAGTCAGTAATGCTTATGTTGAAGTAGTGGATTTATTAGATGAAAATACGCTAATTGTACAAAAGATTTAAGATAAGTACCAGCAAACATCAAAAAGGAAGGAAGAAGATATATGTTTGAAGCAATTCTTAATTGGATTAACGATCATTTAATGTTGTTTATATTACTATGTGTATTAGTAGTATGTATCATTTTATTAATTATTATCGTTAGTTCAGACAGGAAAAAGACAAAGAAACGTCGTAAGGCAGCAGCATTAGCGGCACAAGATGGTGGTGAAATCGTAATAGAGGAAACTGAAATTACTGAAACGCCAGTAACAGAACCGACACCATCACCAACCCCAACCCCAGTAATGGCGGTTAATGATCCAGTGGCAGATTCACCGGTAGAACAACCAATCGTTGAAAAACCAGTGCATCACACTAAACGTAAATACACCCCATCACCGTCACAACAAATCCGTATTAAACCAGAAAGCCAAATTAAGGTGGTTAAAGTGATTAAAGCGGTGAAAAAAGAAACAACACAAGCATAAAACGTTAAGTTTTAATGCTCACAAAATAGAAGTTTAATGGCTGTAAGTTTTCTTACGGCCCTTTTGCTAAGTAAAGGAAAGTTATGTTTATTAAAGTGATTGTGGATATTGCTAATACTAATGTTAATCAAGAATACGATTATTGTGTCCCACCGACTTGGCAAGCAAGTATTCAAATTGGGGTACGAGTTTTAGTGCCGTTTGGTAACACCAAACGCATGGGGATTGTCGTAGATGTGATCAAACATTCAACAACTGCTACCAAAGATATCTTAATGGTTTTAGACCAAACCATCATTAATGAATTAGGCTTAAAACTATTTAATGAAATTGATAAAAATCCACTAACACTAAAAACTAAAATCTTAGAAACGATTATTCCGCAAGGATTGTGGTTAAAGTATAGTAAAGTCTTAAAAGTAGTGGATGCTACTAGATTACCACAAGACCTACAACACCTTTTCAAAAAAGGGCTTTATTATCCCAAAATTGATGATTATACTAAAAATATTAATCAATATAAAAAATTAAAAGATCAAGATATTATTGAAATTGAGGATTCTTTTAAGCAAAACGTAGAAAATAAAGAAAGCTTATTTATAACAATCATTAAAAAACCTGATCAGTTAAGCGAAAAAGGTCAATTAGTTTTTGATTACTTACAAAAATATCCAGAAGGAGTTAAGTTTTCTTATCTATCAAAAGTGGCAAGTCCCACTGTAATTAATAATTTAGTTAAAAAAGGTTTTTTGAAAAAAGAATATCAACATGTATCACGTATTGATCAAAGATATTTAATTAAACATCCCACTAATATTTCCCTAAGTAAAGATCAACAAGCAGTTTATCAAACATTGACCAATATTAAAGGCTTTAATAAGTATTTATTAAAAGGAGTAACTGGTAGCGGAAAAACCCAAATATACATTGAATTAATTAAAGATGTCTTGAAAAGAGGCCAAAAAGTATTAGTCTTAGTGCCAGAGATTATGTTGTTAGGACCAATGTATCACCGCCTTAAAAGTAATTTTATCAACGAAAACATTTTAACCTTTTGTTCAGAAAACAAAAGGGCAGTTAAATACGATATTTTTAATGCTGTTAAAAATAATGAGGCTAATATTGTAATCGGAACACGTTCAGCTATCTTTTTACCAATTACTAACTTAGGATTGATTGTTGTGGATGAGGCTCATGATCAAGCCTATATTCAACATAATCACACCTTAGGTGCACACAGTACTGTTGAATATGAGGCCACCCATTTAGCTCAAATCACAGCCGAGTATCATCAATGTTTATTATTACTAGGCACTGCCACCCCGAGTATTGAACAAATGTATGAAGCGCTTGAAACTAATAAATTATTAACCTTAAATCAAGGAGCAGTTAATCAAGAATTACCACAAACTGATTTAGTTGATATGAAAGAAGAGTTTAAGAGTGGTAATTTAGCCATTATTTCTCACCAGTTAAAACAAAGAATTGATCAGGCTTTATCAAAAGATGAACAAGTGATGATTTTAATTAATCGTAAAGGATATGCCCCTTTTGTGATGTGTCGCAATTGTTCATATGTGCCCAAAGATCCTGATACGGATACAGCTTTAACCTATTACGGTGCCGATAAACCCCTACAATCAAAATATACTAAATATCAAGAACCATTTAATGTAGTTTGCCCAATTTGTGGTCAAGCCACGATTAAAGAAATAGGGTTAGGCACAGAAGCAGTCGAAAAACATATTCAAAAATTATATCCAGATTATAAAACTTTAAGGATGGATGCTAATAGCGTGGGTAGTGGTAATGATCACGAGATGATGTATCAAAAGTTTCTTAATAAAGAAGCCCACTTTTTAATTGGCACCCAAATGATTACTAAGGGTTTAGATTTTAAGGATTTAACTGTGGTAGCCATCTTGATGGTAGATCAGATTTTAAGCAATCCTGGCCTTCATTCTAATGAGGTAGCATATAATTTACTTAGTCAAGCCATTGGTAGAACTGGTCGTCATAAAAAAGGATGTGCGGTAATTCAAGGCTATGACTTAGCTAATCCCATTATTAAATTAGCTATTAATGCTAATTATGATGCTTATTATCAACAAGCCTTAGCCATTAGAAAATTAAGAAATGATCGCCCATTTGGCAACATTTCCACTATCTTGTTTGAAGGACAAAAATATTTGAAATTATATAAAAGTATTGCGGTAATTAAAAAGGAATTATTAAACATCGCCGTTACGACCTTAGGGCCAGTAAATGACTTTATTAACCAATTTAACGGTTATTATCGGGCTAACTTAACCATTAAATATACCGATGAACAATTACCTTTAATTAAACAAGTTTTAACTAATTTCAAAGAATTAAGAATGCGTTTTTTACGTTATTAGTATTGGAGGATTATATGATTATATTTTTAGGAACGTCTAGTTTTGCAGTCCCAATTTTACAAGCCTTAGTTGAAAATAATTATCCTATTGGCTTAGTGGTTACTCAACCAGATAAAAAGGTTGGACGTAAACAAACAATTGTTTATTCACCAGTTAAAAGTTACGCTTTAAGTCAAAACTTACCACTTTTTCAACCAGCTAAAATTAAAGATGAATACCAAACAATTTTAGATCTTAAACCTAGTATTTTAATTACTGCCTCATACGGTCAAATTCTGCCTAAGGCGTTATTAACAATCCCTGCTTATAATTTACACGGTTCCCTTTTACCCCAATATCGGGGAGGAGCTCCCATTCAATATGCTTTATTTAATGATGATAAAGTCACAGGAGTGACGTTAATGGAGATGGTTTTTAAGATGGATGCTGGGGATATGATTGATAAAGTCACAGTTGATATTGATAATGATAACTATGAAACTTTAACCCATAAGTTAGCCCAAAAGGCAGCCCACTTATTGATGGATAACATTAAACAATTATTAAATAATACTTATACTAAAACTGCCCAAGATTTAGACAAGGTAACATTTGCTTACACGATTAAACCCGAAGAAGAAATATTAGACTTTAATCTTAATGCTAATTTAGTAATTGGTAAAATTAAAGGACTTAGTAACATTGGGGCTTATTTTATCCACAAAGGCGTTAATGTAAAGATTTTTGATGCCATTAAGGTAAAGTATGATGAAAAAGGGACTGTGGGTATGATTAAAAAAGATAAGAAAAACTTATATATTAAGTGTAATGATGGTTGGATAAAGGTTTTAGAAATTCAACAAGCAGGTAAAAAAAGATTAGAAATTGCCCAATTTTTGAACGGACAGAACCTATTTGAATAAATAATTTATTATTTATGGTAAAATTAAGCATAAAGGAAAAGGTAATAAAAATGAAAAAAAGATTAATATTTACAACCGAAGAAATGAAAGAATTAAATATTAAAACATTAAAATCACGTGGGGTTGAAGTTAATGATATGGCTGAGATTGCTTATCGTCAGCAATCAAAATACTCATCTAACGTGACGATGGATTTATGTATTAGATCAGTAGAAAGAGTTTTAAGTTTTCGTGATGTTTTTCATCAAGTTCAGTTTGCTGCTGAGGTTGATCGCTTAGCCGAAGAAAAAGCATTTAAGTTTCCGATGCAAGATATCCTACATGATGATTTAGGTTTATTTGGGATTGATGAGACCTTAGGTTTAGATTTATCAGGTTTTTATGGAGTGATTGGGATTACTAATTTTGGTGATATTGATGTTAATAAAACAGGGATTATTGCTAAACTGAATGAAGAAGGTAAAAAAGAAGGGGTATGTCATACGTTTTTAGATGATATTGTTGGGGCGATCGCAGCAGCTGCCTCAACGAGAGTAGCCCAAGTCTTAAATGAAGAATTGGCCTTAGAAAACCCGGATTATTCAAAAACAGATATTTACGATTTTATTGAAGAAAAATAGAGGTATGTATGGGTAAACTGACTAAGTTACTCCAAAGAATAAAAGATTTTTTCCCTAAAATGTTTCTTAAATACTTCGCATTTGATGAAGGCATTGATGTTACTAATGATTTAGATGTTTTATATCGTCGTAATATTGTTATTAAAAATTTAATTGGCTTATCAAATATGTTATTTACCTTAATCTTTTTAGGGCTATCAATTTTTAGACAACAAACAGGCGACTTTATTATTACTATCGTCTTTTTTCCATTAACGTTTGCTGTTAATAGAATCTTAAATAAGTTAATTCATGCCGATGTGCAAGATAAAACTAAGTTAGAAGTAGCGATGTATGTTTCAACTCTTTATATATTCTTATCATCACTTTTAGTTTATTTTCGTTTAGTCACCGGTCAGACTGTGGAAATTGATGGTGTTTCGGTACGTTTATTTGAGGCGGCTAGTTATGTTTTAATTTTTTATTCATTAGTTTTAATTTCACTTTATCAAAACAAAAAATTATTAAGAAACTCATTTTTAGCTCTTTTAGCAGTTATTACATTGGTGCATTTTACGATTACTTATGCAGTGGTGGGGCAAGAATTAAGTTTTGGTGATTTTTTTAGAGTGTTTGCTACAACGGCAGTGTTTGGGGATATTGTTTTAAGAACAGTCATGTTTTGTTTATTTTATTTAGTAGTTTATACGATTGTTTCAATTGGGGAACAATTGGCTAATGAAAGAAAAGAAGAGTTGAAAAAAAGAAGACAAGTCCAAAATGATTTTGCTCATATTGTAAAAAGTTTGTTTGCGGTTGTTTTTTCCTCATCAAAAGAACTATTAAATACTAAACATGCCCAGCAAGTTAAAAGTTTAGCCCATAATTTAGCCTTACATTATCATATTAGTGAAGAGCAAAGTTTAGAGTTAGATCAATATGTAACAATTCATTTACAGTATGATGAAATTAAAGATATTATTTTTGATGATGTGACATTTGATGAAAAAACTTATGATATGTTAAAAGAAAAAACGAGATTAGGGTCGTTTATTGCTAAAAGATTACAGTTAGCCCAAAAGGCCGATGATATTGTTAGAGCAATCTATGAAGGCACGGCGGATGAGGCTTTCATTAATAATATGAAAGCCATTCAACCAGAGATTAATTCACAAATTATTTTATTAGCTGATGTTTATATTATTATGCGTAGTGCTAGAAGTTTCAAAAGACCAACATCACATCAAGATACGGTGAAACTTTTTAGTGAACAAGTGGCTGTGTTTTTTGATTATCAAGTTAAGGAGACATTTTTACGTTATAACGAAGAATTTGAAAAAATTTATAATTCATTTTAAGGAGAATTGATTAATGAAAAAAAGTTTAGTTTTATTATTCTTGCCAGTTTTAATCTTGATGTTAGTGGGTTGTAGTCAGCGTGAATATGGTGAAAATGGTTCTAATGTTGTGTTTGCAGAGTTGACACCAGTTAGAGGTATTAGTAGGTGGTGGCCCGAAATTCAGTTAGATGATGATATAGAGGGCATAGAAAAAGTAGGCAATAGATTCTTGATTAAAACATTTGATGCCTTCTTAGTGTATTTATCAGTAACCGAACAGAGCCAAGAAACATTGTCACAGTTTAATGAAGAGTTCTTTATTGATAATAACCTACTGATCTTTACATTATCTTGGGGTGCCAATACTGGTCGTGTGGAGTTAGTTGGTACAAGTTCTAATGAGGGCACTTTAACATTAAATATTAATATATATAATCATCGCTGGCGTCAAGTTAATAATATTGCGATCGGAGGAACATTTGTGACCCCTGTTCCTTCGGGGTATGGTGAGTTTCTATTAAATGTTAATAATTTATGGATTCCAAGAATGGTAACATGGTTTAATTAAGTTTAGATGAGTTTTTATTAAGTTGAGTGTTTGGCTAATAAAAAACTCATTTTTTTTTACTTTTTATTTGACATTTGAAAACTAAAAATATATAATAATAACGGTCAAAAAAATATTTAACTAAATTGACACACTTTACGGCTTTACAAAGCCAACACAGCATATACAAAACACAAGGATACGTGTTTAGAAAGGAGAACCTGATGCCAACAGTTTCACAATTAGTTAGAAAACCAAGAGAAGACAAAACAAGAAAAACAAAATCACCAGCTTTAGCGTATGGATTCAACTCTCTTGCCAAAGAACAATCACTTTACAGTTCACCATTTAAGCGTGGAGTATGTACGCGTGTTACAACTATGACACCGAAAAAACCTAACTCAGCATTACGTAAATATGCCCGTGTTAGATTATCAAACGGAACCGAAGTAACGGCTTATATTCCTGGAATTGGACATTCACTACAAGAACACTCGGTTGTTTTAGTACGTGGTGGTCGTGTAAAGGACTTACCAGGGGTTAGATATCATATTGTACGTGGTACACTTGATTCTACTGGGGTTGCCAATCGTAAACAAGCTCGTTCAAAATATGGAGCAAAACGTCCTAAACCAGGACAAGCAGCAGCGACTGCTAAGAAAAAATAAATTTAATATAAGGAAGAAGGTGACATTATGCCACGTAAAGGACATGTTGTTAAACGTGATGTATTGCCAGATCCAATTTATGGTTCTAAGTTAGTAACCCGTATGGTGAATACTATTATGGAAGACGGTAAAAAAGGAACTGCACAATCAATTTTATACAACGCATTTAATCGTATCAAAGACGCAACAGGGCGTGAGGCGATTGATGTATTTAATGATGCTATGAATAATGTAATGCCAAATCTTGAAGTAAGAGCAAGAAGAATTGGTGGTCAAAACTACCAAGTACCTTGTGAAGTAAGACCTGAAAGAAGGGTTGCTTTAGCGTTAAGATGGTTAGTAACATATTCAAAAGCAAGAAACGAAAAAACAATGGAAGAAAAATTAGCCAAAGAGTTAATGGATGCTGCTAACGGTACAGGTTCATCAGTTAAAAAACGCGATGATGTACATAGAATGGCAGAGGCTAATAGAGCGTTTGCTCACTACCGTTGGTAATTAAGGAGAAGAACTAATGCCTCGTCAATTTTCATTAGATAAAACGCGTAATATCGGAATTATGGCCCATATTGATGCGGGGAAAACGACAACGACAGAAAGAATTTTATACCATACAGGTAAAATTCATAAAGTCGGTGAGACTCACGATGGTGCTTCTCAAATGGACTGGATGGAACAAGAACAAGAACGTGGAATTACCATTACATCAGCAGCAACCACTGCTTTTTGGAAAGACCACCGTATCAACGTTATTGATACCCCAGGACACGTGGATTTTACAGTAGAAGTATCAAGATCATTAAGAGTACTTGATGGTGCGGTTACCGTGATTGATGCCCAAGCTGGTGTAGAACCACAAACTGAAACTGTTTGGCGTCAAGCCACAGAATATAAAGTACCAAGAATTTTATATGTTAATAAAATGGATAAAATTGGTGCTAACTTTGAAAATGCGATCAAAACTGTCTTAAATCGTTTAGGCGTTAAAGCGGTTGCGATCCAATGGCCAATTGGGGCTGAAACTGATTTCACAGGTATCATTGATTTAATCACAATGACTGCGTATGAATATACAGGTGATGCTGAGGAAAACGGTAAAGATATCGCAATCCCGGCACACTTACAAACAATTGCTGAAACTAAAAGAGCAGAACTTTTAGAAGCAATCGCTGATTATGATGAAGAAATTATGATGGCAGTTTTAGAAGGTGAAGAGCCAACTGTTGATCAAATTAAATCAGCAATCCGTAAAGGAACGCTAGAAGTTGATTTCTTCCCAGTATTATGTGGTTCATCATTTAAGAATAAAGGTGTAAGAAAAATGTTAGATGCGGTAGTTGATTTCTTACCAGCACCAACAGATATTCCTGCTATTATTGGCCATGATGAATACGGTAATGAAATGATTAGAAAAGCGGCTGATGATCAACCATTTACAGCGCTTGCTTTCAAGGTAATGACCGATCCATTCGTTGGGAAATTAACATTCTTTAGAGTTTATGCTGGAATCGCATTAGCAGGTTCTTACATTAAAAACACTACTAAGGATGAAAAAGAAAGATTTGGCCGTATTTTACAAATGCATGCTAATTCAAGAGAAGAAATCAAAGAAGTTTATGCAGGTGATATTGCAGCAGCAGTAGGCTTGAAAATGACTACAACAGGCGATACTTTGGCTGGTGAGAAAGATACGATTATTTTAGAATCAATGAATTTCCCAGAGCCAGTAATTGAAATTGCGGTAGAACCTAAAACTAAAAATGATCAAGATAAAATGGGAACTGCTTTGGCAAAACTTGCCGAAGAAGATCCAACATTTAGAACTTACACTAACCAAGAAACTGGTCAAACAATTATTGCGGGAATGGGTGAATTACACTTAG
>Ga0209755_10007682_pt1 | contig 11650 bp, 12 predicted proteins | sample TergutCo191P1_FD_187301 | JGI IMG/M metagenome (GOLD analysis project Ga0209755, IMG submission 187301) | Cornitermes sp. P1 segment gut microbial communities from Petit-Saut dam, French Guiana - Co191P1 (SPAdes) (version 2) | ecosystem: Host-associated > Arthropoda: Insects > Digestive system...
CATATAACTCACACAAAATATCGTCCTCTTTCAGAACATTCCTACGCAAGACCGCGATTACAACTGAAGGAAGTTGGGCAAGAAAGCAGAAACTATATCTGAATCAGTGGTCTCTCTGTTGTAGTCTTATGGTTCTAAAAATAGGTAGTCAGGGCCGGTCTTTTTGTAACCTGAGACCCAAACATCCTGCATCAAACTGTCAGTAACCTTGAAGCAATAAGTGAGCCACACCAGCTGACAAGCGCATGTGCAGGACGTCACATAAGAAAACGTTCAAAGATGTGACCTGTCAATGATGCATGGGATAGCAATCACATCTTTGCAAGTGGCCCGACGGCAAAGTGTTAATGGATATTGTGGGGAATCACTTATTATAAATTTTACTATCTTCATTTCATCTAGACTTATGGCCAACTTACTGGCAGTAAACCATGCACTCACATCAGATGGAAGTATGTTTGACACTGAAGAGAAATCAGCAACATTTTGACTAGAAGTGTCATCAGTGAATGTCACAGCTTCTGACAAAGTATTTATTCTGGACGAAATTCGTTTAAGTAATACAATGAAAAGTAGGGGTCCTGTAATTCACCCTTGGAAATTCTGTGTTTTATTGTTCTGCAGCCTGAGAAAGACATTCTGAGCACCACTAGGTGATTTTATTTATAGTTTTGTTTTCTGTGGGATAGAAACTGAACCAATGTGTAGCTGTTCCTTGAAAGCCATAAAAATTTAGTCAGCAAAATTTCATGTTTTTTACAGTAAAAAGCCTTGGACAAATTGCAGAAAAATTGTCTAACATGTCTTTTTTGGTTGAAGCGATAATTGAGCCAGACCAGCTGACAAACGAATGTGCAGGACCACCACAGTGAAACTTCAATGGACCCCTGGAAAGAAGGACTTGTGGCACCACAAGCAGCTGTAACAGTTACTTGTAGATGGCCGGCTCATTGGGTGTGTTTTGTATGTGATAGATGGCAGTTAAAGTCTCTTCTGTGTGCAAGGTGAATCAAATACAAGTCACATGAAAATTGAGTGACAAGCAACATGGATGGGGCACTGGAGGGAAGAGGAGTTAAAGTGGTTTGTTGTGTCTATTGTGCAAGCTGTTACAGAGGAATTTGTACTGCAAGGAGATCTCTGCACTGGCTAGGCTTGTGACACCACTAAGTCCAGTTTATGGTCATCAATATTTGGCTGGAACATTTTGCATCAGTTGTTACTATCGCCTCAGGCCAACGGATAATGGAGTCTGTATATTCCTCAACAATGTCACCCAGTGACAATCTATGAATAAAGCCTGTTCAGTAATTAAGGTTCCCATGGCTATAATTTTTGTTTAACAACCCTTTTATTTTGTGGTAGGAGGTACTGACTGTAATAGAGGTTACATACAACAGATGGTGCAACAATCAGTTGATCCTGCTATTTAGGGGATAAGTTAAGGTACAGTGGTAATGATAGTGAAAACTCTGTCTTTCAGAAATTTTTGTGGTGTGATACAGTTTTGTATAGGCAGAACATTTCCACCTTTGAAATTCACTGCCTGTTAATGCTGGTGTTTGGTGATGGGGTAACAAGACCTCAACATTTTGGGAGAGGGTGCAGAGAGTTCAAGAGTTGGTTGGCATCCATCATGTGTATCACTCCTTTCAGCCCAACAGATAAAGAACGTGTGAACACAGCACAAGTGGCGGAACTGGTTTTTGAAAACCAACAAGATACCATTCGAGGTTTATCCATAGCAATGGAGTGATTTGTGAAACTGTACCCAACACTGTCCATGTACAACTGGGATACAGCAGTGTGTGTGCATGGTGGGTACGAAGATATGTGATGGAAGTTCACAAAAATTTATGTTTGGAGGTGCTCTTTCACTTCTTCAGTCATTTAAAGGAGGAGCAAATGGATTCCCTGAATCCATGGTGATGTTGTTAGACATGGGTTCACCATTTTACTCAACATGAGCTTTAATGCAGTGGTCACATTCATCTTCATTGAGAGTCACAAAATGTAATGTGTGCCAGTATGCTGGAAGGCTGTGGCATCTGTATTCTATGTAGCAGAAGTCATCAGCATTGTATTCATACTTTGAGATCCAAAAGCGAATGTGAACATAAGCTGTGACATTCCATGCTGACTCCATTAGGCTATTAGCAGCAATGGGCATGAATATCTGTCGTGAGGTGATGCTTGAGCACAGTAATGCAGCCCCATATATTGTACAACAAACACAAGGAGTTGCTGCAGCCATGTTACTGGAAACTTAAAGAAAATCCAACATATGGTGCTGACCTTGCCCACTGGACTTCTATTTTTCGGCCAGTGACACAACACTTGCAGGGTCATAAATTTTATGGCAAGAAGAATTCAGGAGCCTAATTTCTGTGATGTCAATTGTAAAAACCTTGCCAAAATGAGACAAACACATCAGGGTGCTGTGGGTTATGTCAAAAAATATTGACACCTTAGTGAAATAATTGTGCTTCATTTTATGTTGTGACAATCATTCAAATTATAAGAATGACGTAGGGAACCTCACTTCTTGAACAGTCTTCCTTATCTTTTGACTGTCATGTATGCTGCTTTATGTCACAATCAGAAGTTAAGTTTCCTTGTGGTATAATTGTAGTAGAACTTTGAAATTCATCATATGTGGTTGTGATCATAAAATGTTTATTTATATTGAAAATAGTTTGTTTCCTCAGTATTTTGAGATGTAATATATAACAGTGTACACAGTCGGTGGTGTGATATTGAATACTGTGTAAAAAAAATTTATTGCTCTTCAATAATTCAGTTTTCCCAATGTGACATTTCCATCAACATTTCAATTTTTAATAATTTTTCGTATGGGATTGGAGGTGCTCACAGTGGTGAGGTTTCAAAGAGTGGTTTGAGTTAGGACACCATATAGTCTGGCATACATAATTATGAATGTTTTGGAGGAGCATTGGGTATGTCTACACAGAGATGATGGAAGCAGTTTGTCCAGGCCAAATCGTTTGTGCTGACCATTTAGATTATACGGTCTCATAACTGAGAAGACCACAATTTTGAATCTTAATATTATGTGTGCCGGTCCCAGTGGTCCGCGCGGTCTAAGGCATAGGTCTACGGCCGCTGGCCTGCTGAGATTGTGGGTTCGAATCCCACCTGGGGATGTCTCTGCATTGGGAGTGTTGTGTGTTGTCAGGTAGAGGTCTCTGTGACGCGGTGATCATGTGTCTAGAAAAGCCCTACCGACTGTGATACGTCGTTGTGTGTGATCTAGAAACCTCAAGAATGAGGAGGCCGTGGCCCGCAGCGCCACAGGGAAAAAATTATGCGTTTTTCTTACATTGTCACTTTGTTACAAAAAACGTATGCACACATTAGGCAATACATAGCCCTGTTGTTTTACATTATACTTTGATCTGAGTAGAAATGTGTACACAGGAAATATAATGAATATAGTAAGGTATATTGCCTAATAAGTGTATGTAGTTGTTTTGAAATAATTTTGAAGTTTTATTCTTTTTAGTACCGTCGAGAATACTGTGATGGCGGAGACGTGTGGTGGGAAGCTGCTTTACCGACGTTGTGCAACATTGTTCGAAAAACTACTACCAGGAGCATGCGACAGAGCCTTGCCGGTTACCTAAGGACGTCGCAACCACTTGGGGCGCTGCAATGCTATGGTTCATGGGAGTTTCCAATCTGTAAAGTAGTAATCTGTGTGCAGGACGTCGTGTAAGAAAACGTCGAAGGACGTGACCTGTCAACCTCAACGATACATGGGATAGCGATGACGTCTGTACACGTGGCTCGACGGCATAGCGTTAAGCACAGCACCTAGAAACTCTGACAAGCGGAGCAGGCAACATGAAAGTGACATCTAAACGTGATCACAGGTACCAGCGACTGGATGGTGTATTTCCTACCGAAGACAACAGGTGTCAGGAAAATCGCAAGTCATATAATCACCTTAGCTGCCACAGATCATCTAGTTTAGCTGCGGCACGAACAAACCACAGGACTGCTGGTTTAAATGGTACAGACCATAATCTGTGGTACAGACCGCACCATGCCTGTCGTTCAGGAGCGTATCTTGCACAGGTTTGTGGTGAAAATTTATCGTGAGACATCCGTCTTGTTGTGTGCCGTTAGTTTCATTTCTGTTGTGGAACCGCAGTTTCTTTATGTGTAACGTAAACTACAGCGTTTTCTTGTTACGGACTTCATTTTATATATATACATGCATGTCTAGTATGTTGCATGCGACTGAGAAAGACAACGCAGCATGGGTGTGTGTGACAGTGTTACTGAAGTTTTAATTTCGTTGTGGAAGTTAAAGTTTCTTGCATATTTGTTGAACCTAACGCAACGTTTCGTTATGTGTGTTTCGTGTTTTGGCAAGGGACGGTCCTTACCGAATTTATTACGACGTAGGGTGCACGGCACGGCAGAGGGAAGGAAGACGAAAACGTTTCAGGTTTCCAAGGAATCCACTGCGGTATGTTCATAAAATTATAGAACAGATGTATGATCGCTTATTCATATGTCATAGAACCCATTTTCGGTGCCAAACAAAGTTCATTAACTTCTACATACTGACTCTTGTATGATCACTGAATGTAGTATCATGCCTTACAAGTAAGAGTTGCCTTTTTTTTTTTTTTTTATTACAATGCAAACATGTGGGGTGAAAAAGTCGGCAGACTGTGCACAATGGAGGAAGCTGTGTCCTTGAGAAACAAATTTTTATGCCAATATCACTTCTTGCTGAAAGACTTAATGACACCTGAAGGGATATGCCTGAGCAGATTGGCAGTGCCACATGGCTTGGACTCAGCTTCACATTCCATCCTACAGTCTTCTCCGCCCTTGATGCGTACCTTTTCCAACCCACAACCCTCAGCAGTAAGTCCTCAGAACAGTAACCTTCCTGTCCTGCCACCCCTTCCATTAACCTCAGAATTGACTCCAGAGGAAAACAGCCTTCAAGTCTTGACACCCCTGAGAATCTATAGCAAGTTGCCTTTGTTCTTCACCCATGTTGAAACTCCTCTTCCTCTCCAATCTCTACACAAGCAGCAGGCAACATATTTTCTGTGGAAGACACCTCCTTGGCCCTCAGCTTAGATTCTTCCACTGCTTCTGATGGGGAATTCAGGTGCTTCAGTGACCAAAATTCTTCCTCGAGGCCTACAGCAAGGCATTCTGTGTTAAAGGAACTTATTTGGCCATGTCAGATTTGGCACCAAGAAACCAAAAGCTTTATCAGAGAATTTGGAGAAAGGAGAGCGCCCTCTGTAAACTGAGATAGAAGTACAGGTCAAGAAAGTTTAAAAATCTCTGTGATGTGGACAGTGGTCCATTGATGCAGGAAATTTCACATTCTTTGAATGCAGATGCTGTCAGGTTATTGGCAACCATAGTAGGAATAGTAGACACAAGCCAAGGGGAAGGAGGTGGAATTTTGAAGAAAAATTTTGGCTCTGTCTCTATTTAAGCATAGCCCAAAATGCTGCAATCTTCTTCAGATGTTATTCCCTCGTACATCAGGATGCACTTTGCAATCTCTCCTCAATACTGTTTATTTTAGGACCGACATCAATACCCATGTTTTTGATGTACTTCATCACTCTCTGCAGAAAATGTCTGAAAAAGACTGGTACTGTTGTCTCTTGTTTGATGAAACGTCAGTCAGAGAGAATGTCTGGTTTAATCAGAAATTTGACCGCATTGAGGGATTTGAGGATCTTGGAAGTCAGGGCAGGACATGCTGCAACATTGCAAATCATGCTCTACTTTTCTTAATCTGTGGTCTGCATCGGAAGTGGAAGCAGACAGTGGCTTACTACCTCAGTTGTGGAAGTACTAAGGCTGAGATGCTTGTGCATTTCTTGAATGAGGTTCTTAGTGCATGTCAGAATGTTGGACTGCATGTTGTTGTCACTGTGTGTGACAGGGGTACCAACAATGTCAAGGCCATGAAACTGCCGGGTTCATCCAGAAGTGAGCCATTCTTCCAGTTTCAAAATCAACCAACTGCAACAAAATATGACCCTCCACACCTCTTAATGTTCATCCGTAACCTGTTTCTGAAATATGATGTGCAGTTCGAGTCAGAGCATTTGGACAGCCAGGTTTCTGTTATTGGTAAGTGGGAACACATTGAGGAGCTGTACAAACACCTCAAATACTTCATGATCCATATGTTGTATAAGCTGACTAACACCCACCTGGCCCCCGATACTCAGTGTGTCATGAAAGTGAGCTTCACCGCTCAAGTCATGAGCCACACAGTAGCAGTGGGAATTTACACTCTGCTGTCTTATGGTAAAGAACAGTGTCTTCATTCATTCTGTTTTCATAAGAAATAAAGTAACTTATTCTAATGTAACTTGATATCTTGTTTTAAATATATTTTTCAAATTGGCCGACTGTGACGATGAAACAAGTGTGGAACTGCTCATTGTGTGCGTTTTTTGTAGGGGTGTTCAGCAGTGAGTACATGCCTATAGCTGTGTTTGTTGAAGATGTCAACAGACTGTTTGATAGCTTTAACAGTGTGAAGTGTGAGCACCTGGCAAGACATTTCATAGCCCACTTAGTGACAACAGTTCCCATATTGTTCACTGGACCAAGGCAAGTATGGGGATAAAGAGCTGGATCTTCCTTAAGGATGGTAAAGCTGCCTTCAAGAAACAGACTGCATCACATTATGGGTGGATTATAGCTATTCGTGCTGTCCAGCATGTGTGGAGAATGTTAAAAAGTGCAGGTTTTGACTGTCTTGACACCCAAAGTCTGAATCACGATCCCCGTGAGAACACATTTAGTGTTATTCATTTGCACTGTGGTTCAAGCAATAACCCAACTGTGGGACAGTTTATAGATGCCCTGAAGACTAGTATCATCAATGGCCTAGCATATACAGGTCTGCATAATGTAAACTGTGAGGGTGAAGACACTGAGCTTCTGGATAATCTACATTCCTTCCTCAAGGAATCTAGTGCTTCTCGACCAAATCTGTGGTTAAGTGGTACATAACGAGCTACAATTTCCACTGAAAATTTGTGTTACAGAAAGTGGCATTACGTTCACTCATTAGTGGGTAGTTATGTGTATTAAAATGTATTTTTATAGTGCATGGTGTTTACACAATACGTGGCCTTAGTGTTGGATGTCTTGTAATTTCCTGTTAATTGATGTGTAGCAAAGTATATTTTCAAGAAGTGCAAAATGGTGGCCTTCCATTGTGGTCAGTGTAAAGAATAAATGTAGCTACTCAATTTTTAGCATGCGAGGTCCCCCCCCTTCTTTCAGATTTTTATGAAGGCAGATTCCTGTACAGACTAGGATTGAGCATAATAGGTGCTTCTAAAACGGTGCTTTAAAAACTCCTGTATATTGTGATTTAAATTTTTGATGTTTGGGGTAATGTTATTGAATAACTTGGTTGCAGGATAGTATGTAAACTATGCCATTTGCGAGGCTTAGTACTCGGCATGTAAAAATTATGTACTGTGTATGCGGGAGTGTGTTGGAAATTATTCCATCTCCACAGGAATTGGTAATGTGGAGTGTGCGGATATACTGGCAGGTGCAGGGATATTGAACTTCCTAAATATTTACATACTACACACCCCCATTAATGCTTCTCATTGTTCTGTTGATAATTATCAGTTATGGTGTCAAGTTTCCTCAGTTGTACCTAAACAATTCCTGTCCAAACTGTCAATTTGCAAGCCTAACCTATACTGGCCAATGTTATTGGTATCACGTACTATTGCGTCCTGAAAGAGACCAACTATGAAATTGCTTTGTCAGTGCACTTGCTGAGTTGGAGAACTGGCTTAAAGCAAGTAAACATACAAAACTTAAACATATGTCACATGCAATAAAATATATTTATATTAATTTAAATATAGGTTATGGTAATGAGACAGATTCATTACTACAATGATATTTCTTGGTGTACAAATTGATAACAACATATACTTTATATTTTAATTTCACTATGTCTTTTTGAGTTAACTTATGGGGCAGTGGGGTATTTTTTCGGACAGCAAGAACATCTTTTCTTCCAAAAGAGAATTATTACAGTATTGGTACGGTTAATGAAAAGTCTTTTGTAGGGAATTGGTGTATCTGATTCATTACACTTAACCTTGGCAATGATTACATATTCTCATTGTAGACAGCAAACAAATTCAGAAATATGCAGTGTAAATGATACATAGATGTCTTCCTGGTGTCGGAAGCTAACAGTGATGTTGCCAGAAGGATGTGTGTTGTAGAAGGACAAGATGGTTTTTCATTTAAGATTAAATCATCAGCAGTGATGTAAAAGTACTTAAAAGTGAGCACTGAAAGATTCTGTCTCAGATAATTCCTTGTATCTTGTTTTTATAAACTGCCTATAGTCATTCAGGAAGTATTTAGTGAATGAAATTTTGATTAACTCAAATGAGAAATTAATTAGCACGTGTGGTGTCAGAAATATGAGCTACGTGTCAAAGCAAAGTGTCAGATTTGTTTGCCATCCAATGTTTAAGTCTCGTAGCTGGCATAGAACAGAAATTTATGACTGTTGAAGCAAGCTGTTATGTAGAAACATGGAGTGCAAATGCAATTTGTCAAGGTATTTGTAGGTCCTTCTGGCTGGGATGTAACAGCTTACAAATTACACGCTGTGTACTTGTGTGGGTTCATGTATGACGTATTATAATGTGTGTGTGTGTCCAATTCAGAATTGCTGCTACAATACCAAGGAAAGTAAAATTGTGTTGTGTTGCTCGACATGCCATAGCCACTGTTTTAAAAACAGACAGAGATATAAGACATGCTGTAGCAGTGACTGATAAAATATGACATTGTATGTACCTGTAGCTATATGTGTACGTTTATTTGCAGACTGCAACGGCCAGTCCATTGAGACCCACTGGAGATGTTACAGAAGCTGAGACACATCAAGCTGCAGAGTTGTAGAGATGCATCAGTGCAAATGAAAACAAAAAGGGCTGCAGAAAGAGTGCCAGTAGTTAGTGAGCTACTGACATGCTTGATAAGGTAAAAAGATGGTTATGTCTTCCTGACAATACTGCGGCCATATCTGAGGGGCATGTGCCTTTACAACTATCATCAAACAGTAGGCTGATGAGGATTGAACAGGGGGGCCATAATGTCAGAATATTCTTCTGCAACATGAACCAATGAAATGCACACTTTTCAAATTAATACTTTGATTCAATTTTTGACGTCTTCTGCATGTTTTGAACCTCGGTTTCATTCTCAGGACGGTTCAAAACATGTAGAAGATTTAAAAAATTGAAAAATTGAATTAAAGTATTAATTTGAAAGTGTGCATTTTATTGGTTCATGTTGCATAATTGTTTCACAATGCACCGTGCAAAAAACATAAAATCAGAATATTCTGATTGTACAGCTTGCTGGAACACTGGTGTTGTGTGTGTAAATAGTGAAATGCCCAAAATTCTCAAATAAATGTAGGTAGTGATCCAGTAGCATGGAATAATGAAAAATGCATTTAGAACATGCTTTGTTCAGGTCCTGAAGGATTAGAGCATGCAGATCTTAATATGACAGTGTTGTGAGCTGCCATACAGATTGTACAGCCCTTCATTACATGGATTAATGAACCAAGTCATATTAACACACCACACTATTGACCATTTTGGTTCAGTGTAGTATGCTGAGCTTGTGGACCCTATGGAAGAAAATGGAATAGCAAATAGTCTTGTACCTGTTGCTGCTGTTTTGTACCAAAAATTCATTTTTTTTAACTGTGCGAACTTGCAGAAGTTACTACAGTAAATATCACAGTATGACATTTTTGTGGGACAGACTGTGTGTTACAACGAAATTTCATTATAGTGGAAGGCAGTAAAAGTTTATTAATTAATATGTTGTTTTCACAAACATCTACACTTTTGTGAAATAAGTGACAAGGTGCATGTTCACTATGAAATTAAGCATAACAATTTGTCACATCCTGCTATTACAATGTGCACTACATCTGTAAGACATAAACAAATGTGTGATTGTTTTTATGGTTCAGTTTGGCCCACAGGCCATGACAATTCAATTGTTATGCAAGTCTTCTGACATGCTTTGCCACACATATAACAAGCCACTAGTTTACTTCTGAATTTAGCCATATGCCTTAGGTGCATGGAAACATGGCATTACAATAGGACAGACACCATGCCCATTAGTTACACAATCATGATAAGGTCAGCAGGAGCAAAATTCCCTCCAGAATACTCAGACAGGAATCTGATAGTGAAGACAGTGTGTGATAGAGACATGACTCAGTGGCAATAGGAGAGCTCTTCTGGTTGTATCTGTCAGTAGCAAGACGCAGCACAGTAGTGACTATTTTTCTGTATGCCCTGCTTCTTGTGTACCTGTCACTGATCCTCATTCCACAAAAGTCAGCTTATTATCTCACATTTCCCCTTGACCCTAACAGTCTCAGAATGTCTGTCTTGAACAGCAGTTAGGATAGTTTCATTAGCATTTTAGAAGTGTCAAATTTTAGTGCTTGAAATAAACCTTAGGAGCAGGAAAAATGGAGTCACCATTTTCTGTTGTTTGGCACCTAATTCGAGGCACTGAAATTACATGAAGGTTTCTTGCTGCCATCAGAATAGGTTGTTTTAGGCAGTTTTGACAGGCTGTTGCTTAGTCAGCAGTGATGGATACTTGATTATTAAGAAAATAATCCAAATATTGGATACGCAATGTTTGGCATATGTAGCCAACTTCAGACAGAACAGCTGTGTGGCAGTTTCTGTTACATAACCTCTCAAACAGTACACAGGCTGTGTTTGTAACACATGCTACATGTAGTACAACACATTGGGACTGATCTATACAGTAGAAAGCATTCATAGGTCACCTTTTCCCACTGTAGGTAGATGGCTCTTACTTTTAGTCCTGGACCTCTCACCACAAATGCCCAGGTTCACTTGTAGTCCAGTCTGTGTGGGATTTGTAGTGGACATAGTGGCCCTGGGCCAGGTTTTTCTCTGAGTGTTTTGACGTTTCCCTGTCAGTATTATTCTACCAATGCTCCACACCCTTTCATTCATCTGACATTGCCACAAGCAACTTAGCAAATGTCAGTTTCGTGAAATGAAGCGCACTAGTAAGGTGTACAAAATGAGGCTTAAAAATCTCAGAACTTTAAACTTCATAAAAAGCTTAACAAATCCAAAAGTTAGTGTGCTGCAGCTAGAAATTTATCCTATGTTTTAACTGGCTGTTAGGGAGGAGTTAAAATATGTTGTACAGTGCAGCACTTAAGCAGCTGAGCTTGTTCAGTATCTGAAGTAGGGTAGTACTCCACATTCATTTAACTTAAGTAATGAATAATTCAGTTTCCTTTTAAGATGTCAGCATCATTTATATGCCTATCCTCCGGTTAATGTGACACACAAACACACGAGCTATAATTTCTGGGCAGGTTCAGAGGGGGGGGAGACACATCTCTCTCTCTCTCTCTCTCTTTTATATATATATATATATATATATATATATATATAAAGAAATTTGATGCGCAATGCAATGACCCTGGTGCTCATGTATCTTAAACCTAGACATGTGGTATGTAACTGGGACTTCAGTATGTTGAGAA
>Ga0209755_10007683_pt1 | contig 11650 bp, 8 predicted proteins | sample TergutCo191P1_FD_187301 | JGI IMG/M metagenome (GOLD analysis project Ga0209755, IMG submission 187301) | Cornitermes sp. P1 segment gut microbial communities from Petit-Saut dam, French Guiana - Co191P1 (SPAdes) (version 2) | ecosystem: Host-associated > Arthropoda: Insects > Digestive system >...
CGCGCCACATGTCCAGCCCATCTCATTCTTCTCGATTTTATCACCCGCACAATATTGGGTGAGGAGACAGATCATTAAGCTCCTCGTTATGCAGTCTCCTCCATTCCCCGTTACCTCGTCCCTCCTAGGTCCAAATATTCTCCTCAACACCATATTATCAAACACCCTCAGCCTCCTTTCCTCCCTCAATGTCATCTTCCAACTTTCACACCCATACAAAACAATCGGCAAAATTATTGTTCTATATATCTTAATCTTTAAATTTTTGGATAGCAACCTAGAATACAAAATATTCTGCACCGAATAATAGTGAGCATTTCCGAACCTCAATCTGCTCTTAATTTCTTCCGGAATAGAATTTTGATGTGTTAAAGTCGTCCACCGTCTCGAAGGTACTATTATCCATCCTCACACTCTTAATTCGTCCTGCATTCTGATCTCGAGACATGACCATGTACTTAGTTTTATCGGCGCTTATTTGCAGTCCAATCTCCCTATTAATAGCTACTAAAGCTTCTGCGTTTTCCTTTAGCGTAAGTATACTCCTTCCCAGTATATTAACATCGTCGGCATAAGCCAGAAGCTGATGTGTGCCATTTAATTTCAAGCCATCCTGGTTTACCTGAACCATCCTAATGGCGTACACTTTCTTCTTCACTAATTTCCCATACGTTGACGGCTGCTATTAGGTCATTGTTGGTGATGTTTAAATCTATATTGCTCGATCCTCTGCTGTTGAGGAAGGTGGACCTATCACTTTCCTCATTTAGTATTGTAGGTGTTTGCTTGCTAGGTACTCTTCCAGTTTTCTGCCTCTGGAGTTTGTTTTAAGATCTTGCCACGTTTTTGATCGTGAATTGTTGTCCGCGGCTATCAAGATTCATCCATTTTTGACAAACCGCATTAGCTAATCCATTTTAGTAAAGTTGTTTTCTAATTGATCTTCTAGATCAAAATATATGCTGACTGCACAGAATTTCATGTTTTCATGTATTATTTCTACTAATACTGTATCTTCGTCTGATAGCTTTGTAATAAGTATAGCGTCTATATTGTTGTTTATAATTATAATTGCTGCTCTAAGTATGCATTTTCCTGTTGTATATATTCTGTACGTATTATTAATTCCTAGTGGTCTGCTTTTGTATTCATATAGTTCTTGTATGAATCTTAGATCTGGTTCCTCTGTATCTATCATATTCAAGGGACTGTATGTTGCCGATCTTGAATGCTGCAGATTTATTTGGAGGCAATTGATTTTTTCTATCCGTTCTAGATGATCCCAAATTATTTTGATTGCATAGGCCGTCCATGCCAGTATTCGATGTTGTTCCTCTACCTTGTGAGTACTGTCTGTAAACTGGGGCAGTCTTTGTTTAAAGCCGAGTGGTTCTCATTTATCTTATCGTTCTTGTTGTATCTGTTGTAGGTGACGCAGTTGAAGCATTTTTGTTCACTTGCCGCGGTTGTACATTCTTTCATTTTGTGTTTGCCTGTACAGTGAGGCCAAGTTTCTTCTCCTTTGAATCCATAATTTTTATGGTTATATCGGCTACACTTATAACGCCTTGTAGGGACTATGCAAACTGCTACGTTACATATTTCCCATCCATTAGGGGACAGCGGTAGCACAGTGGTTAAAGTGCTGTGCTACAAATCGGTAGGTCGCTGGTTCGATTCCAGATGGTGTCATTGGAGTTTTTCATTGACATAATCCTTTCGATCGCACTATGACACTGGGTTCGACTCAGCCTATAACAGAATCGAATACCTGGAGTATTTCCTGGGGGTAACAAGCGGCCGGTGCGTAAGTTTGACAACCTTATCACCATCCTGGGCCATTGTCACGTAATCTGGGAACCTGAACTTCGTGGAATCTTCTGGGCATCTTGGTCCTGTCATGGGATTGATTTTTACCTTCCGCTATGTATGTGTATACATACATATACTTATATATCCGTGACATGTGTTGCCTGCGGAGATACACTTTGGTTGTCTGTAATCCATGGTAGTGACGTTCTGTGGCACAGAACATCTATTATAGGATAGTAACTGCGGTATACAGTGCCATGTGCGTTTGAGGAAGGTGTTAGGTGGTAGAGATATTAATCGCATTTATCATGTTAGTGTCAGACCCAAATAATGTGAAGATATACAATTTGAGTGCAGGAAAATCACTTCCAGAGGTATTTTTTTTATTTATGTTGTAGATTATCGCGAATGGCAAAACTTCATACACTAATCTGCTAGCAAAGTCGGTGCAACGAGGCGTACAAATTAGGGTTGTCATTACACGTGGGTGCTTCAAGCTGCCTGAGAAGTTTTTTTCGGAAGATTCTACTTATCGTCTCAGAAGGCTCACAAAAAGACTTTCGTATTTTGTAGCACTACTCCAGTCTAGTGAGATTTCACGTCTTGCTCGTTATAGATGAGATGAGCTGTTACGCATCGTTTGTTGGTAGTTGCTTACCAACGTTTCGGGACATTCTTTGTTTCAGCAGTCAAAGAATGTTGACCCTTGAAGATGCGTCCGATTAGCTGTCTCGAACGTCGGTGAACTACCCACGTGCTCTGCGTAACAAAACCAAAAGAGCAACGACCTCACAACTAATCGAATTTCTACGTTTGCCATGAGACCATACTGCTAGATTGTCCCTTATGTGTTAATGTGACCCACGTTCGTGGACTTGGTGACAAGCCCAGTAGATATCCAGTGATATGACTTACTGATCTATTGCAGGAACCCAGGGTCGTTTATTCAGAAATTTTAAGGGTTTCTGCTTTGACTCTCCATTAACATTGATTTCAACATTGCAAACAAATTGATAGCATTTAACCGCACATATGCATGTCTGTAGATATAATTCAAGGTTTCAGGTTTATTTGAAATCATTATGTGTAATATGAATAAATGTTGATGTAAAATTACCATTCATGTGAAATATTCAGTTTTTGTTTCATTTAGCCCCAGACACTGAATGCACCCAGTGCCATGAGTGCAAGCATATAAAATCAGAATGTACAGTAATATTTCACAATTGAAGTTTAACAGTACTGTGAAAAATATGTATACCACTTCTGGTACTGGATACTTCCAGCTTATGGTGTTTACAGTAATTTTCTTTCTATTGTAGTGGTTATCTGATCGCAAGAGACGGGCACTTCTGAAGAAGAATGTTGGTAAGAATTCAGTTTTTGCCTGTAATAAGTATCATATTCTGACATATATTTACTAGACCATTGTTGATAAGAATTGCTTGATTTGCAAGAAATGTTGAAATGTGTGCATGTTTTGTGTTCTGTAAGTTTGCCTATGATATAGCATAGTTCACAAATATAGAATTTCAGTGTTTTTAATTCATCAGTTATATATGTTGCAAGTATTTATGACAAAGAGCAGAATATAACATCAGGAAATGCCAATGGAAAGTATGTGTGCCATTGTTGAAACTGTTGTTCAGAAACATAAGTTTATGGTGCGGGGCTCAACAGATCCTGGGTGCCATGTTGCCACATTGACTAGATAGTTTGTTCTGGTGCCAAAAATTGCAGAGATATGTTTTGAAATTTAAGGTATTTTGTTCTTTGTTGTTTAAGTCATGGTTTAGTAGGCACATTATTACTAAGCAGCTTGCTTATTGCCACCAACAAATAGTGTATCTGTGAAGATAGTTTTAGTATAATATAGAAATATGTGTTGGGAAATGTAATATTGAGGCCGCAGTGCGTGGTTGTTGGCTGGATATTGGATGGTAGCAGGATGTTTAGAGTAACATGGGAAGTGCCTGTCTGTGCTGCTGTGCAGTGTAAGTACTGTATTTTCTTGCAGTCATGTGACAAAAGGAGCTAGTATGAAGGATAGTATAACTTTAACTCTTTAAGGACTGGCAGTTTGTGTAATGACTGCATATTAAAGGTCCTATACTGGATAAGCATTCGGGGTTTCTAAGCAGTGATGTGAGCTAAGTTGCACACGTGGTGAGTGTACTAACCGCCTGATATTACTTCATATTCTTCTCTCTCTGTTTCACACAAACTGAATCCTGTTTATGTTTATGGCACCTTGTTACTTCCTAGATCAATAGGTGCTCATTTATGATGGAAGATTTATGCTTTAATCCAATGGGCTTCAGTTTGATGCATCTTAAAATCACTAGTTCAGCGTCATAACACTGTGGCAAAATGTATGTGTTATATTGTGGTGAGTAAGATTAAAGAGTTGATCTGTGATTCCATTTTTTAGGAACAGTTAGTTTCACGTGACTGTGATATTGATTTTGTTGATCTATCAGAAGATTTTGACCACATTGTTCCAACAATTCAGTTGTGGTGTGTTAGATGGATAATTATTTTGCATTGCCTTAACTGTTTTCAGGTGGTCTGGAATAGTGTAGTCAGTATTGTAACTCGCTATGGGCTGGATGGTTGAGGAATTGAATTCCAATGGGGGGTGAGATTTTCCACACCCATCCAGACTGGCCCTGGGGCCTACTCAGCCACCTGTAGAGTGGGGCCAGGCCATTCCTGGGGTAAAGCAGCTGGGGTGTGACATTAACCACCTACCCCATCTACGCAGAGGTTAAAGAAAGATCAGAGCTATACCTCTACCCCCTGTTTGTGCCATCATGGCAGCTTGTAGTGTGAAATTTACCTTACTTTGCAGTACGTTACTTTTATTTTACTCTGCTTTACTTTATTTTACTTTACTTCACTTAGCTGTTTTCTGACCTATGCAGCAGGAACATACACAGTCACGACACTGTTTGATACAACAGACAGGGTGTGCCAATGAACATTGTTTGTAATGTGAAAAGAGGCACAAATGCCGTGGCTGAAAAGGCAAGATGGAAGTTTACCTTCTCACCAATATGCAAAACCCTCCAACATGAGTTCATTTTGTGGATAAAGAACAAAATACATAATGTCTTTTGTGCCTTGAGAGTTCCAGTAAGGGTATGGATGTTTTGGGTTTGAGTGAAATGGTGGCAAACAGGTATAGAATTTTACTGTAAGGTGTGAAAATGGCTTAAAAATCTCTTCTTCCAACCAGTTGACCTAACTGTCCTGATTGCCCACATAATTCACAAATCATGTGGGGTGAACTCACATAAACTGTTCTGAGAACAGCATGTAGAGGCTGTTAATCATTTCACACAGGATGCAGACACATCATTGAACATCATGCCACCTTCACACATAGTTGTCCACTTTTGGTTGGTCTTAAAGGATTCATGTAACTGGCTTGCCAAGGCTCATTTTCTGATATGTAGTATATATTCTTTGCAAGGCAAAACATCTAGGTCATTTTACTTGCATGAAGACTGTGATGTAAGGCTTGTGTATCTGTGCTTCAGACTGTATCACACAGAACACTAGTGTTGAGTATCTCTTAGTGAAATGTGTCTTTTGATGTGGGTCACTTGTAGTATATGTAAGATCAAGTCATGATAACAGAGATTCATATGAAAGTGTTTATTCAGTTGAACTGTCTGGATCATGGTATGGTGCAGAGCAAAGCGCTGCTTATGTTTTCACATCCAGATTATGTAAGGTCTGGAAAACACACAGCCATGTTAACGCCAAAGTCTCTGTATGGGTCAACCATTCATTCTTGTATGTGTCCTGCTATACAACTGCATTCATTTTTACAAAATATTTGCAGGTTGCATTACTTACTTCTAGCTTGTATTTGAAACATGTAAAACATGCAAAAGATAACAAATGTACTAATGCATTCACAATTCTTCATTTGATGTTTTACTGCTGACAGATAGCTCAAGAAATCTTTAAAATATGCCCATTTTATCAAACTGCAACATAGAGAGAAAGAAACAAGGATTTCCATTCCATTCAGCTTGATTTGTGGCAGTCATAAAAGTCCTCGTCAATGTTACTGCATAGCTTATTCATTCTGTCTGTAGGGGTTAAAAAAATCTTCTTGCTCTACATTAGTTGAAATTTAAAAACCAGCATCATTGAAGAGTTAATCATTTGCAATAGTAATTTCCTATGGAATGTGCACAATGTTTGATTTCACTGTTGCCATCGAGGACTCTGTCGGAATGTAACAGGATCAACTGGTGTAGGTGCCAGGACACATGGGGATTGATGGAAATGAAAGAGTTGATCAGTTAGGAATGGCTCTTTGCTTCCACTCCAGGACCTGATCCTGCCTGTTGCATATCTGCAAAGGTTGCCAGGGAAGTGATCAGGGATTGGACAAGCAGCAAACATGAGTATTGGCAGTCCATTTGGGGGCAAAGTCAGGCCAAGTGCCTTCTTCAAAGGCCTGCTGCTAAAAACTGGGGATTTACTCGACCTGAACAGAAACCACCTAATAATAATGACAGGGCTGCTAACAGGGCATTGTCGTTTAAAAGGACATCTGTTTAAAATGGAGCTAGTAGCTGGTCCGAGGTGTGGTAGATGTAAGGGAAACTTCGTCACATGTTTTTCATGACTGTAAGGCACTGGCAGTATGAAGATTTAGGCTCCTGGGTCATCATTTCTTGAAAGCAGGTGACTCTGTTGACATCTCTGTCAGCAGGGTAGAACCTGCTGAATGCTTAAAACAAAGTGTTGCACAAGAGACAGGAAACAGTTGAAGTGCCGGGTCACTGAATTGTCTCTCATACTGTACTATACTATACTATACTGTACTCAAAATGGGGTGCATTTGTGTGTTGTATTCAACTGCAGTGCCCTGTATTCCTGTAGGCTATAGATACAGAAAGTTGAAAGTGTGTATTCTCAGTCCACTGTATGTGATTTGTGTCAGTAATGTCTTCTTGTCACTGCCATTGTTGGTATTCTCTGAGGAGAAATGTCATCTTCAGTTGAATGTGCATCAACATCAGATTCTAGTATCACTTCATTTATGGCTCATTCAGTAAGTTTTTGCATTGTAACCATTCCAAAACACTTGGGAAGAGCATGACTCGACACATAGCAAACTCAACCAGCACATGATTTTCCAGGCATGACACAAACATCTATGTAGTCTGACCTGACATACATTATTTCCCTGACAGGGAATGCACTGAATTGTTGAGTTGAAGATAGACATAGGCATGAAACTGCCCTACATAAAAATCATGTACAAATCCTTACAGTAAAAGCAAGTAAATTTGCCTTTGATCCCAGCAGTAACCAATTTGATAAATGTCTATTTGTGTTGTTTTTCTTATCCCACTGACTTGAAGAGTAATATGAACTTATCCATGGCCAGCCAGATAAGCCACAGTTCCATGAATATAAACAACTACCTGAGTCTCACTACCATGTCATATTCGCTTACAGTAGGCTCCAAGTTTGGTAACATGTTGTACAGATCTTACACAAGTAGATATTTGACATGAATAAGTCCAGAAACTAAAACCAAAAGTTAAAATAAACAAATTTTAGAAGGATTTTGACCCAAGCTGCATAAAAATTGGTGGACTGTTTAACCACTTTAGAAGTGGTACAATGGATCCATTCTTAAAAGTGTACTTTTTATTTGAAATTTTTGGGTTTAAAAAGTGTGTTAAATTCAGCTTATAATATAAGTAGGCACAGATATGGTCATTTAAAATGAAAAGAACTCTGGCCAGCAGGAGCCTAAAGATCCCTGGATGATAAGTTTAGTGCCATCTTGAGTTGCTTCCTGCTCAACATGGTGTGGAATGACAGTCATTTTGCTTTCTGTTAGAAATGGACTCAGACAAAGCAGGGTGAGTAGCTGCATTGTTGTGGTAGAGACATCAATGCCCTGAATTCCACTTTCATTTTGTTTTTGCCATTCATGTTGTTGCTGATCCCACATGGTTGCATTATAGTTATGTTTGTTGAAAATTTTTCCTTGGGGATGAAATTGGTGGTGCACAACTGCATGAATGTCAAAGAAGCAACTAGAAGGTTCTTCATATTGGAGTGAACATGACATCTTGTTTGGTAACAGAGATAATGGCTTCTTCAACTGAGATAACTTATGAAGTAACCAGAAGTTTGCCCATTGGAAATTTCAGGTGTCTATGCCCATACCCAATGTGTATTCATCTTATAATATTCTCTGAATGTAAAGAAGTATTAGAAGTCTTAAGTAACATTATTTCTCTTCCTGGAATAAACAAAGAAGGTACTGTTGAAGGATGAGGATGCAGTGTGCAGACACATTTTTTACTTGGATCTCTACTTCTTGAGCATTCTAATTGTTTTGATACTTGGTTTGCATAACTGCCAGGATGGCATGATCAGTAAAGTGACTGTGCTGAAAACTGGAAGACCAAGGAATTAAGGTTTGTGTCCCAGCAGGGCCAAGAACTGTTCTTGTCTGTAGATCAACCAGATGAGCTCTGGAGCACCCCTAGCATCCTATTAAGTAGGTACCAGTAGTTTTTTCTCCAGGGTAAAGTGACTAGGTCATGAAGGTGACCACACATCTCCATGTACAGTCATGCACCATATAACAACGTTTCAGGCAATGATGGACCACATACACGACGGTGGTCCCATAAGGTTATAATATTATAATATAATATAATACTATAATATGATATAATACTTACCATTGTGTTACAGTTGCCTGCAGTATTCAGTACAGTAACATGCTGTACAGGTTTGTAGTCTAGGAGCAATAGGCTATACCAAATAGCCTAGGTGTGTTGTAGGCTATACTATCTAGGTTCATGTAAGTATACTCTATAACATTCACACAACAACAAAATCGCCTAACGACACATTTCTCATAACATATCCCTGCCATCAAGCGACGCATGACTGTAGTGTCGAGGTTAACAATAAGTGGAATACACTTCCACTTAATAAACTACACTAATTTAGTCTGGCACAACACAGATTTATTTTAATTCAAATTTTTACCTTTACATGTGTGCTAAATGTTTTGGCCTGTACTTAGGCCATCCTCAGGCTTGTCAACATTAAAACCTTACGAGGAAGATATAAGAAGAATCTAAGCGGCACCTTGTTTACAGTCACTGTTTTTCATAACATTAAAACAAAATATAAAAGTAAAGGACTTAAATAATTTTTAAAATTTTTGTATAAAGACTTAGATTTTGGTCCTCGTGTTTTGTAATAAGAGTTTGTATTAAAATTCTTCTACAATTTTGTGTAATTTTAATTGGCATCACGTGGTCTTATGTAGTGTACTGTTTTATAAATTTTTTTTTGAATTCTGTTGGCAAATTGAGATCGTGGTTGAGCAGTGTTTACCTGCGGATGGCTGGGTTGTGACAGGCAAATATCGTTCTGCCCCATTGTTCCACTGCCTCCTCAAGTTATATCCTAGCCCCCATTCTGCAGACAGAATTCAAAGAAGAATTTTATAAAAGAGTATGCTACTTGAGACCATACAGTGCCAATTAAAATACACAAAATCATAGAAGAATTTTGATATTAATTTTCGCTCCACTGTGCGAGGACCAAAATCTAAGAGAAGTCTTTATATGTACATTTTCAAATTATTTAGGTCCTATACTTTTATATTGTATGTTTTAGTGTTGTAAAAAATAGTGACTATAAACAAATGGCCCCTTACATTTTTATTATATCTTCCTTGTAAGCATTTGTGTTGACATGCCTCAAGGTGGCCTAAGTGCAGGCCAAAACATGTAGCACACATGTAAAAGTAACAATTTCACTTAAAATAAACCTGTGTCATCTTACACTGAATAAGTATATTTTATTAAGTAATAAACATAATGGGATGGTTTCCACAGAGATAACACTTCCACTTTCCCACATCCTTTCATGATGTGTTCCAGAGACAGTCTTGTCTTGACCAATACCTCTTTTAGGCATATTCACAAATTTGCAGAAAGTGACTCTTGGCTTTACCTTGTCTGTCTGCCTGTCTGTCCCTTCTTCCATCCATCTGCATTGAGCAGCTCGGCTCCCACTGGACGGATTTTCATGAGATTTCATATTGTAAATACTTTTAGAAAATTTGTCAAGAAAATTCAGATTTCCATAAAACCTGACAAGAATGACACGTGCTTTACATGAAGACCATGGTACATTTATAATCCTAACTCACTCAGTTCTTTTTCTTTTCCATAGGTCCAAGTATTCTTATTACGCTGGTTGAAAATTCCTTCAGTCTGTGTTTTCCCATACAATGAGAGACTGATTTTCACAACTATGTAAAGTAATAGGAAGATTCTAGATTTGCATGTTTTATTGCTGAGCACACATTAACGTTTTTATGAACTTGCAGATATCCGAAGAAGAATTGAACTCATCCAGGACTTTGAAATGCCTGGAGTAAGCACAACTGTGAAGGTATCTGCAGATGGAAACTTTATTCTGGCAACTGGGATCTACAAACCCCGAGTGCGTTGTTATGATGTCAGTAACTTGTCTATGAAGTTTGAGAGATGTTTTGATTCTGAGGTTGTGACATTTGAAATATTGTCAGAAGACTACAGTAAGGTTAGTGTAATCATCATCTCATATTTTTAGCTACTGATTGTAGCAGCTTGAATGTGACTAGTGGTTAATGTGACTGAGTTATTCAAATAAAGTGTTGTCCATTATAGCAGCCAAAAGTATGAAACCAATCTGTTATGTTACCCCTGTGAACAATTTTTTACCATGTTATATTATATTTGTAGGACTTTCTCAGGTAATGTCATGTTATATGCTTCTGTGTGTACATCTGTTGTGTTGTGGTTCCTGTGGAGCAACATTTGCCAGAATGTGAACTGCATCTTTCCAGGGGCCATGAGGCTTTATCCAAGGGCTCCCAAAAATAATTGTAGCTAATTACAAGGATGCTGACCTAATTTTAATGTTAAATTATAAACACTAATTAAACAGAAAATGCACTTCGTAGATATCATCAAGATCTGTTAGCTGTACTTTTTGTGTTTATGATACCAGGTTTGGACTAAAAGAATTTAGGTATTTCTGTTTTGAGATTTCTTGTTATGGGATAAAAAAATTGTCTTTAGATGGGCATGTGATTGAGGTCTGCAGGGAAGGGAGGGCATGTAGGTGTTGTGGCTCAGGAAAATAGGTACCCCTGGGAAGCCAGCTGAATGGTGTGTAGTTAGTTTTCTTACAAATAGGAAGAAAGTCTCACAGCCTTTTCAGTAATATTCATTGCAGTTCTGGTAGTTGGTAAATTCAGCAGTACTCACCACCACTGCCACCTCCTCTATTGCTGCTGCTGCTTCTGGTTTACAGCAGTGAAGATTCATGTTATGGTTTTCTGAGTTTTTACACTATTACAGTGTGGTTTGAGTTTTTACACTATTACAGTGTGGTTGTGCTTGAAGGAAAGGGTCGTCCCCAACTATGTGAAAGCTGGCAAAATACATCTATTCATAGGGCTACTGTTATCTTTTGAATTGTCTTATACTGGGCTGTACTATACAGTGTGTTGAAGGAGGAATTTGCCATAGTTGAGAGAATTTTCCTTAGCTTAAATTACATCTGTGTTACCAAAAATGGTTATATCCAAAGTTGAATGGATATGAAGATAATGGTGAGATAGGTTTTAAATAATAAGAACTGCTATGCGTTTATTGGTTATCAAATACGTATTAAAATGAGGGGGAATTTATAGTTCTTGTAATGTTAAACACTTGTATCTTATTAAAATCAGAGTGACACATAAATGTTAAATAAGAAATATTCACACTAGTTT
>Ga0209755_10007684_pt1 | contig 11647 bp, 10 predicted proteins | sample TergutCo191P1_FD_187301 | JGI IMG/M metagenome (GOLD analysis project Ga0209755, IMG submission 187301) | Cornitermes sp. P1 segment gut microbial communities from Petit-Saut dam, French Guiana - Co191P1 (SPAdes) (version 2) | ecosystem: Host-associated > Arthropoda: Insects > Digestive system...
TGTTTCAAGACTACTGATTCACTTATTTATGCAAATGCTAAAGTATGTACTTCCTTATAAATGTAACTGTATCATGACATCCAATACTTTTATTTTTTTTAACACTTAAAAATCGTCCGATTCACTGGTGAACCCTGTATAATTTGAAAACACAGAAGTTAAATATATACAACACTAACAAACCAAAATTTCATAGCAGATTAAATTTGTGGAAAAGCCTATCACCATTTGGTACAGGTTCTCTTCTATTCAAAAACATAAAAATTAAAACATATAAAATCACATTTTGCAGGTTGCTTTATGCAGGTTCAAAACATTCTGTCTAACATGGAAGGAAGAATATAAGCTTTGGATGTTTTGGAACTCGACCTAAACGGGGCTAAGTTAATATGTGGTTGGATAAATTGCATAATAAGGTGCTTTAAGAGCCTCATCATATAATATTAGGGTAATCAGATCAAGATGCATGTAGTACATGCAGTACATATGGGGCAGAAATGTTTTATATAGGACAGCTCAGAAGAATTAGGCATACATGGCAGGATATTTGAGATGAAAGGGAACGTAGAAGGTTCAGCTGGCTCAACAATGAGATAAATGGCAAGCTCTTGTGAATACAGCAATGGAACTTCAGGTATCACAAAATGTAAGGAATTATGACTAGCAGAGGAACTATTAGTTCCCCATGAAGAAATATGCTCCATGTAATTAAACTGAAATCTCTGAGCCTAACCTTCATGCACTCAATATTTTTCTTGTAGTCGAGTTCCTGAGAGAACAAAAACAACTCCCTTTGGCACTAAAATGAAATGTCAAACACAAACACCTACACATGTATGTAAATAGTAAGAAACCTGATGATGTAACCTTTAGCACATTTCATTGTACGATGTCAGTAATAAAACCCCACAGCATATCCTTTGTGCAATAGATGGTTTGCCTGAAGCTTAATTTGTGATGAATTAAATGACACATGAATGCTAAACATGTCACTAAAATGAAACCTCAAACTCTGACTATGTGCACTTGTCAATAAAGGGGAAACCTGACAGGTCGACCTTGGTTACATACATATTTTAAAGGATGAACCTTGCATGTCTGTCACTACAGTGACAGCCACGCAAACTTGCCACAAACTTGCTCTAAAATGTAGCCATAGTCCCAATATTTTGCAAAATGTCACCATACTACAACACTAATTTAATGCAATAAGACCCAGTAATTGGTGATTCTTCTTGTTCCATTCTGAAACCCTGTGTGAAACACCAAAGTAGCAAATCGAAACTAACCTACAAATGTTGCTAGAGTATTTTGCTAGGAAAGAAATGTGCCCGCCAGATTGAAATACGTCTATTTTTTCTCAAAGTAATTAATATGTACCACACAAAATGCAAAAGGAGACGAAGATTCAGAAGAAAAGGTCGACACACACAAACCAAAAGGAAATGCCATTTAAAAAAAAACGCAACGGTACCGAACAATGTAACCTCATTACAATTCATAGACAGCCAGATCACATCCTTATTTCGGTACCTTGTTTGAAATCTGAATGAATAATCGTTTTAGCAGTACGACATACAATCAGTTCACTTAAATTTCATACTGCTACAACTCACATACAATGGACGCAACTAGAGACGCTGTATTCAGCCTCCAATTACGACTTCGCTTCAGGAAATCCTCGAAAAATGTGGAATAAGGCTTTAGAACTGTACTTCACAACTCTCAACGTTATAACCTCAAAAACTTTACAAATATTGTGATAAATGCACAGACTCAATTACAGTATTCTACTCCATATATGTTTAGACAAGATGGCTGCCTCAACAACACACATGACCCTCAAACGAACCAATGAAAACTCGTATATTCACCCGGGAAAACAACGTCACAATACTACGTTAGTCAAACATATATAGTCCGACCGGTATCACCAAATTTATTACATGGCAAGTTCCAATTCTCACTCCAATACTACCCAAATAGAACCCCGTTTTTGTAACCATCTTATTCTCGGTTATCAGTAATCTGCACACCAGGAGAGGAAAATGTAAATATTCCCGCCACTAATCTTTCGTAATAACAACTTTTTTTAAAAAAGTTATCCCTCGTTTTATAGTTAAGGCTGTACAAAATCGGTTACGTACGTATCACAGAGTCATATACCAAGTAACAGTAACACCATAATGTACTTCAAATGTACTTTAATCTTATAAGTAATGACAACAAAAACACAGTACAGGATACTAAAATGCGGATTAATACCAACGTACCCGGAAGTCAAGTTCTCAGAACTACATATCCGGTGTCTGCCTCCTAGTAACAAGGAATGAGTTGGTGGAGTAGTATGCTGTACATGTCACGGATGAGAGGTGGAAGACTGATAGATTCTTTGAACGTAATTACAGATATTCGAAACATTGCTTTTCTTATGAAATACTCAGCACACAAAAGGAGAACCCCAATTGTCTATATTAAATAATTTTAGTATGGGTAACCACTCACACTGCTCAGCTGTATTATCACACTAAGTTAGTCCCACTCGTGACGTGACGCATATGGGTTTAATACATGATTCATTAAAGTTTAGAGACATTGATAGGCAATGTTTATTACCCAAAGTAATTAAACAGGATGTCAGAATAGTGTCTAGTGTGGAACTCTTGTGAAAATTAGTAATGAACCTTTGGGCTGTATGAAGAGCAAGAAATTATGTTACTAGTTCAAAAACAGAACTTCCCCAGCAATTTTATCCATGGGCTATCCCCTTTGTCAGCTTGCAGCGTGTCTTGTTGTTCAAGACATCACTAAAATTCTGCATTTTTCGTTCTGTGCATTACAATTCAATTACCAACTTCAGAATGTGGTACCAGATTGGTGATACAAGGTACTGGTGGTGGGGTGGTCACCGGTGAAAACGTGTAACTCACGTGGCCCAGTTGTCCCCGTGGAGGACTGCAACACCCCATTGAAGTGAAGAGTAACCACCTAATGCGTACGAGGAATTGCTTTGGCACAGATGCACTCACACGCCGAAACAACACCCCACTGTCGTCACTAGCATTAACCGGGGGCTTCTAACCAACATCCGTCTCGAAAGGAGCAAAGTCGCCCCACAGAAATGGCATGAGAAGGTATTTCTTCATAATAGACATGCACACGCGCCGAAACAACACCCCGCTGTCAGTGGCACTAAATCAAAGCCCGTAACTAACGTCCGTCTCGAAAGCAGGCTCCCAGAAATAGCATGAGAAGTATTTTTTCAGAACAAATCCATGCGCCGATACGACACCCCACTCTCAATAGCTCTAAGTGAAAGGTTGTAACCCACGTTCGTGACGGAGCTCTGATAGTCATGACGTACATAAAACGCACAGCTCCTTCCCTTACCAAAACACACAGGCAAAGAATAATGTTGTCACAAGTCTGCACTCAGTCAGATGCAGCAATAATATTGTTGTTCGAAGATACCTGATCTCCATTCAAATCTGTAGGCCTACCAGTTTTTGTGTGATGACAAATGTATGAAAATGTAGTTCTATTTAAACTTCATTACAATGTAACTGATGAATACAAACTACAATTAAATTCATATGACAGACTGTGATGTAGACCGCAATACCAAGTTTTACATTTAGCTGTTCAGAACTTTTGCACATGATCTGTTTAGACATTCATTTTATATACTCCACACAAATACAGAACAGACCCATCACAACATGAGTGACTGTAATGAACTACATAAAAGTGACTTCTAAGGTCACTGTTCCTTTGGGGCATGACACAGTGCCACTGGGTAACTGATTCTGCTTCCAAAGAACTGTAGTACCATCATCTTCAAGGACCTGTTCAGGGCCAAGGCTTCACTCACACCTCCCTGATTGACCCATTAAACTTTCCTGCCAGTCATGAACTGGTCACACTGCACTTAGATTTGTGCTGCTACCAGTCTTATCTGGTATCCTTCTCAAAGCTCTAGACCTTTTAAAGATGGACACATTATGGTCCTTTGAAATGTGGGAACCAATCACCCAGCCATGTCCCAAAACAGGAGACTCAAAGATATAACTTTACATATAAAGAAGAATTTTGAGACTAGGTCATGAAACTCCATGGTGTATCCACAAGCCTGAAGACTCTGCACCCCTGTACACCAGACATGTGAGCACTTTTCAGGACATGAAAATATTATGCCTGTTCCTTTTAAATGGTCATTTCTCAGATTCAGCAGAATTCTCATTAATTCTGGCTAAGTTTCCCATGTTGACGTTGTGGAATACAGTATGCAAACTCGGGGGTTGGGAAGTAAGATACATGGAGAACATTATTACTGGAAATTTAATCACAATACAAGAATTAAATATATTAGGAATTAAAATGTGAATAAGAGTGGTACTAAACAGAACTCACATAAAAGGAAATCAGAAGACCTAAGTAACTTGTGTGCTATTTACTAACAGTTATATGAGGAAGTTACTTGTGTAACCGTCATAGGCACAGATCCCTCTCAAGGAATATACAGAAGGAATTAGAAGCCGCTTTGTTCTTTCAGTACTCTTTATTCAGTGAGGTTCCAGCACAACTTTAGGTTGCTCGTTCATCTACCATTCACAACTGCGAACAGCGTACATCTGACCACAACTTTACCTCATACGCAAATATCAAATCATATATGGAAAAAGAAAGATGTCAGCATTCTATCCTTATCTTTCTCTCCCTTCTATCAAAGAACAAGCTACTAAAAAACACGAGTGTAAAAAATGTTTCCACAAAAAACTAAACACTTGCATAAACCAACTAGATGTCACTTTTGTGTTATCCTTTATTTCTCTTTTACAAGTTGCTCAACATGTTTCGGGCAACCATGTGCCCATCTTCAGGAGCTGACGGCATTGAGGAGTTCGTGCTACGAACTCCTCAATGGACACACTATCTGCTAACCGGTCTTGACAGCCTTCCTGCAGCCATGGCACAATACCAACACGTGGCGATAACGTTACACAGCCGTCAGCTCCTGAAGATGGGCACATGGTTGCCCGAAACATGTTGAGCATCTTGTAAAAGAGAAATAAAGGATAACACAAAAGTGACATCTAGTTGGTTTCTTATTCACACTGGATTAAGATGCACGGTCAACCACACATCAGATTTACTTGCATAAACCTTAGTGATACAGATACCATCAGTGAACACTTTCCCATAGCTGACATCGCAAACAGAGAATCAATTCATATGTCAGAAGGGCAACTCAACAGTCTCATCCATATAGACTGGCAAGCGTACACCAAACAAACTTTACGTTTTCCCTTTCAATATATAAAGCAGCCAATTCTCAATGACCAGTTTATCACCTTACCTTCTTGGTTGCCTAGTCCGAGATTTGAACTATGGTCCCTGGCCATTTACACTTGGGTGATAAATAATTAAGAGAAGAGCACTGTTCATTTTGGGAGGGAGAAACCATCAGTTTAACTACTGTTCAGCATGTATTAAATGTACATATAAAAATTAATTCATGAGTCACTATAATTATTAATGCTTAATCTGTTTGCACATTAAACTTTAGGTTTGAACGTACTAATGTTTTCAGTAACTGTGATGGCACCGCAAAACCTTAGGGTGGTTGCGCAACCTCTAACCACATTCATGAATTCCATTCACTTATTAAAACATATAAAATGAATTTAACAATAATAGAAAGTTTAACAATTGTTATGGTTCAGAAAAAAGACCTGTACATAACTGTAACCTACCCCTACTGTTGACAGCCACAAGGCACTGACAAAACATACTTTCAGGTACATTCCAAGCAGTTTGTTAATGCATTTAATTCCCTCTCTTGTCTGGCCCATTATATAATACATTCCTTATTTCACGATGTAAGGATGGAGGAAAGCACCTAAATCATGCATAATAATGTGGGAAATGTGAAGTTCTTACCATTTCAAAATTACTGGCTGAAGTCTCTTGTGCCATGATGATATGACGAAGACTTACCTTCTTTTGTAACAGCGCAGAACAGCCATAGCAATAAGGTGTCACTGACCTCTTCTGTCTGTTGGTTCTTTCAAGGGACATACAATGAACACTGGGTGACAATGGTCACAGGGCAAGAAGAAAGATTTTTAGAGCATGCATGTGTGCTCATGTTAAATGCTGGGAAAAATAATGTTGAGACAGGCATTACTGTATTTACTCAAATGCAAGATGAGGTTTTCCTCTTAAATTTGCATAAGAAGTGCTGAACCAGACTGTACAAAAGCAGATTGCTCTACACTGTACCATGCTGAGCCAAACCAAAGCCTGCATCACCAAATCAAGTGTAAACAGATAAGAAATAACAACATGGCTAAAGTTAACCAATACAACCTTCTTGTCTGGGACTTTGTACATTGTCTAATTTTTTTTAAAGAAGCATGACACTTTGGAAAGCCAGCTCTGCTTCTGTTTTCCAGCAAAGAATCACCTAACCTGGTGGAACCCTTGGACTGAGCTAATCTTATTCACTGGGCACCACAGACACAGTAACTTGTTCAGATATGTACTTGAGAGCATATCCAGTCAAACGGAGTAACTGGAAAATGGCAACTGAAAAATAAAAAATTAACTACATGGCCCAAAAATAAAAACTGGACCAGTCTACAAATTAAAAACCACAAAAAGAACTATGGATTTGGACTGATCAGAACAGACACATAACACAAAAATCAAGAACACTGTATTTAAAATTCATAACACTAACACCATTGTGAATCATGTAAGTTTATAAGCAAGAAATATAGATGCATTGTTTATTCAATGTGGATCATAACACCAGAAGCAACTATGAAGTATTTTAAGAAATGCTGTATATCCAATGCAGTGGATGGGACTGATATGTTGTAGAATGACAGTGAAGATGGAGATAGTGACACTGACTGGTGAAGGTAGACAGAATCTGACAGGCTTTGTGTATTAAGCGAATGAAATTAACAGTAAAATATATTTTCTTAGCAGATATTTTAGGGCAGTCATCTTAGATTTGGATAAATACATCTTCCCTTTGCAGATGCGTTTTATTTGGGGCATTGTTTTAGATTAGAGTAGCTTCGATTCAGATAAATATGGTGTACTGGATAAATAACTGTTTTGAGCAAAACACGTATGTTATGATTTCCACATGTACATCAAATGTATCACTTTCTGGCTGATCTGTGAAGGACCAACCAAGGACATGGCTGCAGCAAATAAGGCTCCAACATTATGCACCGGTATAAAAATCTCCCCTTTGGTGCTGGGACTAATGCTAAGTGCGGCCTGCAGAAAACCAGAATTTAAATGAGAGCTGCATAAGGAAGGTCATTAAATCCCTTCACCTTAACCCGATGCTAGTTTTGAGCATCTCACTGTGTGATGGATATACCTCATGTTAGGAGCCAAAGGGTTAACACATGATTTTAAACTAAAAGCTAATTTAAATTGCACTCTCTATTGTTATAGAGAATGTGAGAATATGTCTCATTTCTTTTATTTAAAATGGAAGGAAAAATATTGTTAAGTTCAAGGTGTCACTCATTTGAACCCCATCACACCACATTTTGGGCTGGGCTCATCCTGCATTGTATGCTAACTTTAAGTTTGTCACTGTCATGGTAAAAGTTTAAAAGAGGAAACCATAGTAAACAGTGATGACATTTTATTAGTCTGACAAAAGCTTTGCCACTTCCAAACCTAACTTGACTGTCACAGAGACCAAATTATTCAGATACATTAGTTTTTGTATATAGAAAAGACACACGACACAGTAATTAATGTAATGTTAACAGAAGAAGCAATGAGTATGCTAGTTACAGTCTTTGTTCAGAAGATTCAATTAGGTGCTTCTCCCTCCACAAATTACATGCTCATGCCATCATTTGGTGAGCGGATGTCATCAATCTTGAGGATCATTTTTACAAGCTGAGTAGCCAAAACAATCTGCTGCTTTTTGCTGTGTAGGGACTCAATAACATGCTGCTCTTTCATGTCTGAAAACAAAAATTGTTTGTATTCTCAGATACAAGTGTAAAATCATCTTAGGTTTTTAAAGGGACATGATGCAGCATACCACCTCGGAAGGGAAGGCTAGCATCTTATATATAAATTATATCCTAAAATATTTAGATATTATGGAAAGATGTTTTAAATGTGAATTTCTTGTGTGGACTTAAACCAGCATGCAAGATCTTTCCTGTTACTCTAAGCATCCACATGACACAATGTGCTTCTAGAAGCCATGATCATAGCTGCAACATTCTAATTTGTTGTTACATTTGTGACCTGGAAGAGAAAACCAGTTCTTCATCCCAAGGAGACGAGAAAAGAAAGACTGTGGAGGGGGAAGTCTGGAAGTCAAATTAATATATTACAAATGAAAAATACTAACCTACGATATCAGAAATCAATTTCGAGTGCTACACATTCAGATGAGATAAAAAAAAAAAACCATGTACAAAGGCACATCACAAACAAAACCAACTTGCTAACACATTCACTTTTCCTGAATGTGTTTGGCAATGTCCACGCGAAAGTCGTAAAACTAAGATTATGACAAATTAGATGGCCAACTGTATACTTAACATCTTATGCTGTAAAGAACACACAAGGTCAGCTACTTCAAGGGGCGGTAAGCTTTTGTGCCTTGGTACAGCTTGGCAGCATACTGTGTTCTATTCATAGCAATACCCTTCCTATAAACAGCAACAGTCTCTGTGATATATCACAAGAGCTTTGTCTCCTGGACTGAAAACTACAAAATGCACTGGTATGACATGTAGCAATGTTAGTCAAGTTATACATACCACTTGTTCCTTTCAGCATGCAGTCAATGCCAAGAGCAGGGTTGTTTTCCTTCACTTGGCGAGCTTTCACTTCGGTCAATGTGTGAATTGGCGACAGACCAGAGTTTTCTGCCAGTGCCAGAGGTACACTTTCCAGTGCATCAGAGAAGGCACGGAATGCATACTGCTCCAGGGAAGAGATCTGACAAATGCAAATGTTACATGTATTATATATAAATAGTGATCAATTCTGAATCAAAAATAATTCTGTCTCATCCAGATTTCCTTAGGAATGAAAAATGTGGAACACACTGGAAAGGAAATACAATTTCATCAATGAATGGGATAGACTTTCTACACTCACATCATCTATACTATAGACTTCCAGAAATGATAGTGTCATGGTGTGAGGCTAATAGTGCATATAGTTATTATTTTGTCAAGAATCTAAAATATTATTCTTATAATAAAAGCCAATGAGATGCGCTATTTCTCAAATTTATTTGATACAGTACTCTACATGTTTTGGACAGATCCACTGTCCATCATCATGAGTATTTCAACACTGTATACACGCAATAAGTATTTGTCATGCTAGTTCTGTTGGCTTCTGCTAGTATGGTCAGGATGCAATATCAAATACTAAAATATGATCTGGTTCTGAATTCAGACATAGTAGTTGGAGAATATTTTATACCGGTTTGGGGTGTCTCTTGACAGTCAACCGCATGTTTCAGGTTACTGAATAACCTATTCATATTACTTAAGTCCATGCCTGGCCACATCAATACGTACAGAAATGCCAGCAATACTTAATCATTCTCTGTAATTTTAACATCACGCACGTACAAGAACTTCACTTACAAACAAAAGAAATACCAAGAAACACAAAGCAAACAGTTTTTGTGGACAAAGGTCTGACTTGTGCTTTAAATTCATTAAATTTCAGCAGTTCTGGTTATTCCATCAGCTTCTAATGTGTTTCACATGAAACATCACAATATTTGAATTTATGATTCCCAAATAAAATGTCTGCTTCAAGGCCTTAGTTTTAATTCTTGATTTCACACTACATGGATTACACCATTTTAATCAACCAGAATGATAAATGGGCCCCATTACAACATATGTCCTTGAAGTTTCCTAGGCAGGTGAGGATGAGGGCAGTGCCTTCAGCCAGGACACATGGTGACTAAATGATGACTGTTCAAATAAATTATCACTTCTTCAATCTGCTTAGTTTCTAGAACTCTGAATGATCAGCAATCCCCACTGTATTTGCAGTGTTTCTATAGTCATATGAACACGTCTAAATATGATGAATGAACTAAGCCAGTGAACCTAGAACAAAACACTGAGACTAGTTGGGATAAATGTGGTAATTCTTCTCTGTGAAAAAAGAAATGCCGTAACACACAATCAGTGCAATCAGGGACTTTGATATTTGTCACGAGTGCATGGCAGCTTACCTTGTCAGCCTCCTGTGATGTTGCAATGGCACAAGCAATTTCTGCTGCTCCACCACCATACACCACTCTGTCATCTTGCACCAGGTTGCGTATCACACACAGAGCATCATGAATACTGCGCTTTGCTTCCTCAATTATCTGTACACAATAAAAAAATCACAGGTTTAGTGTACAACCAAATCAAAATCTTTGTGAGTAGGAAAATTACATGCAAATTTAATAAGATGAAATAGGAAAGTCATACGATTTACAACCATGCTATCAACCACTGGACTTCACCTCTATAAGAATACCGGGTAACAACAGGTCTTCTCTGTCAGTGCTCTTTGTCCATTTCTAAGGAAAACAGCACCACCTACCACAGTTTAAAAAAAGATAAAGAGGGCAAAGTTGTCCCTGTCCACAACAAGAAGGCATAAGAGAGGCACATAGGCATAATTGCTCTACTCATTGGCACTGGATGGAGGTCAGTGATTGTCACATTCCAGCTATTTTATCCTCAGGAAAGAAGCCTAGTACCCATCAAATAGGAGGCTGGGTGGGCCCAGAGCCAGGCTGGAAGTTATGGAGACAAGAAACATCTCTTGTACCCTGCCAGAATTCAAATCCTGTATTATCCAGCCTGAAACCCAGTCATTATACCAGCTACACTGCTCTGGCTCCAGCACAGTTAAAAAAGTAAAAATATTAGTTCCCGGAATCTGTCAAGTGCTTTCTAAGTGAGAAACCTTTTCAAATGAGAAACATTAACAGGAAAGAAACACAAGTCAAATAAGAAGGTTTGGAAGTTAACAAGGCAGTTTTTGATCTACCATATTATTTCCTCCTCGAATAAATATGGTGACGGCACGGGAATTCTTGCACTCTTCGATGACAAGCATACGATCTTTTGTGGTTCCAAACTGCAGTTCTCGTACAACACCAGCATGTCCCAGCTTATCTGGTGACAGTTCCTCAAATCGGGGAACTATCCTGCCTCCTGTTGCAATAGCAATAAGCTGCAACAGATTTAAAATGTGAACATTTCAGGAACAATAATACACAGCTGACATACATGAAAAAAGTTGCTAAGATTAACATCTCCATGCACCTAAGCCTGACACAACAGATACATAACACTGCACAACTTCCTTCCTCCACACTCTACAAGAAAATGTCTTCTTAATGTAGTCCCCGAACATAATATATAAACTACATTAATCATCAATCTATATAGACTGTCAGTCGAGTGTACTGGATGTGCGAAGTTTTAGTGGAGCTGATTGTGATACAGATCACTATCTGGTGATGGCAAAGGTTAGGGAAAGATTAGCAGTGGGTAAACAGGCCGCACAGAAGTTTGATAGGCAAAGATTTAACTTGAGGAAGCTAAATGAGCCA
>Ga0209755_10007685_pt1 | contig 11647 bp, 12 predicted proteins | sample TergutCo191P1_FD_187301 | JGI IMG/M metagenome (GOLD analysis project Ga0209755, IMG submission 187301) | Cornitermes sp. P1 segment gut microbial communities from Petit-Saut dam, French Guiana - Co191P1 (SPAdes) (version 2) | ecosystem: Host-associated > Arthropoda: Insects > Digestive system...
TGGCTACGGCGCAGGATAGGGGGAAGTGGGCGAACATGGGCTCGTCGTTGGGCGAATCGCCGAAGTAGAGGGCGGCGGCGGGCAGGGTATCGGGCGTTTCGTGGTAAATTTGGGTAAGGAGCTGGGCGGCCATGGATTTTTTGTCGTATTCGCCGAACCAGGCGTTTACGTGGATGGAGCTGACCTTGGCGGTCGCGCCGTGGCTTTCGCATAGGTCGCGGATGGCGTAGGCGGTTTGCAGGGGCAGGCGCGGCTCGTCCTCGCAAAAGTCGATAGCGAGGTCATATTTCCGCGCGAATTGGTCGCGGGCTATGCGGGCCTGGGGGAAGGCGGCCAAGCAGGCGTCACGCAAGCCCGCCAAACGCACCTGCGCATTAGGGTCAGCGTCGGGGTGCGTTAGCACGCGATAGCCTTCGGGGGTACGCGCGAAAGCAAACGCGCCATTCTCACCCACAATGGCGTGTACGGGCCACTGGCGGATAATCATATCGCACCACCCCGCAGGCCGGCCCGTTACCGGCACAAGCACAAACCCTCGTTGGTACATCCGCCACAACGCAGCATAAGCATCCGCCTGCAAATAGCCATCCGTAGTAATCGTATCATCAATATCAAACAAAACATACCGCAGCAAACGCGCCGCATCCGCCGGAAATTGCGAAAAATTTTTCATGTTCGCTCCTGTTAATTAGTGAAAGGTCAAAAGATTAAAACCGTGGGGCGCTGCCCCACACCCCGCAAGGGGAGGCAAGCTCCCCTTGACCCCTATTATGCTTCGCGTGGTCAGCCGTCAGACCGCGCAACGCGCAGAACGGGGTCAAGGGGGCCGTGCCCCCTTGCGGGGTGTGGGGCGGATGCCCCACGGTTTTAATCTTTTGACCTTACTCTACAACAATAAACCCCTCCGCTGCCACGTAAAAAAACGTATTCTCCATCTCTTCGTAGCTGCTGAAAACGCCGGTTATCTCTACCAGCGCGCCGATGGGCGGGAAGTCGTAGGGGAAGAGCGCTTCGGTGGGCAGGCGGAATTCTATGCCCTGGGGACAGCAGCCCAGCGCGCTGTCTATTGTTAGGTAGTGGTAGTATAGACCGGTGGCGTGCCAGAAGAAGGGTTGGTATATGCCCTGCACGCGTATGATGTCGCCCAGGTGGTTGGGCGCGCGCATGAACAGATTGCCGATGGCGGCGTACATCATGGTACCGCTCATGGCTACCAGGTCAAGGTCAATGGCGTCGGCGCTCCGGGCGGGCGCATCGGCGTATCCGCCGTTATTGTCCCCGCAGCCCGCCAGCAGGAACAGGCAAATGAATAGGGCAAAAAGTTTATACATAGTTACCTCCGGGCGATAAGCCCCACCAGCCATGACAGGCAGAACACAATGATTTGCGTAGCTACAATGCTTGACCCTACGGGGGTCTCCAGCACAATGGACGCAATCATGCCCAGCACGGCGCATAGTACCGCAATGAATACCGAGCAAACCGTCACAGCAAAGAAATTTTTGAATAAACGCATGGCAGACACCGCCGGGAAAATGACCAACGCCGATATTAACAGCGTGCCCACCAAGTTAATCGCCAACACAATGATAACCGCTATTATCACCGCCAGCAAGGTGTTGTACAGCCCCGCCCGCGTACCCGTTGCCGACGCAAAATCTTCATCGAAGGTAACGGCAAAAATTTGATGATAAAACAGGCAGAACACCACGATAACCACCACGGACAAAATAACCGATAGCCACACCTGCGCCTGCGTCAGCGTCAAAATAGACGCCGAGCCGAACAAGGTGGTGCATACATCGCCCGCCACATTGGCCGACCCGGGGAACATATTCATTAGCATGTACCCAATGCCCAGCCCCCCCACGGAGATTAACGCCACCGCCGCGTCGCCGTTCACCCGCGTGTTTTTCCCCATGCGCAATAATAGAATGGACGCGCCGATGGTTACGGGCAGCACCAGCCAAATGTTATTGGTCAGCCCCGCCATCATGGCAACGGCAATCGTGCCAAACGCTACATTACTAAGCCCGTGCCCTATAAAGGAAAAACGCTTGAGTACCAGCGTAACCCCCAGCAACGACGATACCAAGGCAATTAACACGCCCACAATCAGCGCGCGCTGCACAAAATCGAAGGACAAATAAAAGGGCAGCTGCCGCAAATTCTCAAGCACGGGCGTCACCCCCCGGGTGGGCATAGGCGCGCCCGATGTCGCTGGCGGTATAGTCCGCCACCGTGCCGTAGAACATGGCACGCCGCTGCCCCACATGCAGCACATGGCCGGCGTACTGCACGCACGCCGCAATATCGTGGGACACCATGATGATGGTGATGCCCGTTTGGTGCAGCTGCGCAATAGTGGCGTACATATCCTGCGTTGCCTGCGGGTCAAGTCCGGCGGCGGGTTCGTCCAGGAACAGGAGTTTTTCGGTGGCGCATAGGGCGCGTGCCAGTAGCGTGCGCTGTTGCTGCCCGCCGGACAGCTCGCGGTAGCAGCGTTTGGCTAGGTGGGTTATGCCCAGTTTTTCCATATTTTCCTCGGCGCGTTTTTTTTCGGCGGCATTGTAGAAGGGGCGCAGGCCGCGGTTGCCCAGCGCGCCGGAGCGCACAATTTCGCGCACGCTGGCGGGGAAGTCGCGCTGGATGGCGGTTTGCTGGGGCAGGTAGCCGATATCGCGCTGGGTTAGGCCGCCGTAGCTGACGCGGCCGCTCATGGGCGAACGCAGGCCCAGCAGGGCTTTCAGCAAGGTGCTTTTGCCCGCGCCGTTCTCGCCCACGATGCATAGGTATGCGCCATTTTCTACGGAGAAAGAAAGCCCTTCGATTACTTTGTTACCGTCATAGCCCAGCGTCAGGGCGTCGGCTTGCAGGATAGGCGTCATTGCAGTGCCTCGCGCAGGACTATCAAGTTATTTTCCTTGATACCCAAAAAGGTAATGCCGTCTGCCACATCCTGTGACGTTACGGACTGGATTGAATCCAGCACCCGCACCTGCGCGTTGGGGAAGTGGCTGTTTTCGATGACGGTGCGGGCGATAGCGCCGTCTGCGCTTTCGGTAATCAGCACAGTGTGTAATGCCAGCGCATTGACCCGCTCTGCCAAGTTGATAATGGTGGCGAAGCTGGCTTCTGTTTCCGCCGAGCAGCCGTGGAACGCGGCGTAACTTGCCCAGCCGTAGTCCAGCACCAAGTACCGGAACGGAAACCTATCCGCCACCAAAATAGCGTTGCGCGCGGCGTTGGCTGCCATGTCCAAGTACGCCGCTTCCAGCGCTTCCAGCTTTGCTAAATACGTTGCCAAATTGTCCATAATCGCTTCTTCCAAGTCCGGCGCCAGCCCGACCAGCATCCCTGCCAGCACCCGGCACAGTATCATCACCCGCCGAAGCGACATCCACACATGTTCGTCTGCGAAGTCATAAAAATCATGTACCTCGCCGCAGTCCTCGCAGTACACCACTTCGTCCATAATCAGCCAGCCCGCGCCCAGCGACGGCAGCAGCGCCATTGTCACCAGCCCATCCGGCGCACCGCGCACCACGTCCCGCACCCACCCGTCCGAGTGGCCGCCCACATACACCAACGCGTCCGCGCCGCGCACCCGCGCGATATCCGACACCGACGGGTTAAAGCTATGCAAATCCACCCGGTTATCAATCAACAAATGCAGTTCGAACCGATAAGCATGTTCCACCCCAATCAAATTACGAAGCCAGTCATACTGCGGAAATATCGTAGCCACTACCGAGATGCGTTCATTTTCTTGCGCTATCGAACCGCAGCCTGCTAGAAAAAATAAAAAGATGAACAACAAAACCTTGGGGGCGTTGCCCCCAAACCCCCACAAGGGGAGGCAAGCTCCCCTTGACCCCTTCTTGCTTCGCATGGCTTGACGGCAGTCAACCGTCAGACCGCGCAACGCGCAAAACGGGGTCAAGGGGGCCGTGTCCCCTTGCGGGGGTGTGGGGGCGGATGCCCCCACGGTTTTAATCTTTTGACCTTTCACCTCAACGCCCCCTTCCCGGTGGTGATACGTGAATGTATACGGACGTGCTGGCTAGTACGTTGAAGTTGTGGAAATGGCCGTCGGCGTCGGGTAGCTCGGCCTGGAAGGTTAGGACGTAGCCGGACATGTAGTCGGTGGGTTCGCCTTCGGCGTTGGTGCGGAAGGGTACGTATTCTAGGAAGAGGGCGAAGAATTCGAGTTCGTAGAAGTTGGCGGCGGTGGTTTTGTTTATGGGTAGCGTCCATGTGCCGGAGGCGTCGTCGCCGCCGGTGAATTGGTGGCCCAGGCCGGTGCGGCGGATGTTCCACCATGCGCCTTCGGCGTCTTGCCATAGGATGAGTACGCCTGACATGGCGGGTAGCGCGTATTGGGTGATGCTGTGCCCTTGGAAGCGGTCAACCCGGAAACGGAAACGGATGTTGTGCGTTTGGTCGCCGCCGTAGGTGAGGCGCGCGGTTAGGCGCAGTGCGCCTGCGGCCTCCAGTTGGGCGGCGGTTAGCTGGGCGTTGATGGGTGTCGCGCCCTCTTGGGCGGGTTCGGACAGGATGCGGCCGCGTATTTCCGGGCCCCATGAATTGTTGGGCACGTCGTAGAGGGGCGCGCCGGTGAAAACTTGCCCCCGGTTAGCGCCCGCAAATTCCAGCGATACGGTGGGCGATAGCCACCGCGCGTCTGTGCCCGCCCCGCACGCGGACAAAAAAAGCAGGAGCAATAACGCACCTGCCGCAATTTTCAGCCAATTTTTCATACACTCGCTCCTCTGCGTGTAAAAGTTAGCAAATACTAACCCATCGCGCGTTAATAAGCAATATCTATAATCTCTTGTATTTTATACATGCGTTCGTCCAGGTCGGCAATCTGGGTGGCGCATTCCCGCAGCCCTTCGGCCAGGTGCGGTGGCATACCCGCTTTATACTTGTACCGAATCTTATGTTCCAGCGACGCCCAAAAGTCCATTGCCTGCGTCCGAATTTGAATTTCCACCGGCAGCCGTTCAATTGAATTGGTCAAGAAAATCGGCACTTCCAGTATCAGATGATGGCTTCTATAGCCCGATGCCTTTGGTTTATCCACATAGTTTTTCTCGCTGACCAGCGTCATGTCCGGTTGTGCCTTGAACACCTCCGCGATATACGTAATATCCTTCGCATACGAGCAGATGCAACGCAGCCCCGCGATGTCCGATAAATGCGCCCTTGCTGCCGCCGCCGTCAGTTCCCGGCCCGTCCGGTGCAATTTCGCCGCGATACTCTCCGGCGATTTCAGCCGCCTTTTAATATGTTCAATCGGATTATGCGGCTGCATATTCTCAAAGTCCTCCAGCAAAATATCCATCCGCGTATCCATATTCTTCAGTGCGCACCGATAAAGCACCAACATATCCTTCACCTTCGCAAACTCTTCCGAAGCGAACAAAATAGACATTTCTATCGTGCCTCCTTTTTTAAATATGTAAAGATTAAAACCGTGGGGGACGCTGCCCCCACACCCCCGCAAGGGGAGGCAAGCTCCCCTTGACCCCTATTTGCGCGTTGCGCGGTCTGACGATTATGTCCGTCAAGCCATGCGAAGCAAAAGCGGGTCAAGGGGCGCGCCCCTTGCGGGGGTTTGGGGGCGGCTGCCCCCAAGGTTTTCCTCTTTTGACCTTATCTTTTAACCGGGAATTTTATCGTTAGCCGTGCGCCTTTTTCTTGGTTCTCGGCCATGGTGGTGCCGCCGTGTTGGTCTACGATGGACTTTACGATGGCTAGGCCGATGCCGGTTAGGCCGTTCTTTCCGCGGTAGAAGCGCTCGAACACGTGTGGCAGGGAGTCGGGCGCGAAGCCGGGGCCGTCGTCGGTTATTTGGAGGATGGCGTGGTTATCTTGGATATGGCAATGGATGTCGATACGGGTTTCGGCGTAGCGCAGGGCGTTGGAGATGAGGTTATCGATGGCGCGCTCGATGTAGGATTGGATGCCTTGGATAACGACGGGTTGGGCGGGTGCGAAACGGATGATGCCCTTTTGAGTGGGGCTTTCCTGCATCTCGATTCGTTTGGTGATGACTTGGCAGAGGTCAAGCTTGTCGGCTGATGTGGTGGTGATGTTATCGATACGGGACACGTACAGGATATCGTCCACCATGCTTTTCAGGCGGTTGGTGGCGTCCAGGATGACGTTGGAGGCGATTTTCGTGTCCATGACCCCGTGGTTAATGCCCTCGGCGTAGCTTTTTATCGCCATCAGGGGGGTGCGCAGCTCGTGTGATACGTTTTGGAAGAAGATTTTCTGGTCGTTATCGTACTTGGCCAGCTGGCGCGCGGCGTAGTTTAGGCTCTGGTTTAGGACTTCAAATTCTTCGTTGGGGAATTTTTCGTCGTTGGGCGTAAAATCGCCCGAGCCGATTTGGCGGGCGAAGCGGTTCAGGCTACGCAAGGGCAGCGCCAACGACCCCGCCAAAAACGTGGTGACAATCATGGCAAGCGCCCAAATTGCGCCCACCAGCAGGAATAATAACAAATTGACCCGGGAGGAAAAGCGCGAAATTTCGGTGATGTCAACATAATATACCCGGTGCCAGCCCGGCTGCCCGTACAACGTCGCCGAAACGCTGGTGGCGTAGAACACGCCGTCCTCGGTACGCACGCGGCGGTTGCGGATTAGCGGCGACAGGCGCTCGCGCAGTACCGCGGCAATTTGTTCCGCTTCGGCGGAGTATGCCGCCAAGGTGAAATCATCATGTACATAAAAAAAATGGACGCGTTCGTTTAATTCGTCCAACGCGCCGTAGCGGATATATTGGCGCACCGCCAAATTAAAGACGCCGCCAATCAGCGCGAAGCTCATTAGCAGCAACACGGAAAAGGCCGACAGTATCGACCCGCGCAGGTTGCGCCGCAGCCGGCTAAACCACTTCACGCCGGCCCTCGGCCCGTTCATATTCAATGCGCCTGAACAGCGCCTTCACCCGCATGACAAAGGTCATGGCGCTGACCGGCTTGGTGAAAAAGTCGTCTGCGCCCAAGTCCAGCCCGGTTTGGTAGTCCAAATCGCTGTCACGCGCCGTTAGCATGAAAATCGGCACGGTGCTGACCCTGCGCAGCTCCTTGCATACGGTAAACCCGTTCGACCCGGGCATCATTACGTCCAGCACCACCAAGTCAGACGGCCGTTCCGCAAACGCCGCCAGCAGTAAATCGCCGTTCTCGAATGCCTCTACCCGGTATTCCGCGTTCTCCAAAAACGCCTTTAACGCGTCGCGGATGTACGTGTCGTCATCCGCGATATAGATTAGTTTCATGTGTATTCCTCTTTTCGTGTGGATGTTAAAAATTATTCTTATAACAACGGTGAAAACAGCCTGGACACGGATTCTTTTATTTTGGTCACTTTGCCGCGTTGTTCGTATTGTTCGGTGGTTAGGGGGCGGCAGCGTTTTTCGTCTTGTGCGAAGGCGGCTTCCAGGGCTTGGGTATGGGCGGCGTCGGTAATGAAGGCGTGGGTCTCGAAGTTTATTTTAAAGCTGCGCACGTCCATATTGGCGGTGCCGATGGCGCATAGCTGCGAATCGACCATGATGGTTTTGCAGTGGATGAAGCCTTCGATGTACTCGAAGCCTCGTGCGCCGGCGCACATCAGCTCGCCCATGTAGCTGGAGCTTGCCCAGTACACGAAGGGATGGTCGGGCTTGCCGGGGTACATGATGCGCACATCTACGCCGCGCAGTGCGGCAATGCGCAGGCAGGTGAAAAGGGCGTCGTCCGGCACGAAGTAGGGCGTTTGGATGAAAATGGATTTTTTCGCGTGCATAATCATTTCGCAGAAGCCGTGCAGTACGTGGGGGTCGCGGGTGTCGGGGCCCGAGGAGAGGATTTGCACCTTCGCGCCCGGGGCAGAGCTGTGGGTTTTGAAGTATTTGGGGTGCATTTCCAGCCGGTCGATGGGTTTTTTCACGCTGAAATTCCAGTCCATGATAAAGCGCAGCATTAGCGGGTTTACGGCGCTGCCTTCGATGCGCATGTGTGAATCGCGCCATGCGCCGAAGCGTTCGCTCATGCCCAGGTATTCCTTGCCGATGTTTGACCCGCCTAGGTAGCCGATTTTGCCGTCGATAACCGCCAGTTTGCGGTGGTTGCGGTAGTTAATCCGCGCCAAAAAATGGGGCAGAAAGAGCCCCAGTTTGCCGCGGGCATTAGTCAGCGGGGTGAAGGTGTCTTTGGGGGTGAAGGCACAGCCCGTGCCGTCTACCAGCAGCCGCACGTCCAGGCCGTCCATGGCGCGCTCGGCCAGTTTGCGTACCAGCCGGCGGCCAATTTCATCGCCCCGGAATATGTAATACTGCACGAAAATAAATTCCTGCGCGTTGGCGATATCTTCCAGCAGCGCGTCGAATTTTTCTTTGCCGTCATAGAACAGCGTCAGTGCGTTGTCGGCGGTTGCGTCGCCTTCGTCTGCGCCTGCGCCCAGCGCTTTATACTGCTGCCGTAGCACCTCGTCATCCTGATATTTCTGCATGAAAACGCGTTGCTTGCGGCTGTCCTGACCGCCCATCAGATACAGCACGAAACCAAATATGGGTAAAAAAGCCATCGCCACAATCCATGCCCAGGTTGCGGCTGTATTGCGGCGCTGCACAAAAATTACGTATGCAATTAGCAAAAAATTGACAATTGTGACAAAAAACATCGCCGATGGCATCGAAAAATCACCCTTTGCGGCGCATTATACCCTAAAAAAATGGGGAGGGCTATAAAAATTTATATATTTTTTACGAAAGGCGTAAAAGATAAAACCGTGGGGGACGCCGCCCCCACACCCCCGCAAGGGGGGACAAGCCCCCCTTGACCCCGTTTTTGCTTCGCATGGCTTGACGGATGTAACTGTCAGACCGCGCAACGCGCAGAAAGGGGTCAAGGGGAGCTTGCCTCCCCTTGCGGGGTGTGGGGCAGCGCCCCACGGTTTTAATCTTTATATCTATCTCTACCGCGCAATGCCGCCGCTGCCGCGGCTTGTTCGGCCTCTTTTTTGCTTGTGCCTGCGCCTTCGGCCAGTACCGTGCCTTGGTGCAGTACCTGTGCGGTGAATTGGCGTTGGTGCGGCGGGCCGTCTGCGCGGATGATTTTGTAGGTAGCGGTTTCGCGGCTGTTTTTTTGCAGGACTTCTTGTAGGGTGGTTTTATAGTCGCGCACGGGTGGCGGGGCGGACAGGTACGGCCCGATGACCCGCTCCAGCAGCGTGCGTGCCGCCTCGAAGCCGCCGTCCAGGTACATAGCGCCCAAAATCGCTTCAAATGCGTCGGACAATAGCGAATCCTTCTCGCGGCCGCCGTTTATTTCCTCGCCGTTGCCCATGCGTATATTTTTGCCCAAAGAAAGGCCGCGCGCTATGGCGGCCAAGGTCGGCTCGCACACCAAAGCGGCGCGGCGTTTGGTCAGCGTGCCTTCGCTCATTGCGGGGAAGCGGGAATACAAAAAGCCGCTGATGCACAGCTCCAGCACCGCGTCGCCCAGAAACTCCAGCCGTTCGTTGCACGCGCCGTTGCCCAGCCCGCGCTCATACGTGTACGAAGAATGCGTCAGCGCCTGCTTCAGCAAGGCCGGCTCGCCAAAACGATAGCCCAGCGCGGCCTGCAAATCCTGCATCAACCCACCGCTTTTTTTACATATTCGGCCGCGTCGCCCACGGTTTTAATCTTGTCCGCGTCCTCCGTCGTAAACTCCATCCCGAAAATCTCTTCCAGTTCCGTTATCACCTGAAACAAATCCAACGAATCCGCGTTCAAATCACTCTTAAACGAAGTCTCCGGCGTAATCGTGTCCTTCTCGACGCTCATCTGCTCGGCGATGACTTCCCGTATTTTTTCAAATTCCATGGTTGTGCCTCCTTTAAAAGAGTAAGGTCAAAAGAGTAAAACCGTGGGGCGCTGCCCCACACCTCGCAAGGGGAGGCAAGCTCCCCTTGACCCCTATTTGCGCGTTGCGCGGTCTGACGATTATGTCCGTCAAGCCATGCGAAGCAAAAGCGGGGTCAAGGGGACGCGTCCCCTTGCGGGGTTTGGGGCGGATGCCCCAAGGTTTTCATCTTTTCATCTTTAAATTTTATTGTTCAGCTTCTATAAACATCACGCATTGCCTAATCGCGTTTTCTATGGCTAGTGCGTCGGATGAACCGTGGGCTTTGACCACTAGGGACTTTAGGCCTAGGAAGGGCGCGCCGCCTACCTCGCGGTAGTCTAGGCGCTTTTTGATGTTTGCGAAGGCTGGTTTAGCTAGTAGTGCGCCTAGTTTGGTGCGGGTGGTGGATAGCAGCTCGGTTTTGATGATGGTTAGCAGGGTTTTGGCGAAGCCTTCGGCGAATTTTAGGACAACGTTCCCGGTGAAGCCGTCGCATACGGCTACGTCAACGACGCCGGCGGGCACTTCGCGCCCCTCGATGTTACCGACGAAGTTGAGGCCGGACGCCTTTAGCAGCGGGAAGGCGGCCTTGGCTGCCTCGTTGCCTTTTTCGTCCTCTGCGCCTACGTTTACCAGGCCCACGCGCGGGTTGGCGATGTTCATGACGCGCTTCATGTAAGCCGCGCCGATTTCGCCGAATTGGGCCAGGTAGCTGGGCTTGCAGTCCATGTTCGCGCCGCAGTCCAGCAGTAGGACAACGCCGTTGGCGGTGGGCAGCAATGTGCCCAGCGCGGGCCGTTCAATGCCCTTCTCGCGGCCGATAATGACCGTTGCCCCGGTCAGCACCGCCCCGGTAGAGCCGGCCGATACCATGCCCTGCGCCTCGCCCGCTTTTACGGCGCGCAGGCCCATGACAATGGAGGACTGCTTCTTCTCGCGGATGGCGGTGGTGGGTGTTTCGGCGGGCATGATAACGTCCGGCGCGTGCAAAACGGCGATATTTTTGCGCGTAGCGTGCTTGGCAAGTTCGGTGTCCAAAACGGCTTGCGGGCCGACCAGCATCAGCTGCGCTTGGGGGAATTTTTCCGCCGCACGCAAAGTACCCTCTACAACCGTAGAGGGCCCCAAGTCGCCGCCCATGGTATCTACGGCGATGGTAAATTTACTCATTGTGCCGTGGGTAAGATTTCGCGCTTGTTGTATGAACCGCAGGCTTTGCATACCCGGTGTGGTTGCATCAACTCGCGGCATTTTGAACATTTTACCAGCGTGGGCATGGTGATTTTCCACGTTTGGGCGCGGCGTTTGTCGCGGCGTGCTTTTGATGTTTTCTTCTTGGGACTAATCATGATGAACAACTCCTTTTGTTAAGCGGGGGTATTATAGTGAGGAATGCTGGGCGTGTCAAATATTGGGGGAAGGTCAAAAGAGGAGGGTCAAAAGAGGAAAACCTTGGGGCGCTGCCCCAAACCCCGCGAGGGACAAGCCCCTCGACCCCTTTTTTGGGGACGGGCGCGAGTGGCTTGCGCCATCTAATCAAAAAATGATTAACGACGTACAAAGTGGGCTTTTGGGCGTCTAATTAAGCGCGAAGGATTAAAAAACGTTGAAGGTACAGCATTATCCGCCGTTTTTGCAAAAAAATAAGCCTTGCCATAATTCTCGTTTTGCGTGAGTTTCTCACGTAAAACGAGAGTCCTGCAAATAAAAGTCAAGAAGAAAATAAAAGAAAAAATCATAATGAAGGAGAAGAAAAACGG
>Ga0209755_10007686_pt1 | contig 11646 bp, 6 predicted proteins | sample TergutCo191P1_FD_187301 | JGI IMG/M metagenome (GOLD analysis project Ga0209755, IMG submission 187301) | Cornitermes sp. P1 segment gut microbial communities from Petit-Saut dam, French Guiana - Co191P1 (SPAdes) (version 2) | ecosystem: Host-associated > Arthropoda: Insects > Digestive system >...
GGCGAAAACGCATTGTCACTGCTCTGTATTTGATTTGTTCTGTTTGTTTCTATTGATTCGGATATTGTCCTTGCTGCAAAAGAACTTGCCCATCCTGTACATGTTCCGTAAGAACCCTGATTTTCCGGAATCGGACTGTATTGTTTGAGAGACACAGACTGAGGAAGAAACGTATAATTGCGCGTAAGAAGGACAGGTTTTGCATCGACTTGTTCATACCTTGCAGGATCAAGTATTGCGCCTGTGCTGTATGTTTGAGCAAAGATCGTAATTGCGGTTGTTAGAATTAAAAGAAACAGTAAAACTCTTTTCATAAATTATTACTCTGCGTTACGAACAACACGAAAGCCGATGCTGTAGTCAGGGCTGGCAGGCGAGTAAGAATCACGTCTTGCGGAACGTATTTGCACGGCTGAATTACCCCAGCTTCCGCCGCGAATCACGCGTTCAATTCCAGATGCAGGCCCCATCGGATTATACTGCGCTCCTGTTGAATAATCTCCGTACCAATCCCAGCACCACTCCCATACATTTCCATGCATGTCAAATAAACCCCATGCATTTGGAGCAAAGGTTCCTGCAAGCATTGTTTGTTGCCTGTTCTCGCTTGTTATTAGCAAACTAAATGGAATATTTCCATTATAATTCGCCTGTCTTGCCGTAATATTAATACCTGTATTATACGCAGTTGCAGTTCCCGCTCTGCATGCGTATTCCCATTCTGCTTCTGTAGGAAGACGATAGCCATTGGCGTTTCTGTTCCATGTTACTGTTCTGTTGTTTCCGCTGTCGCTAATCGTATAAGCGGGAGTGAGTCCATCTCTCCTGCTTAGCCTGTTGCAGTAGTCTATAGCGTCAAACCAGCTTACTTTCTCTACAGGACGGTTTAAATCTCCGGTAAAACTACTCGGATTAGTTCCCATTACTTCTAAATATTCCCTCTGTATTACTTCATATCTGCTCATATAAAAAGAACTTACGGTTACCTGACGCTGTATTTCATCTTGTCTTCTTCCGGCTTCGTTTGAGGGGCTTCCAATTGTATATGTGCCGCCTTCTATGCGTACCATGTTAATATGCGGCGCTGGATTTGGATTTGGTGCCGGAGTTGGCGCAGGTAACTGGCGATTCCCAAGAAAGATTAAATTCGATCCGCTTGCCCTTAATGATAATTCCGGGTGTTGTCTGCCGCTTGTATTCCTAATCACATTTGCCATGGTTCTGTCAAACACATCAAAAACACTTAAATTTTGATCCCTTAAATTTGTCAGTAAGTAACTTGTAAAAAGACCGTTACGGCCTGTTCCGTCCAATGCTGTCTGCCCCGCGCCTGCCGCATACATGACAATTGTGCCGCTTGGAGCCCTGCTTACAACGTTAAGACCTCTGCTGCCGGATCTTGCCCAGCCAAAAGGATTGTCACGGCATGCGTCAAGGACTACCATGTTGAGTTCGTTTCCGGCTTCGCCAAGGCTGTCCAATACAAACTGAAGGGAAACTGCCCTGTCTCTTAATTGCGCTTCGCTTCGAATATTGTCGGCTGAAACAGGAATAAGATAGTTCTCTCCGCTTGACTGCACTCCGTGTCCTGCATAAAAAACAAAACCGTAGGAATTGCGCGAACTGCCAAGACTGCGTTTAAGATTCAAAACGGCCGTTTCCATTTGTTCAAGGCTGCCGTCTAACACTTTTTCTACAGTAAAACCAAGAGCGCGAAGAGCATCTTCCATATCGTTTGCATCGTTAACAGGATTGTTTAATCTTGAAATGCCTGTGTAATTTGAGTTGCCGATTACAAGAGCGAATTTTTGGGGAGCAGAAACATTCTGCTGCGCGAAGAGCGTAACGGCGGTTAAAAAGACGAAAAGAAACATCAATGCTTTTCTCATGAAATGTCCTTATTACGGTAATTATATCATGATTTTTATAGATTTACAATTGGAAAAGAAGGCTACTTAAGCTGCTTCCATTGTCCACGGATTTACACGGATTTTCACGAAATGGAAAATTGGCAAAAATGGCCGATATGATTACAAATTATCACGATTTGATAATATTGAACATAAATCTCTGCGCAAAAAGAAAAAGTCTTGATAAACTGAGGTTTTTGGGTTATATTCAATGAGTGCTATAAGGCCCAGAACTGGAGGATTTTATGGAAATGATAATAAACAGGCAAATTCTGCCAGAACCAATATTTTCTTTTCTTCATTCAGAGAAAGTGAAAATATCTAAAGAAGATGATAATATAATATTGACTCCAATTAACAGCAAGCCAAATGCAAATGAATTGCGTGGAATGTTCAATGACGGAAAAATATCTACCGCAGATTTCATTGCACAAAAGACAGCTAATTAATAAATTACATTCAATCTACCAAATCTGTGGTATATCATTTTACAGGCTTAGTTGAAAATCACTGTCGGCGACTTCGGTGTGGATCGTAAAATGCCACGCCAGAGCGTGCGTGAATAAAAGCCACAGCCGCCCGGAGCCGTCAGGGGTTTTCAGCTATGCTTGAAAACTGCTATACTAATGTTATGGATAAATTAATCATCAAAGGGGCGCGCGAGCATAACCTTAAAAACATCGATTTGGAACTTCCGCGTGACAAGCTAATCGTTATTTCAGGGCTCTCCGGTTCAGGCAAAAGTTCACTTGCTTTTGATACGATATTTGCGGAGGGGCAAAGGCGTTACGTCGAGAGCCTTTCCGCTTACGCGCGCCAGTTTTTAGGGCGCATGGATAAGCCCGATTTGGATTATATCGAAGGATTATCCCCAGCAATTTCCATCGAACAAAAGACAACACACAGAAATCCGCGCTCTACAGTAGGAACTGTAACTGAAATTTACGATTACTACCGCCTTCTCTACGCGAGAATCGGCGTACCCCACTGTCCTGTATGCGGAAAAGAAATCCGCGAACAGCCTGTTGATTCGATTATCGAAACAATTATGCAATATAAGGAAGGAACCAAAATACAGCTTTTGGCTCCTGTCATTCGCGGCAAAAAAGGCGAACATCAAAAAATTATCGAGGATGCAAAAAAGGCGGGTTTTGCGCGTGCGCGTATAGACGGCGTTCCCGTAAACCTTGATGAAACCATTAAACTGGACAAACAAAAAAAACACACAATAGAAATAATCGTTGATCGTCTTGTTATCGGAAAAGAAATACGCGCGCGCTTGGCAGAATCTGTTGAAGCCGCGATGCAGACAGCAGACGGTCTTATGATTGTGTTAATAAACGAAGAGGGAAAAAATCATGAGCAGATTTTTTCGCAAAAAAACTCATGCCCCGACTGCGGCGTTTCTATCCCGGAATTGCAGCCGCGACTTTTTTCATTTAACAATCCGTTCGGCGCATGCACAGGATGCTCGGGCATCGGAACAAAAATGGAATTTGACCCCGACCTTGTAATTCCCGACAGATCACTTTCGTATAACGAAGGCGGCTGCGTTCCGTACAATCCCGACAGCGCATGGCACTCAAGCAGATTTAAAGCGCTTGCAAAACATTTTGATTTTAGTCTTGATACGCCTTTTAACAAATTGCCAAAAAAAATAATAAACGCGATTCTTTACGGCATGGAAGATGAAGTCAGGGTAAAATATGTTAACCGCGACAAAACAGGATCGTTTCAGTATAACACGCAATTCCCGGGGATACTCGAAGAATTAAGACGGCGTTATCTGGAAACTCAATCGCAGGGCGTAAAAGACTGGCTTGAAAAATTCATGAGCCAGACTCACTGCGAAGACTGCGACGGAAAACGCTTAAAGCCTGAGGTACTCGCTGTAACTGTTGCGGGAAAAAACATTTGGGAGCTTTCAAAACTTTCTGTAACAGACTCTTTAAAATTTTTTGAAAACGTAAAATTTAATGCAAACGAAAAAAAAATCGCATACCAGATACTAAAAGAAATAAACTCCCGCCTTGGCTTTATGCAAAATGTTGGTTTGGATTATTTAAGTTTGGAACGAAAAGCTTCCACCCTTTCAGGCGGTGAAGCCCAGCGCATAAGACTTGCGACGCAGATTGGCTCAAGTCTTGTCGGCGTTTTGTACATTTTAGACGAACCGAGTATCGGGCTTCACCAAAGAGACAACCAGCGTTTAATCGATACATTAATTTTTCTTCGCAACCTTGGCAACACGCTAATCGTTGTCGAGCATGACGAGCAGACGCTTCGCACTGCTGACCACATCGTTGATTTGGGACCGGGAGCCGGCGTTCACGGCGGACAAGTTGTAGCACAAGGGTCTGTCGCGGATGTGATGAAAGTAAAGGAAAGCTTGACAGGTCAGTATTTGGCAGGCAAATTAAAAATCGATATTCCAAAGGAACGGCGCAAAGGAAACGGCGCCAAATTAAAACTAAAAGGATGCAGCGAACACAACTTAAAAAACATCAATGTGGAAATTCCCCTTGGAGTTTTTACCTGCATAACAGGAGTATCGGGATCCGGCAAATCAACTTTGCTTTCCGACGTACTCTACCCCGCTCTTGCAAACGAAGTTTACGGTTCAAATCACAGAGAAGGCGCGTATAAAAAACTTGAAGGCTCTCAGCACATAGACAAGGTAATCGATATCGATCAAAGTCCAATCGGAAGGACTCCCCGCTCAAACCCGATAACTTATGTGGAAGGGTTTACCGCAATCAGGGACATGTTCTCCAATTTGCAAGAATCAAAAATGAAGGGATACAAACCCGGCCGTTTTTCTTTTAACGTGCGCGGCGGCAGGTGCGAAAATTGCGAAGGGGACGGAACCATCAAAATCGAAATGAACTTTCTCCCCGACGTTTACATTATCTGCGATGTCTGCGGCGGAAAAAGATTCAACAAAGAGACCCTCGAAATCCGTTACAAAGGAAAAAACATTCACGAAGTTCTCGATATGACAATCGAAGAAGCGGCAGTTTTCTTTGCTCCCATTCCGCAAATTGCGCGAAAGATGGAAACGCTGCTCTCTGTCGGTCTTGGTTATGTAAAACTCGGCCAGTCTGCGCTAACTTTATCGGGCGGCGAGGCTCAGAGGGTAAAACTTGCCCTGGAACTTTCCAAGCGTTCAACAGGAAAAACCCTCTATATACTGGACGAGCCGACGACCGGGCTTCACTTTGCCGATGTAAAACAGCTAATGGAGGTGATTCAACGGTTGGTAGATCAGGGAAATACTGTTATAATGATTGAACACAACCTTGACGTACTTTTGCAGGCGGATCACATTATAGACTTGGGTCCCGAAGGCGGCGAAAAGGGCGGGAATGTAATTGTTACAGGAACGCCCGAGGAAGTAGCAAAATGCAAGGAATCGTACACAGGTTTTTATATCGATGAAATGTTAAAACGTGAAGGAAATGGAAAGAAGAAGTAAAGGTTTTACTGTAAAACATCACGAACCGGAACCTGCGGATAGGAATGCTAATCAAAAGTTCGTGTGGTTCGTGTTAAAATTTTTCTTATTCTTTTTTATAAGTTTGTCTTTAAATGCGCAGGAAGAAGCTCAAAGTCAAAAATTGACAGACGAAGCCGTGGGTGAAGAAATTGCCGAAGAATCCAAAGCGTCGTCCGGGGAAGAAGAAACGGCAGAAGTTCCGTTATCACCGGAAAGACGGCGGGCGGAAATGGAAATAAGAACATCAACTCTTGGCGAACTTGCCGCATGGTGCCGCTCGCTCGGTCTGTCCGAAAGCGGAACAAGAGACGATCTTTCCAGGCGGCTAAGGGAACATTTTGAACTTCCCGTTCCCGCCGCAGGCGCAAGCAGAAAAATAATTACAATCGAATCCGCCCAGACAACAGAATACTTTACATTGGCGGCAGTTGATGAAGAATACGCAAGATTAAGCGGCAATGTTGCAATAAGCCTTAGGGACGGAGATTCCACCCACAGAATCAGGGCAAACGAAATTCTTTTTAACAGAACAAGAAACATATTGACAGCAAGAGGAAGCGTTGTTTACGAAAAAGTCGAAGAAGACAAAACGGAAACGTTTCGCGGAGAAAACATAACGGTAAACATTGACAATTGGTCAAGCATTTTTCTTGACGGCATAACCCAGCATGAACTTGGAAGCGACAGAACCGCATACATTTTTTCGGGAACTGTAATTACGCGTAACAGCGAAGAGGTGACAATTCTTTCCGATGCGACAATTACAAGCGGAACCGGCGAAGATTCGTTATGGTCGATAAGAGCGTCAAGGGTATGGCTTTTGCCGGGTTCCGATTTTGCAATTGCAAACGCAGTTTTAAGGGTTGGAGAAATTCCTGTTTTATGGCTGCCGTTTTTTTATTATCCCGCGGATGAACTTGTTTTTCGTCCCGTTATCGGATACCGCTCAAGGGAGGGCGGTTTTCTTCAGTCAACGATTTATATTTTGGGACGGCCCAAAGTGAACGAAGAAGATTCCAATTCGTTTACAAACATTCTTGGTGCCGCAAGCGATTCCGAAACGGAACTGCAGGGCATTTTCCTTCGAAGCACAGGAAGAAGAATGACAAACCCGCAAGAAACAAGCCTGAAACTTTTATTGGATTATTATATCAATTTGGGTTTTTATGCCGGAATGGATCTCAGCACGCCCAAAGCAGGGTTTTTAAATCCTACCGAATTGTCATTGGGACTTGGTTTTACAAGAACAGTCACAAGAACAGGCAACACTCATACGCCTTTTGCTCCCAATTATGACGGCACATCGGATTGGAACCATTCAAATTTCATTTCAATGACTGTTCCGTTCCGTTACAGGTTTTTATTTTCAAGTTCAATAAGCGCAGGCACACTTAGTCTGACATGGAGTCTGCCGTATTATTCCGACCCGTACGTCAATAATGATTTCATTCAGAATCGTTCGGACAGCATGGATTTTTTTAACATGTTTCAGCAAGGAAGACTGTTTGATGATTTGATTTCATCACAAACGGTAATAGACTCATACGAATGGAATTTAAGCGGAAATTACAACCCGTCGGTACAAAACCTGAATCCGTTCATTACAAGACTTTCCGTTAACAGCATGTACACTTCGCTGACTTTCAGAACAATCAGGGATACGTCGATTTCCAGTTCTTTTGATCCTGCAAGAATGTTTTTCGCTCCGAATGTATTTACCATTTACAACATTTCCGCAACTGTCGCGGGAAATCCGCTGACTGCAAGCACAAATCAAACAAGAACCGCAAGGTCCGGTGAAAATGAAAAAAAAGACCCCTTTAACGGAATTGGCATACCAATCTCTCCATGGGAGTCCGATGAAGAGGAGAATGCCACCGCAAGACATGGAACAGGAAAAATATTGAATCCTCCTGCCATAAGCCAAACGTTCACAGCCGCAAGAAGCGGAAACACAAGATTTACAATAGACTACAGTTTGACACCGACAAGTTCGTCCGAACTTCAATTCATGCAGAGAAACTGGAGCACTTACGAACAGGTTGACTGGAGCGAAATTCAGTCAATCAGCACCAACTTCGGCGCAGATACGAATATCAATTTTCGCGTCGACAACACAAACGGTTTTTTTTCGAATACGGTTACCTTTACGGGCAGCACCACATGGAAAGATTTGGCGTATCAAAACGAAGAGGCGTATGCGGATCAAACTGCAATGGAAAACGATCGCAGACAAACGTACAGCCAAACGCGTTATTTTACCAATTACGGATACAACGGCACAATAAGACCTTTTAACACCCATCCTGTTTTCGGTTCGACCAACCTTCAATACAACCTTAGGGGAACATTGCTAAGATCAAAAAGATTCACAACAGGAGACGGTCCCGAGCTTACTCCGCAATGGGGCACATGGTCAAAAGAAAATATCAACGATGACATATACGGTCTTACAGGTCACCAACTGTCGGCAAATATTGCAGCTAACATAATGGATAAAACGCAAAGCATATCCGTGAGCGCAACATTGCCTCCTCTTGACGCTCTTATTACGACAAACGCCACGTTCAGGGTTTGGATTACCGAAACAAACGTAAATTTACGGTTTGAAAGACCGGAAGCAAGCGATGTCTGGATTTTCAAACCGATAAATTTCTCGGAAACCCTAAGATTTGGAAGCGTTGGATTGTTTACGCATTTCATGGTGTTTGATCCCGAAGAGAATTTCGAGATTACGTCAATCAGATCGACATTGGCATTGGGAAAATTCAGGGCTTATTTCGAGGCAAACAAGACTAACGAACTGGTTTTCAACTATGTTACGCGAAGATGGGAACAAATACCGGGAGAAACTTCCCTTTTCGCAAGAAGATTGGAATTCACCTACAATGATTCTTTTCCCACCCTTAAACTTTTGGGGAATCGCATTAATTTGAATTTCAATTTGAACACATTTCTCAGATTCGATCTTCTTCAATATACAAATTCGAGTTTTGAATTCAATTTTGGTTTTAATTTTGCAATTACCGACATTTTGAATATCAGCGTTTCGGCAAAAACGGTAAATAACGTGATTTGGCGATACTTTTACGATGTCCCCGGTTTTGAAGATTATACGCGGATGTATTCCCCGGGACCTCAAAACAACCTGTTTGTCGATTTGGCGGATTCCTTTAATTTCTTTGATGATGCCGCCCGCAGAAGATCCGGGTTTAAAATGCACAGTCTTAATTTTAAGGCCGAACATCTGCTTGGCGACTGGACAGCCAAATTGGAAATTACGGCATTTCCGAACTTTTTCAATACATTTCCGCAAAGATACGAGGTTGTCGCCGATGTGACATTTTCAGTTCAATGGCGTCCAATTTCGGAAATCAAGTCCGACATCAATTATTCGGGACGCACCAACCAGTGGGCAGTCGAATAGGTTACTTGACCTTGGCCTTTTTTGGGTTATAAAATGTACGAAAGGGGTGCACTTGGAGGACGGTATAACTATCGCGTTTGATAACCGTGAACTTTTATCCGGAATTTGCGGAGCGAATGACGGAAATCTCAAGATAATAGAAGGAACTCTTGGCGGTTTTATTACGGCAAGGGGCAACGAGATTCATTTTGAAAGTCAGGATAAAGCCGCTTCAAAACGTTTTAAAGCAATGATGGACAATCTTGCAGCGGCTGTCAAAGACGGAGAGCTGCCTTCACCCGAGTATGTGCGCGCTTTGGCCGAAGAAACGCCCATCTCAAACGAATCGATGATTCAAATCCCTCACGGTTTTAACCGCGTTTATCCGCGCACCAAAAATCAGGCCGCGTACATTCAGGGAATGAGAGAAAACGAAATCTGTTTTTGCGTGGGGCCTGCGGGAACCGGCAAAACATATCTTGCAATCGCGTATGCGCTTCAGATGCTTTTGTCAAAAAAAATACGCAAACTTGTCCTTACGCGTCCTGTTGTGGAAGCGGGCGAAAATCTCGGGTTTTTGCCTGGCGATCTTGCGCAGAAAATCGATCCGTATTTAAAGCCGCTTTATGACGCAATGGAATCGCTTGTCCCTTACGATGTAATCAACAGAATGGAAGAAACAAGGTCCATAGAAATCGCTCCGCTTGCGTACATGAGAGGAAGAAGCCTTAACGACTGCATGATCATTCTGGACGAAGCGCAAAACACTACAAAAGAACAGATGAAAATGTTTCTAACAAGGATCGGAAACGGAGCAAGGGCTGTCATTACAGGAGACACAACTCAAATTGATCTTCACAGAAAATCGGATTCGGGGTTATTAAACGCCCTGGATATTTTAAGGGAGATTGAGGGGTTAAGCTTTTCATTCCTGCATACAAGCGATGTTGCAAGAAACCCTCTCGTAAAAAAAATAATACAGGCATACAATGAAAATGAAAAATGAAAACGAAAAAATAAATATTTTTTCTGTCTTTTTCGGGAAGTTTGCAAATTTCCTGAAATCGGGACCCGGCCTTTTCAGTTTTGGGCTATGCTGTTTTGCGGGCTTTATAATTATCGCAAGCACGGAGCAGGATATAGCAAACAATATAAGGAACGCGCTTGGAACCGGGTTTTTGATATTTTTAATCTATATGCTTTATTTTGTCCTGCGAAGTCCGAACATTCTTGGCGCAAAATTAAACACAAGAGAAAATTTTCTTTTGGCCTCGTTGACAGGCTCGTATATAATTGGCTCTGTTTTAATTAACAACCTCTCCCCCGGTCCGGAAGGATTCCCTGTCGCGCTTGCAATTCCAACGGCGCTTTTCATAATGCTTTTGGCAATCTTCATGGGGAAAAGACTTGCAATGATGATGTCTCTGGCTCTTCCTTTGGGCGCATTCTTCGCGGGAGCTTTTGACAGTCATTCATACATTATTGCCCTTGTGTCGGGAGCGGCGGCATCAACTGTTCTTCATAACGCGCAAAACAGAATGAGCCTTATAAAGGCAGGCATCATAATAGCGATTGCAAATTCCTTTGCGGTTGTTGTTATTGTGCTCCTTCGCCAATCGAATGTTTTGGAATACCCTGTCCTTTTGTTTTGGGCGGCTCTTAACGGCATCATCTGCGGAATGCTTACCTTGGGTTTCCTTCCGCCGCTTGAGCATTTGTTGAATGCGGTTACCCCGTACAGGTTAATGGAACTCTCCGACCTAAACGCGCCTATTTTGCGAAAACTTTTTACAACAGCGCCCGGAACTTACAGCCATTCTTTGATGGTGGCAAACCTTGCGGAGCAGGCTTGTCAGGATATAGGCGCAAACGCCCTGCTTGCAAGAGTCGGCGCGTATTATCACGACATAGGCAAAATGGACAACCCCGATTACTTTGTGGAAAACCAAACCGATCACAACCGGCATGACGAAATAAACCCGCGTCTTTCCGCAACAATCATAAGAAGCCATGTTAAACTCGGAGTGGAAAAAGCGCTTAGCCTGGGTCTTCCAAAAGACGTGGTTTCGATAATAAGCGAACATCACGGCAATTCGATAATTTCGTGGTTCTATAACAAGGCGACAGAAAATGAAGCAACTGTAAGCTCGGAAGATTTTTCGTATCCCGGCAATCCTCCGCGGACGAAAGAATCCGCTGTTGTAATGCTTGCCGATATTGTCGAAGCTGCCGTAAGAACTTTGCCAAAACCGACAGCCGCGAAAATCGAAAAATTTATCCAGCAGCTCTTCGAGGCAAAAATCGAACACGGTCAGCTTTCCGAGTCCGACCTGTCCTTTCGCGACCTTGAAATAATCAAGGATACCTTTGTAAGGGTTCTTGCCGGATATTACCACACAAGAATCGAGTATCCAAAACAGCAAAAAGAAGAAAAGAGCGAAAAGGATGAGTAACACAATCACCATAAACGCAGAGGGTGTTTCTCTTCCCGCATGGAGCGACTATGCAAACAGTTTCGCCCTCAAGGTACTTGATATATTAAAACATGAAAATTGGGAGCTTTCGATACTTTTTTGCGGCGATGAAAAAATAAGGGAGCTTAACTCTCAATACAGAAATAAAAACGAAGCTACCGATATCCTTTCGTTTAATCTGGGCGAAACCGTAAAAGACGGCGAAAATACTGTCTTTCTGCCGGGTGACATTGTAATTTCGCTTGAAACTTTGAGCGAAAACGCAAAATATTTTGAAACTTGCGAAGATGAGGAGTTACGCAGATTGATAATTCATGGTATCCTACACTTGGATGGCATGGATCACCATACAATAGAAGA
>Ga0209755_10007687_pt1 | contig 11646 bp, 5 predicted proteins | sample TergutCo191P1_FD_187301 | JGI IMG/M metagenome (GOLD analysis project Ga0209755, IMG submission 187301) | Cornitermes sp. P1 segment gut microbial communities from Petit-Saut dam, French Guiana - Co191P1 (SPAdes) (version 2) | ecosystem: Host-associated > Arthropoda: Insects > Digestive system >...
AGCTCTATCCAATATGAAAATGACGACCTTATGCGCGGCTACTGGGGCGACGACTATGGCATTGCGTGTTGTGTATCCGCAATGCGCCTTGGTAAACAAATGCAGTATTTTGGTGCGCGCGCTAACTTGGGCAAAGTCTTGACATATGCCATAAATGGCGGCAAAGACGAACGAAGCGGCGAACAAGTAGCCCCGGAATTTGCCCCTGTCACAACAGAATATCTTGATTACGACGAAGTGTACCGCAGATTTGACCAAATGATGGAATGGCTTGCGCAATTGTATATCAGCACACTAAATGTAATACACTATATGCACGACAAATATAACTACGAAAGTCTGCAACTTGCCCTGCACGACAAGGATATCCTACGCACTCAAGCCTGCGGAATTGCCGGGCTTTCCGTTGTGGCAGACTCGCTGGCGGCAATAAAATACGCAAAAGTCAAAACTGTCCGCAATGCAGACGGTCTAGTAATCAACTACGAAATAGAAGGCGACCCGCCAACCTACGGCAACAATGACGAGCGTGTAGACCAAATCGCGTATGATGTTGTAAAAGCCTTTATGGCTAAACTCAGCAAACAAAAATTCTACCGTAATGCGGTGCCAACACTGTCTGTGCTAACCATAACATCCAACGTAGTGTACGGCACAGCAACAGGTGCTACCCCAGATGGACGCAAAGCTGGCGAGCCTTTTGCCCCGGGTGCAAACCCAATGCATGGCCGCGACAAAAAAGGTGCGCTGGCAAGCATGATGTCTGTTGCAAAACTGCCGTATGCCCATTCACAAGACGGTATTTCATATACGTTTTCTATGGTACCAAAAGCACTGGGCGCAGACGAACCAACACGAATCTCAAATCTTGTAGCCCTTTTAGACGGCTATTTTATAAACAACGGGCACCATATTAATATCAACGTTTTCGATAAAGAAACCCTGCTGGATGCAATGGCCCGCCCGGAAAAATATCCGCAACTTACGATTCGCGTATCGGGTTATGCGGTTAACTTTGTAAAACTCACTAAAGAGCAACAATTGGAAGTTATCGACCGTACCTTCCACGAAATGATGTAAGAAAATGTAAGGAGCATAAGCATGACCGGCTATATCCACTCCGTATACAACGGTGGCATGGTAGACGGCCTTGGAATACGCAGCGTAGTCTTTCTTTCTGGCTGTCCGTTGCGCTGTTTGTACTGCCACAATCCCGATTCCTGGGTAAAAACCAGCGGCGAGCAGCGTACCGTAGATGATGTTGTTAGCGAAATACAAAAATACACCACGTTTCACAAGGCTTCCGGCGGTGGGGTAACGTTCACCGGCGGTGAGCCTTTTATGCAAGCAAAATTCTTGACCAGGCTTTTGCAGTCCTGCAAAGAAAAAGGCATCCATACCGCGGTGGATACATCCGGCCATACTAAATTGGAAAACGCAAGACAGGCCCTGCCGTATACGGACTTGTTAATGTTGGACGTTAAATCCATTAACCCGGATATGTACAAAAAAATAACCGGGGCGGAAATTGCTCCGGTATTGGATATGTTAAAATTAAGTTTTGAAATGAATATCCCAACATGGGTACGCTATGTATTGGTACCGGGCTTAACCGACGATGTTAACGATTTGAAGGCATTGGCAGAATATTTACGCCCATTTACCAATGTTAAAAAAATAGATGTGCTGCCATTCCACAAAGTTGGCGAGTACAAATGGCACGAGCGCGAGCTAAATTACCAACTAACAGAAACTCCCCCGCCATCCCCGGAATTGCTTGCGACGGCGAGGGAAATACTTGCAATTTAATTAAATTTACGGTTTTGCAAATTGCAGTGCCGGCTTCTTAGGCTCTTTTGCAAATCGCATGTAAAATACTACCACGGACGATATTTTTGCAAGCTCGATAAGTATGCCCATGATGTTCCATCGGAAATCGCCATATAGAATATTAATCGGCGTTTGTGTCAACAGCACTATTACCGCGTAAAAAACTACCGAAATGCGTACATAGTGAACCCCAGGCAAATACTGCCCAATTACAAAGCCAAGTGCGGTAGCCATACCCAAAGCGTGCAGCCATCTAACTTCTGCCGGGGAATTTACAATTGCTAAAATGCCCGCAACAAGGGCAACAACAATCATAACAAGTAGAAAATTGATTCCAAACTCTTTGCTCTGCGGCGTGTCTTTTGCAAAAGTACGCCAAAATATCAAATTACGAAACGTGCTGTATGTTGCCGCAACAATAAGCGACAATTGTGTGTCCATACCTGTTGCAAAGCCTATGGCAACAAACATAGTCATCCAAAAAAAACTGCCTACACCCGTTACAAGAAAATACTTGGACTTGTCTTTGATTTGATACGAACAAAACTCGAAGATAATTGTTATTGCACCCAAAATCTGTGCCGCTATAAACCAATTGTTCATTTTACATGCTCCTTCACATAGTGGGGCTCTACTACGCTACGTATCCGCACAAAACCCCGCCGTCATTTTTTTTGTCTTGCATATATAGACAGCAGAATTTTGATTTAGTTGCAGCAAAATGAATTAGAAATTGCATGGCAATTAATATAAAATTTTGTAGCAAATTGTAGACGCTTAAACTATGCAACTATGCCATTGAAGAAAAACTTGTTATTTTTTTACGTTACACCCATGAGGTTTTTGGGAAATATGACAAAGCCAATAATGTGGCACGCAACCTTGCAGTTTAGCAAGCTATTGACGATGCTGTGCACTTTGTGATATTTTTCTTCAAATATATTTTAGAACATACAGGAAAAAGAAATAAGCATGAGGTTATTATCAATAATCGCTGCAAAAGCAATTAGGGTGCATAATGTAGCCTACTGGTACATAATGCAACCCATTGTATAGATAGTCAATTTTGTACAGAGAGGAGTGCAGCAACACGACTATCTGGGGGGTTTGGGGGTCGTCGTTTCGATTGAAACGACTATAATAACAAAAAAATCAGAGAGGTGAAAAAGTCTATGAAACGTAGAACAAAGTTTCAAAAGTTTTTTGCTGTAATGCTGGTTGTAGTTATGACCGCAACCTTGTTTGCTACTCCTGTAGCGGCAGCACCCGCTGACAGTACTTATGAGGTAGTAGAACTGCAGCAACGTACCGAGCAGCTGAGCCAGCGCGTGGACGCTGGGGAAAGCATCATGGAAAGTGTTATGCTTGAAGAAGATGCAGATTTTCTTCTTTCCACGCAGGGAGCCCCTGTGGGCATGGTTGGCTTCGAAGGCCCATATTGCCTTGACGGCTATACTAACGAAACCGTTGGCATAACCGTAATCTTCCACACACCATCTGCGGTAGCTTCACGTCTTATTGCAGAAGCCGCAAACCCACGCGCACGTATGGGTCGCGCCGCAGACCAAGCATTTGCTGGCGAAGCACTTGCAGCGCACGATGCTTTCAATAGCCAACTTGCCAGAGTGCCGGCTCCTATGAGCGCCGCCTCTGTTGAAGTTGTAGGTTCGCACTACATGTTGTTCAACGGCGTATTTATGAATGTTCCTGCATCTATGGTTGAAGCAATTGCAGCCTTGCCGGAAGTTTTTGCCGTAACACCGTCCTTTGTATATTTTTCTATGGACGAACTGGCAAACATGAGTGAAGAACAATTGATGGCCAGGGAACGTTTGCCTGTGGCATACGACGAAGCATACGCTGACGAAGCTTCTTCTTATCCATATGTAGACCCAGCAAGCGTTGAGCTAGTACAGGGTGCAAGTGTTTCACTTAATCTTGGAACCGCCAATATCCCTACAGGTGCATTAGTACTTTCCAACGCAAGCAGTCTTGACTATGTTACTGTTACACATAGCAGTGCAGTTTGTGCCGATGGCCTAGTTACTGTTACTGTCAATGCTGTTTGCGTCGAAGGATACGATTCACCAGTAGGCGAATATCAAGTGGCTTTGGCAGTAGTTTTCTTTAACGGAGCAACACTTGTTACGGTAGAATTTACCGCTTACATTAACGTAGTGGCTCCCCCGGCAGATGGCCCTTACGTGCCTCACCCAGAGTTTAACTTGGGCGCGAAAGAGCTTTTTGACATTCCATATATACATGAAACAATTGGTGTAACCGGCCGCGGTGTAAGAGTTGGTGTTCTTGATACGGGTATAGACTATCGTCACCCTGTATTTGAACCATATCTTGTCCCAACCGACAGATACACACCAGGTCTTGGTTATTACACCCTTCGCGGTGCTAACTTTACAAATATTGCCGGACGCTCAACAGGCCGCGGTACAAGCCCAATGGAAGGTAGCGCAGGCGCAACCCACACCAACCATGGTACACACGTAGCAGGTACTATTGTCGCAATGGCACCTGACATCGAGCTATATGCTTTTAGAGTACTTGCAAGCGGCGTTGGCACTCAACCTGCTAACTCTGTAGTGCGCGCACTCGAATATGCATATTATCTTGGTTTGGATGTAGTTAACCTATCTTTGGGCAACCGTTGGAATAGCCCATGGCAAGTTAGTGCGTACGCAATAGGCGTTCTTGATTTGGCTGGTATAATTTCTACAAACTCAGCAGGTAACGACCTTGCAGGCGGCAGCACACGTGCAGCAGGCAGAGGCGGCTGGTTCTCTACAGGCGGCGGAGCCTCGGCTTCTCCACTTGGTATAACCGTTGGCGCAGGCCAAGCAGGCGGGCGTCACCTTGCCGTTTTAGCGGATGCAACCATAAACAGCGACCCTGCCGAAATTAGTCTTATTGGCGCAGCTGGAGGCGGCTGGTCTCAAGACGACATGGCCGGTGAATTTGATTATGTTTGGTTTAATATTCTTACACTTCCTGCAGGCGGCAGAACCGGCGCAGGATACGCTGCTTTCCTTAACAATGTAAGAAATAGATTCTTTGACGGCGAACAGTATCCACTGGCCGGCAAAGTTGGTGTTATCAGACGCGGCGGCGGCGAGTTTGTTACCATGCGTGACATGGTCGAAGATCTTGGCGGCGTAGCAATAGTAGTTGTTAATAACCAAGCGGACAACACACATCTTTCCGGCACAACGCTTAACAACGACGGCTTTAATATCCCATCATACTCTATTCGTATGAACTGCGGTATCGATCATTTTGGCCCTCATTATTCGATAGATCCTGGGGTGGGATATCCACTTTCACTGCAAACAGGTGCCGTATATTTCGGCAACATTGTAGCAGTACCAACTCCTGATCTTTTGGCAAACTTCTCTTCTGCCGGCCCACTTGGCCCAATTGATAATGCCAGCCACCCGGCAACCATGCAAATAGCTGTTGATATTGTCGCCCCAGGCGTAAATATTCTGTCTGCAAACAATGTAAATCACGCTTCACGTGTTGATGATCGTCCCTATGTTATAATGGGCGGCACATCCATGTCAGCTCCTGCTGTTGCAGGTATCGTAGCTTTGATGTTAGAGCAGTTCCCGCATGCTAACCCGCTGGAAATCCGTTCTCGCATGATGAGCACCGCTCGTCCTCTTGCCGATTATGACGGCCAGTACAGCGTACTGGAAGTTGGCGCAGGCTTCATTGACCCAATAAGAGCTCTTACCGAAAATAATTTCATTACCGTTAACCACGCAGTTCCGTTTGCTCCTAATGCTTCTAGCTGGGGCGCACCGGACGATGGTTATATCTCCGGTCTTGAAGGCGGCTGGTCATATCAATACATGTCTTCAGTAAGCTTTGGCCGTGTAGACATGGAATATGGCGTACCTGCCAGAACAGTAACAATTCCTGTTTCAATTCGCAACACTACTGTTGGCAGCACTTGGGACGTTAGCTACAGCCTTCTTATGCCTACTAGAGAGCTTGCTCCCCCGGACGGCAACTGGACATTGTGGGGCCCAAGGTTAAACCACACAGTGGAAGGCGTAACCGTTGAAATTCAACAAGTAACCAACAACTTGTTCGCTGTGCATCTAACACATGACGGTTCATTCGAAAACCGCGGTTTTGCACAAGGTTATTTGACATTTACCCAGGGCGATGTAGTAATTAGCACACCATTTGGTGCGTACTTTAGTATTCCGCCACTGCCGGCACCACTAGAGCCAAACCCACAAAGTGTAATCTGGCGTCCTATACTTTCCAACTGGATTACAACAGCATACAACTATGGCGAAACTGATCCAAGAGCATTTAGTATTGTTCATCCAGGTGCTGGTTGGTTCTTACCGGACGATGTTGGCGTTTTAAGCCGCTCTAACTTCTCTGCCTTGGACTTTGGTTTTATTGACCCTAATAACGGTCCTGCAAGGGATGTTGAATTCTACTTTGCACCATATGGCGATGATTTTGAAGATGCAACTTTGTTTGGCACAGCCGCTGCACTTGCCCCAGGCGCGTTCACAACTTATTTAAACGTTGTGCGTTCTGTAAAAGGCGGCAGCACATGGACTGTAAACAGCGCGGCAATGCTTCTTGGTGTTTTTGGAGATGCCACAGTTCTTGACCCAGGCGCATACAACCTGTTTGTTCGCGTAATTCATGGCGCAGGCGAGCAGTATGACTTGGTACAATCATTTACCTTTGTGGTAGCCGACGAAAGACCAAGTATCGAGCTTGACTACGATGTGTTCTATTTCGATGCAGAAGACGATTATGTAACAATAAGCGGCACAGTAACCAGCCAAGGTCATGACCTTGCTTTGCAACATGGCCTGGTATTTAGACCTGCTACAGGTGTTTATGATGCCGTACTTGACTATACCCGCACACAGCTTGCGCTTGGCAACACAGTTATACCTGTAGAAGCGGACGGCGCATTCAGCTTCCAGCTGCCTGCAGAAGAAGCAGAACTAGACCTGCGTGTAATAGATGGCGTTGGCGTACAAATACTCCCCGTATTGATTGGCACTATACAGATAGGGTGGAACTGGAACGGACCTGCCAGCAACATGATTTCCTATTTCTATAACTTTGAAGTAGCAGAATCAGTACCAGTTGTTCAACCTCAGCCGGTATTTAGCTGGGATATCTTTAACAACGGCCCAGGTGGTTCACCATCACGGCCAAACCCAGGCCTTGCTGTTGCAGGCACAATCCGCATGTGGACACAGCTTGACGGCGTAAACACACCTGTATACTTTGACGCAGCGGATACCATTGTTGCACTTGACCAAGATGGCGAATGCGCAATGGAATTTGTAAGAGTAGGCAGAATGTGGGTAGCCGGCACAGGCTGGGCAAACTACTTCAACAGGGTAGACGTTGACAAAAATGGCAACTGGGAGTATATGAACCTAACTATCACTGTATACGGCGAAACTGTAAACGTGTTGCTTGTTAACGCACTGTTTGTACCAGCAGCAGCAGACGTTACCGTAACATTTGTTGTAGAAGTTGGCGCAGTTGGCGTTTATGCAGAAACTACAACCACTGCAGAAGTACCTGTAGGTGAAGCAATTCCTGCCAGTGTAATCCCAAGCACAGACGCACGCACAGGGTTTGATTTCGTGGGTTGGTATCCAAGCAACCCCGCAGAACTTGCATATGTAACCGATGATATGAACTTTACAGCCGTATTTACACCAGTGGTGGAAACACAGCCGGGAGTAACAGAAATCGTTAGTGTTACACCGGGCAATGCAACTGTAGAGCGTGGCGGCACTGTTACACTTACAGTTTTAACACAATATATGCCTGACGGCGCATGGGTTGACCTTAACGTTGCATGGCACCAAGGCCTTACTGTTAATGGCGGCACAAGCTCACGAGTATATGTTGCAGACAATCTAGCGACATTTGTTGTTTCGGCATCCGACAATGCACAACTGGGTACCGGCGGCTTTTCTGTAGTTGCCCGTACAACAGGCGACTGGGGAACCGTAGTTATGCTAGATAGTAAACCAGTTGCAATTCAAGTAACCCAATAGATTTAACAATAAAAGTGATGTCTTGCAAAAACAAGGCGTCACTTTTTTTATTGTGTTTAGCGCAAGCCCTTTGAACATCAACCTCCGAAAGGAAGCGTCGGAGCGTATCCCATACCCGGAAAAGGAAATCAAGGGCGACACCTACCCAATGATATGGGCAAGTGATGGGCATATTTATGCCGGCGTTGGTGACCCGCTGTGGGGCAAAATCAGTTTTCGGAGGTTGTGGAACAAACTGTTCCACAACCTAGTTGGTGAATAGGGCAGGGGCTGATAGATATGTTGGAGGCACTTTATAGTAGGGTGTAGGGGTTTTGTTGTTACGTACTTTACAATATTTATATTGACAAATCTTGCACTATTGTGTACTATATAAATGAGCATTTTGTAAAAACTTTCAACAATAGCCTTTTGTGTGCAACCAAAGTATACCAAAATGCTCGACAAAGATTGTTTTATATGAAGTGGGGAGGATACAATATGTACTACTGCTACTTGTTACTATTTGTACTTTTTGGAGATGTAGGGCCTATAGGCGACGATCCGCCAAGACCGCCAATGGCTGTCTAGAATATCGCAAGGCTGTTACAGAATACCAATTTCCGCAGGGGGGAGTATTTTGATGCAACCCTCATCTTTACAAATGAAAAGCTGCTTAGAAGACACAACCAAAGCCGTTTTATATGAAGTTGGGAGGATACAATATGTACTACTGCTACTTGTTACTATCTGTACTTTTTGGAGATATAGGGCCCATAGGTCATCACCCACCAAGACCGCCAATTAAAGATTAGAATATTGCAGGGGCTGTTACAGAATACCCATTTCCGCAGAGGAAGTATTTTGTTGCAGCCTTTTTCGAATTATAACAGAGGAGGATTCCAGAATGAAAAATAGAGACAGCTTTATAGATGCATTCTACAAATTGCAAAACTATAATCCAAAAGTGATAGGGCCTTTAATTGACGAAATAGATGAGTATCTGGCAACTAATGGGCCGGATACGAAGCTGGAGATTCTTTCATGTACATTAAAGGCACAAAAAGAAATCATGCTGGACAATGACTTTATCAAAGCATGTCAGCTTGCCAAGCCTGTTGTTGATGTTTTACAGGACGCAGACTGGGATATTTTTGAGCTTGACATTTTTTTAACTATTTTAGTGCGGATAGAGTCCTATGAGATGGCCGTTGCTATGATGAGAAAAGCACATGACGCACTTGACAGCAAACATAAGGATTTAGAGTTTTATGATTATATGAAGTTTAGAATATTTGCCGAATCATCCACCAGACATTTGCGTGCCAAATTTTACGATAATGCAGACCCCAAAAAGATAAAAGAAATGTTTGACACATGCGTTAACTCTGCCATAAAAATATGTGAAAAGCATGGTTACATTACATTCAGAACCGTACAGCTTACTTGGCGCGCAATCTTTGAAGAAGATGTTAAGAAAATACTGGACTGCGCAAAGGCAATAGAAGAAACTAAAGATGAATATTGGATAACTGTAGTAAAAAACAAGGTAGCAGAGTATACAAAACACTTGGGCGATAATGTAACAACCAAGCTCAAGAACTATGTTATAGGCTGGCAAATTAAAAAACGCCGCCAAGAGCTTGGCATAGCAAGCATGAACTTTGCGGATATGATAAATACCAACCAAAACATAGTAAATAAAATTGAGCGTGGGGACAGCGGCGTTAGCCAAAAACGCTTGTATGCAATTGCCGCAGCCCTTAGCGTTAATGACATTGGGTACTTTTTGGGCGGCCCAATTAACAGAACCACAGATACTTACTTAGATCAATTAGCGCATCTAATATCCCCATTATCGGACAACAGCAAGGAAAATTTGATAGAACTTGTAAGAGTGTATGTCAACGCATTAGCCAACAAATAATAACCGACGACTTCCATTAAAATGCCGCGAAAGCGGCATTTTGGGTAGTTACATCGTTTCTTTTTCCTTTGCACTAAGGATATACATAAAATTAAGCAGGAGGGTGATGCCTATGTTGCGAACGTAAGGTACTTTGAATTACAAACGGAGTGATTGCAAAACACAAGGAGGCAAAAAAATGAGAAAACTCAAGAAGACATTATGTCTAATGATTGTATTCGCACTCGTGTTTACCTTTAACGCTTCGCTTATTGCCGAAACTGGCAGCAGAGTATTGCCAGATTCAGTGGTAATTTATGAATTTGATACGGGCTTTAACACCCAAGTTCAAGCAGAACAGGATTATGTAATGACACACTATTTCGATTGGTGTGACGAAATGCTTGCAATACTTGCAGAACAAAATCAGGTAACAGGGTACTACTTTGGCTGGTGTGACGAAATGCTTGCGATAATTGCAGAGCAAGAGCGAGTAAGGGAATACCACTTCGATTGGTGCGACGAAATGCTGGCCATAATTGCAGAGCAAGAGCGAGTAAGGGAGTACCACTTCGATTGGTGCGACGAAATGCTGGCGATAATTGCAGAGCAAGAGCGAGTAAGGGAATACCACTTCGATTGGTGCGACGAAATGCTGGCCATACTGGCAGAACAGGATTACGTAACGACACACTACTTCGATTGGTGCGACGAAATGCTGGCGATAATTGCAGAACAAAATCAGGTAACAGAGTACTACTCCGGCTGGTGTGAATATTTTCTGTACACACAACAACATCAGCCCGATGCTGTCATAGACTACGATTTCAGTCATGAATACTATCATCCCCACAACTATGGGGATGATAGTATTACACCTAATAACGCTCCTATACTTAATCTATCTACATCTTCATGGAACCCCTTATCAGGGGCGAGTTTTAATACCGTTAGCGTGACCTCCAACAGGCAATGGACTGTAACCAGCAGCAGCACATCATGGCTAACCATTTCAAACGTATCCCCTATAAACCGCACAGGCAATGGCTCATTCAGAATTAACGCTACTGCCAATACAGAGGCTACTCAAAGAACAGGATTTATAACCGTATCTACTCCCGGCTTGCCTAACCGTACCATTGTTGTCTCTCAAGCGGCTGCACCCGCAACACTTAATCTGTCAACAGCTTCTTGGAACCCAACATCTGCGGCACAAAATTCTGTTGTCCAAGTAACCTCCAACAGGCAATGGACTGTAACCAGCAGCAATACATCATGGCTGACCATATCAAACATAACACCTGCAAACCGTACAGGCAATGGCTCATTTAGAATTAATGCTACTGCCAATACCGGTGCTGCATCGCGTACAGGGACTATAACCGTAACCGCTCCGGGGGCTACGACCCGTACAATTTCTGTTACCCAAGCGGCTGCGCCTGCAACGCTTACAATATCTCCAACATCTATGAGCTTTACATCTGTAGCCAGCAACGGCAATGTCAATGTAAGCTCTAACAGAACTTGGACCATTTCCAGCAATGTTACATGGCTTACATTCTCAAATATAAACCCTGCAAATCGCACAGGTAACGGCTCATTTTCAATTAACGCAACTGCCAATACCGGTGCCGCGTCACGTACAGGGACTGTAACCGTAACCGCTCCGGGGGCTACGACTCGTACCATTACTGTTACCCAAGCGGCTGCACCTGCAACACTTACAACATCTCCAACATCTATGAGCTTTACATCCGCGGCCAGCAACGGCAACGTCAATGTAAGCTCTAACAGAACTTGGACCATTTCCAGCAATGTTACATGGCTTACATTCTCAAATATAAACCCTGCAAATCG
>Ga0209755_10007688_pt1 | contig 11646 bp, 11 predicted proteins | sample TergutCo191P1_FD_187301 | JGI IMG/M metagenome (GOLD analysis project Ga0209755, IMG submission 187301) | Cornitermes sp. P1 segment gut microbial communities from Petit-Saut dam, French Guiana - Co191P1 (SPAdes) (version 2) | ecosystem: Host-associated > Arthropoda: Insects > Digestive system...
CTTGGGGATTCCATACGAGCGCGAAATGAGAATCAACCTCATACTTATCGCAATAGGCATGAGTGTCGCGACGGCATTAATTGGTTCTCTTACATTCTTGGGGCTTTTGGCTGTAAACGCTTCACGGGAAGTATTTAAGACATACAAGCATCTTCCTTTATTTATAGGTTCGGCTATGATGGCTGCGGTGGTTTTAATTGCCGGGCAGGGTATTATGGAGTTAATGCTAGGGGCGATTCCTGTTACGGTAATTATTGATTTGGTTGGTTGTACTTATGTATTCTACCTGATTTTGAAGGAGAATCGCGTATGATAGAAGTTAAAAATATAACCCAGTCTTATGGCCGTGAAGTTGATATTTTAAAAGACGTAAATCTCACTGTTCGCGAAAAAAGCGTAACCGCTTTGGTTGGGGCAAATGGAGCGGGCAAGTCTACTTTACTTAGTGTCATTGCTAATCTAATCCCCGCAAGAAGCGGAACGGTGCTTCTTGATGGCACAGATATCCGTAATATTAAAATTGATGAAACGGCAAAGAGGATTGCTTTTCTTAAACAGTCACAGGAACTTAGTATTCGCATTCCTGTAAAGGATTTAGTTGAATTTGGGCGTTTTCCTCACTGCAAGGGTAGGCTTAAAGGCGAGGATAATAAAAAAGTTGCAGAGTCCATAGCCTATATGGATTTGTCGGATATTGCACATAAGTACCTTGATGAAATTTCTGGCGGGCAACGTCAGAGGGCATTTATTGCAATGATTTTGGCGCAAGATACGCCGTATATTTTTCTTGATGAGCCGCTTAATAATCTGGATATTAAATATTCTGTTGAAATGATGAAAATAGTTAAAAGGCTCGTTGCGGAGCTTGGTAAAACCATCGTTGTGGTTTTGCATGACATAAACTTTGCTTCCGCCTATGCAGATTACATCGTAGCCATGAAGGACGGCAAGATATATGGAGAGGGCAGTCCAAAGGAAGTAATTAAACCAGATGTATTAAATCCTGTATTTGGTCATGACTTTAACATTACAGAGCGTGACGGTAAAAGTGTATGCCTGTACTTTAATTAGCCGAATGGTTGATTAGGGTGTAAGAATAAAATGATTAATAAATTTTAGGAGGAAACTTAAATGAAAAAATTTGTATTACTATGTGTGCTTATGACTGCGTTGGTATTGTCATTGGCAGCTTGCGCGGGGAATGGTTCAGATGAGAATGATACCGGACAACAAGCCACTGTGCCAACCTTAACCCCAGCGGAATCAGTTGCCCCTGTGGGTACTGCTTCCGGCGAACGTGCTGTAGTTGATGTTATTGACTTTTACGGCAATGTTGTAACAGTCAGACAAAACCCTACAACCGTTGCGATTTTTGATTTTGGTATTCTTGATATGCTGTATAATATTGGCTTTGAGAATACCGGAATTGAAACACTTATTATCCCCAACATAGCCACTCCGTCTGAATCGCTTCAATGGTTTGCTGACGGCGGCGATGAAAACACAGCTGTTGTTGTGGGCGGGACTTTGTTTTATGTTGACTGGGATATAATGGACTTTGTAAACCCTGAACTGGTTATTCTGGGTGTGCGTTCCTTTGGTATGAACGCCGCGGAAGAACGTCTTTCTGCTGATGCGGCACTTGATTTTCAACGCGATACCTTTGAAACATTCTCGGATACTGCGTTTATGTGGCTAACCATTGACGCAAGAAATTCTAATTTGATGCGCGATATGAGAGCCAATGCTTATTCTTTAGCGCAAATTTTCCCCGATATTGGCGAACTACTTTTTGCCGAAATTGAGTCAATAGAAGCTGAAATGGCGGCTATAAGGGAAGTTACAACCAATTCCGGCATGGAAGCGGCGTTTATCATGATGCTTGACCCTGCAACTATGACTATATTCTTGGATAACAGCCGCTTTGGTTTTATCTTTGATGAATTTGGTTTCGCTCCGCTTAGTATGGATTTGGAAGCATGGACAGACCAGCACGGGTTTGCAATTCAATCCGAATTTTTGCTGGAGCATAATCCAGATGTTATATTTCTGCTAGACCGCACAGAGCCTACAACTGGGCTTGGCGCGGCCACAGATAATTTTATGAATGACGCGATTATAAGACGCACCAACGCGTTTATTAACGGGCATGTTTACAGCGGATTACCCATGCCTGACTGGTATACCGTTGTAGGCGGATTCGGCTCCGCAAGGAGAATGATTGCAGATATAAGCCGTTTCGTTGAAAACTTCGAGTTCAAACAGTAAGAAGTGATGGTATGATTGAGGTTAAAGGAATAAACCAGTCCTATCGTAAAGATGGCAAAAATCCAATCCTAAAAAACATCGACTTGCAAATTCGTGATAAAACCATCACGGCACTTGTGGGTGCGAATGGTGCGGGTAAGTCTACTTTGCTTGGGGTTATGGCAAATAATATTAAACCCCTTAGCGGTATGGTGTATTTGGATGGCAAAGATGTCACTAAAATTAAGCCAAAGGAACTTGCGAAGAAAATTGCGTTTCTTAGGCAAACTCACCAAGTTGCCATTAAAATTACGGTTAACGATTTGGTTGAATATGGGCGTTTTCCGCATTCGGGGGGGCGTTTGGGTGACGAGTGTAAAAAGGCTGTCACCAGCGCGTTGGAATATATGGATTTACTGGATTTGCGTGACCGGTTTTTAAGCGAAATTTCCGGCGGGCAACGTCAGAGAGCGTTTATCGCAATGATTCTGGCACAGGATACGCCTTATATTTTTCTAGATGAACCCCTTAATAACTTGGATATTCGATTTTCTGTGGATATGATGAGGATTATACAGCGACTGGTGGATGAATTGCATAAAACCGTTATCGTTGTGCTTCATGATATTAACTTTGCGGCAGCATATGCCGGGCATATTGTTGCAATGAAAAATGGGGAAGTTCATGGGGAAGGCGAACCCTCGCAAATAATTACGCCGGAAGTGCTTAATCCCGTGTTTGACCATGATTTTCATATTACCCAGCATGAGGGTAAGCCAGTAGTTCTATGTTATGATAACGAGCTGTCCGTTTAGGGCAGTTCTTTTTTTGACTAAATTTTTACTTTATAATACAATGGCGAGACGGAGGTGTATTGCAATGGTAATTAAGGCATCAGCGGAAGACTATTTAGAAGCAATTTTAGTACTAACCCAAAAACATGGCAAAGTTAAATCTATCGACATTGTTAAGCATATGAATTTCGCGAAGCCCACCATAAGTATACAAATGAAGCAGTTCCGTGATAATGGGTATATTACTATCGACGAAAATAAATATATCCATTTAACCGAAAAAGGTGGGGAAATTGCCCGCCTTATTCATGAGCGTCATACTATTCTTTCTAAGATTTTGATAGCTATTGGTGTTGATGAAAAAGAAGCGTTTGAAGACGCGTGTAAAATTGAACACAGCATAAGTAATGAAACTTTTGAATGTATTAAGGCTTTTTATGAAAAGTCGTTAAAAGATTGAAAAAGGTTTTTTAATGCTACATAAAAACATCACAATAGACTCTGCGGCTTACCGAAAGGCTCGGGATGGAAAACTGCCAAATCCTATCTTTTAAAATTTTCATTGCAAGTATTGTAGATTAAGTTAATACGTGCTAGAATAAGGTAAGTTAGTAGCTGCTAACTTATTTTCTGAATCCTTTTACTGGAGAATGTGATTATGGCTGAAATACTGAATTTGTACAGGGCTAACAAGAATAAAACATTTCAAGTGGAATCTATACCCGATGTTGGGTTATTACAAAACCTTGGGCTGCGAACAGGCACTAAAGTTGCGGTGCAAACTCGCTACGCTTTTGGTGGGCCGGTATTATTGCGTGTGGAAGATTCTTTTTCAGTAGCAATTGGAAAAGACATTGCAACGCAGATATCCGTTAAGGAGGTGACTTTCTAATGAGTTGCCATGATGTGCAACCTGATGAAAGGGCGTTAAATAAGCCCAATAAAATATTACTTATGGGAAATCCAAATGTTGGAAAAAGTGTGTTTTTTACAGAGCTAACAGGGATTAAAGCTATAAGCTCAAATTATTCGGGAACGACGGTCACTTTTATGAAAGGACGATTGACCGTCCGTGAAAAAGAATATGCCTTGATAGACGTACCGGGTACATATTCTTTAACACCTACGTCAGAGGCGGAAGCTGTTGCCACACGATTTGTTGAGAGTGGCGCGGAGGCCGTTATTTGCGTGCTGGACGCTTCAAACTTAGAGCGAAATTTACATCTGGCTATGGAATTGCGGCAATATAAAATCCCTACTGTTTATGTGCTAAATCTAGTGGATGTTGCCAAGCGGCAAGGCATAGTGGTTAACGCAAAATTATTGGAGAAAGAACTGGGCGCACCTGTTGTTGAAACGGTAGCCGTAAGAAGGCGTGGATTAGATGAACTCATTAAGCGTCTTGAAGAGGTTCTTAACACGACTAAACCTGACTGCACGCAAACATCCTGTGGGAAATGCGCATCGTGCCTTTATGGTCATCATAAAGAATCAGGTGATATTTGGCTTACTTCAAAGAATATAGTCCGGCGTGTAAGTTCAAAAATCATGGCAAAACCCAGCTTTGTTGACAGACTTGGGTTTAATATGGTGAAGCCTTTTCCGGGCCTGCCTATTGCTGTTCTTGTGCTGGGCTTGCTGGTAGGTGTTGTAGTATTTGGCGGTCGGGTATTACGGATGCCGCTTATTATGCTGACTGATGGCTTAATCATTCCGTTTTTCAGAAACTTGTTTGAAAATATATTTGCTTTTTTTACTGGGGACGGCGGTCAGTTAGGCTACCGCTTTTTGTATTATGATAGCGGGTTTCATACTAGGTTTCGTGTGCTTTCCGATGGCTATTTCCAGACATTTTACTATGAGGCATATGCCGCTTCCACAAGCTTTGCCAATGTGCTGTTGAATGTTTTAATTGGAGAATACGGCATTTTTGTCATTAGTTTTCAATGGATAATCGCGCTTATTTTGCCTTATGTTCTGTCGTTTTATATTGGGATTACTTTCTTAGAAGATTCAGGGTATTTGCCTCGTGTAAGCGTATTGTTTGACAATATTATGCGTAAGCTGGGTGTTCAAGGCGGCAGTTTAATACACGCATTCTTAGCTTTGGGTTGTGCAATCCCTGCTATTCTTGGAAGCCGAACTGCAACTACCCAAAAGGAAAGAAAAATGATTGCTGTAATTATTTGCTTTGCTATTCCATGCATATCCCAAATTGGGGCTTTGGCGGCATTGATGTCTGAATTTTCGTGGTGGATGCCAATTGCCATGTTCCTTTTTGCTATGTTTTTGTTTGTTGTGGTTGCTTTAATTGCCGGAAAGATAATAAAAGGCAAGGTTGACCCGCTAATCCTTGAAGTTCCTAATCTTTTAATCCCTAACCCAAAATCGTATTTTAGGAAATTGATGATTCGTATGAAACATTTCTTAAAAGATGCGGAACTGCCTATGCTTGCCGCTGTATTTATCGCGGCTTTGCTTGCGGGAACAGGTGTTCTTAATATCATAGCAAATCAGGCTCAAATACAAATGGTTGTAAGCGGATGGCTGGGCTTGCCGGAAGAGGCAGTGGTATCGCTAATCTTGGGCATAGTCCGCAGAGAAATGTCGGTTGCACCTTTGCTTATTCTTAATCTGACATACTTGCAGGCCTTTGTGGCCGGTGTTGTTTCGCTTCTGTACTTGCCTTGCCTTTCTGTATTTGGGATTCTTGCTAAGGAATTTAGAATCAGATTTGCTGTTACAATTTTTGTGTCTACAGTAGTTTCGGCGATTTTAGTTGGCGGTTTAGTAAATCAAATTGGACGAATTTTCATGTAGGGGGATTTGGCGATGTTGGAATGGATAACAAATTTGTCATACAAAATTGAAAATCGGGCGATTAAGGCTGGGCTTATATATAAGCTTGCCAGCAAATATTATCGTGACGTTATTAAAAGAGAAGCGGATTTGGCAAATGTTACGGAAAATGACCATATTCTTTGTGTTGGTGGTGGAATATGTCCTTTTTCTGCAATTCTGTTCCATCAAACCACAGGGGCAAAGGTTACGGTTATAGATAACAATGAACGTTGTGTTCCCAAAGCAAGACGGATTATTGAAAATTTGGGAATTGGCGATAAGGTGCGCGTTCTTCACCAAGACGGCTGCGCTTCGGATATTATGTTTGAAGACTATTCCGTTATACATCTCGCGTTGCAAGTTTTCCCGATGGAAGAAGTGTTTTTCTCTGTTGAAAAGAAAATCATGCCGGGTACAAGAATGTTGGTGCGCCGGCCCAAAAAGCAGCTGAGCAATATGTACTGCAAACTGTGTAATTCTTTGCTTCATGATTGCTCTTTTGCTATACACAGATTCCGTAATATCGGCAGCACTGCCCTGTATATAAAGCGGGCAGTTGCATGAATAAAAAACATATATTAATAATTGCGGTAGTCGCTTTGTTGATTATTGCCCTGTTTCGGTTTGACCATGAAAGCCTGTTTTATAGCATTAGGCAAATTCCGGTATGGCTGGTTTTGTTAATGCTGGGGCTTCAAATTGCAACACAGCTTTTAATAAATTTTCAGTGGTTTAGAATTGCAAAGCTGTCAGGAATCTCTGTTTTATATAGGGATATATTTTATGCAAACAGCCAAGGTGCCGTGATTGATTCAATTACGCCCGGCGTTAAGTTTGGTGGTGAAGTGACTCGTGCTGTTCAAATTAGCCGGCTCGGAAATTGCTCAGGTGAGCAGGCGGCGGCTTTAGTTGCTTTGCAGAAATTGTTCAGCTTGAGTGCCATGGTTTTTATACTACTTTTTGTCGTGGGTTATCTTATTGGCGAGGTGCCGTGGCTTTCCGCCTGGTATATGCAAATCTTGGTTTATGGTATTTTGCTAATGTTTTTATTACTGTTCTTATCAATATTTTTTATGCCACACCGGATAGAATCATATATACAGGCCAAGAACACCCCTCGCTTTTCGTGGACACGTAGAGTGAGGGGCTTTTTGCTTACATTGCTAAATCAGGTGAAAAATGTCCGCGAAGATAAAATGACATGGGTGATGCTTTCATTGCTGTCCCTGTTTATATGGCTTCTTTACCCAGTTAAAATGTACATATTAGCGATTCAGTTCTATCCCGAAGCCAATTTAATCCATGTAGCCGCCATCACCTTTGCCGCGTACATGGTTGCCATGCTCCCGATTTTCCCCGGCGGCTTAGGTGGCTTTGAGGGAACTATGACAGGATTGCTTGTGGCAATGGGAATTATAGTAAGCGATGCTATTGTTATGACTGTCTTTTTCCGATTTGCTACATTTTGGTTTGTAATGCTGTTCAGCTTGGCTTATGTATCAGTAAATCCGCGAACCAATACAACATTCACGCGCTTATGATTACTTTGTATAGTCACTATAGCACTATCAATCAAGAACCAACTCCCCTTTTACGCTAAACTACAGTCGGAGGTGAGGAGATGGAGCAATCGGTATTTCGTTCGTTAGAGCTAATCGAAGCCCGTATTTCGGAAAAATTAACGGTGGAGAACCTTGCAACGGGCGTGCATTTTTCCAAATACCACTATCAGCGTATTTTCCGGGAAATAGTCGGAGACAGTGTGATGGCGTATGTAACCAAGCGGAAGCTTACCCTAGCCGGCAAGGAGCTTCTGGAGACGGACGCGTCTGTACTCAAAATCGCGCTGAAATTTGGCTTTGACACCCACGAGGGTTTTACGCGAAGCTTCAAGGCCTACATGGGCGTAACGCCGACGCAATACCGAAAGTATAAACTCTCCGCAATCTCACAAAAAAATGTAAAAGGGGAGAAAGTCATGTATTCGAAAACAACCAACGAAATCATCAGAGAGCTAAACGACTTCATAGCAACAGCAAAGGAAACCGCAAGCACCGCGCGGAAAAACGCTGCCCCCTGCTGGGAAGTAATAGCCTACGCCACAGACGCCATAGCAGACCGCGTCAAAACCAAGCTCGACAGCGTAACCGCAATAGCCGATAACCCTGATGAAATTACAAACCGCTTCGCAATCATGCGGGCCATAGACGATGCCGCGTTTCAGTCAAACCTACTGGCATTCAACGCGGGCTTGATGGTGTCAAGAGGCAATCCCGATGAAGCCAAGAACCAATGGCATCTCTACGAAAAATACCGTAACCTTGCGGTAATTGCCGTGCAAAAATCTGGCAAAATATCTGAATTTTTAAGCGAACTAGCCGCCCTAATTTTCGCTGAAATGCGCAACGCTGCCACCGAAAAAATAAACGTCATAGTGCAAACAGGAAAAGTCGCGACGGACAAAATTACCGGCCACAACAACATAAAACAAGAAGTTGAAAGCCTAATAAACCGCATCGCCGGCATTCCTGTAGAAGAATTAACCGCGCCAAAATTGGATGATTTCCTGTTCCAACTAAGCATCATAAGCTTCGCGGCAAAAATGGACACCGCCCACGACCTCCAAGAAAAACAGCAGTTTGACGGCCTGGCAGAGCTCGAAAACAGCCTCATGGAAGCTATAGAATTCTTCCAAACCCTAATAAAGCCCGCCCCCCGCCATGCCACAAAAAGCAAAAATCAAATAATCCTAGAGGACATAGGCTTCCAAGGAAACATTTTGCTATTCTACACAAGAGGAGAAGCGGAAAAACTTGCCCTAGACGCGCAACAAAAAGCCGCAGTAGATGAAATCTGCGGCAAAATAAATAACTTCATAAGATTAACACAGCAAGCCACCGACGAAACAGTCTACACAAAAGCCGCCAAAAAGCTTAAGGAAATCTACACCCAAATGCTAAAACTGTCCGACACCCTAAAAGACCAAGGCGGCGCAATAAAATTTATAGCTACAGAATTCAAAGGCTTCGCAGACCATGTTACTCATCATGCCTCTGTCTAGGTTTGTTGCGTAGGTCAACTAGACCTTTTACTACATCCACTAGATATCCTATTTCATGTTCATCCAGCCTTGTTACAAGGCTGGATATTTTTTTGCGTTGCCTTGCAAGTTTGCCGTCGCTGTCGTAACCGTCTTCAAGTATGGTTGGAGACATGCCTTCGTGTTCGACAAAAAAACTATCTACTGACACATCAAAAACTCTTGCCAGTTCTTCTAAAGTTACGACCGTGGCACCGCGTTCGCCGCGTTCTATTAAGCCCATGTGCGAAACGGTCAGCTCCATCACTTCGGCAAGTTCGTCACGAGACATTTGCCGCGACTCGCGTGCGATTCGTATGTTTTGGCCGATTATACTGTCTAATCTTATTTTTTTCGTCTTCCTAAGCTCACTCATTATTGATTTCACGCACCTTTATCCATTTTTGTATTCACATTATACAACAGCGAAAATAAAACTAATGGTCACAATTTAATGAGTTCTCAGGTATGTTTTATACAGTTTTACGCCAAATTTGTCCACAAAGTTGTCTTAAGGGTTGACAATTCGCTATATGAATCATATAGTACAAAAAGAATCGAGGGGGGAGATTATGTCGAAAACTATACGGAAAAATGCTGAACTACAAAAAATAGTTAAATTGCGGAATAAAAAAGATTTTACTCAAGAGGGTTTATCCATTGAGATGAACTACTCATCGTCATATGTGAAGAAAATCGAAAAAGGGCAACGGGAGCTAACGTCGGGATATTTAGATATGTTTAAAAAAGCACTGGATTTGGAAAATGTGCCCATTTTAGATGATGAAGTAAAACGCTTTGAGGCCGACTTATTAGAGTGGTTTAAATCATATTTTGTTGGCAATCGGAAAGAAGCAATCGAGCGCAACCCTTATTTTGCCAAAGGTGCAGAGTGGTGTCTTGAGCCACATATACAGCTTATGTATGATGTCTATAGTTTAATTTATTACATCTCTGTATTTGATTATGTTTCGCTTAGGCAGCAGGTAGCCAAACTAGAGGATGCATCTGACCGTTTTACGGAAGAATATCGCGCCATGTACCATATAGGTATGGGTTATAGCAACCTCATAGACTGCTACTATGAACGTGCCCTTAAAGAATTATTAAAAGTTGAAAGTATTACAACACGACCTAAATTTATTGACGAGTTTTTGTATCACATTATTGCCCTTTGTCTGACATCTATAGGCATCCCTATTGTTGCTATGGATTATATAGCAAAAGCGCAGCACGAAGCCGTAACAAACTACAATACCAGAAATAACATGTCATACCAGAATATTCTTGCCATTAATTATAAGTATATAGGCAAAATCGAACAATCGCTTTCATTGTTAGAAGAACTCCTTCGTGATGCAGAAGGAAAATTGGACTCCACTGGATTAAAAGGGTCGGTTTATCAAAACATAGCATCAACGCATCAAGAAGCTAATGCTATCAACGAAGCTGTTGAGAACTTCAATAAGTCTCTGGATTGTTTTGCACGAGGCAGTGCAGCTCACACATTCACCCTGTACCTAAAAGCGGTAGCACTAGCTGATTTTGGAAAAATTGATGAATGTAAAGAATGCATAGATGAAGGTCTAAAAGCATGTCCAGATGATGAAACCCTATGCGGATGCTTATTAAATGCACTGAAGCACTCACTCCAACTAAAAAGTCCTGAATCTGTGAAGTACCTTGAAAAGATTGCAATTCCTAGGATTAAAACATTTGGGTTGTATCGAGAATCTTTAAAATATTACGAGAAATTAAGCAATTATTTTGCTACAGTCCGTTCTCGTAAATTGGCATTGACGTACCTAAAACAAGCCTATATAATCAAGAACAAAATCACGAAAGGGGTAATTGACCTGTGAAAAAGTACTTACGTGCTATAGCAATCTCGCTCCTTCTGGTAGTGGCTATGTCTGTAACTGCTGTGGCTTTTCCAAATATACCACCCCCACTACCCGGCGCAACATCAGCCCCAATAGTACAAGTCCCACCCGCACAACAATAATAAAAAACACTTGCATTCCATCAAATCCGATGGGACTGCAAGTGTTTTTTTTATGTCAAAGCTGCGTTTGTTACGCATGTACAAGGAATTCCTCTTTCGCTAATTCTTCTAGTCTTTCCATGCTAAGTCCTGTATTCCTTGCAATTTTGGTATAATCGTCTCCGTCTCGAATCATGTTTATTGCTATGCTTTCTTTTTCTTGGCTTCTGCCCCTAGCTTCTAACACTCTAAAAGCGGTAGTATCTTCTAAAATACGCATATTCGCCTCCATAATCTTATTAAGTTCGTTGTCGCTTACACTGTTGTATAGTGGCAAATAAATGATTTCCAACTCGTTAATTTCCTCATGCTTCCCCGCCTTTAATTTTCTATCAATCTCCGCTAATGCTTTATCTGCGTCTCTGTCTTTGAGATTGATAATTTTCGGCGTGAAGTTCATGGATGGGCTTACATAACTGGTACAGCGTGGTTCTTTTGCTGTGATTATTACAGTAGTGAATGAAATCTTGTGTATACGGGACAAATCCATATGATACGAGCCAAAACGCATCATATCATCTTCGTCTATATCTACTTCCCATTCATGGTGTACGCCGTTACCCGTTGATAGTTTTAATGCGTTATCGGCATAGGCTTTTTTGGTTTTTGTTTCCGTTATCTCGGTGCTTAAAACTTCTGTA
>Ga0209755_10007689_pt1 | contig 11641 bp, 7 predicted proteins | sample TergutCo191P1_FD_187301 | JGI IMG/M metagenome (GOLD analysis project Ga0209755, IMG submission 187301) | Cornitermes sp. P1 segment gut microbial communities from Petit-Saut dam, French Guiana - Co191P1 (SPAdes) (version 2) | ecosystem: Host-associated > Arthropoda: Insects > Digestive system >...
TGCAAATCATAGCCCTTTTTGTCCACTTGGAATGCACCCCACGTCGGCAAAAGGGCTTTTTTCGGACAATTATACACACAACCCAAACACATATCGCATTGGTTTGCAAATTTCGGCAAATTTTCGCTCATTGCGATATTGGACGAACAGCAATTTTTGGCACAAAGTTTGCAACTGATACACGCATCCGAAACCTGTATGCCTGCTCCGAATTTATACGTACTGCCTTGCGTTGTTCTGCCTATGGCTGTAAGCAAGTAGTCGATCCAATAAATTAATTTTCGACCTCTTTTTTCGGTGTTTATCGCTTGCGCGATCTGCTCGATTTTGGTAGGAAGTTTGGACAATAATCGGGTGAATTTTGGTTTTTCCGGCACGTTTTTCCAACTGTTTGGCATCCGCACCATATCTTGATAAATCACGTTGAAACCGCCTTTTTTCAAGAGTTTTCGTGTTTTGTATCTGCACGCCGAATTTGTTACAGCGTTTCCTGCACCTGCCACCGAGATTATTGCGGTTTTACAGCCGTTTGCTCTCAAATGATTTGCCCATTCAAAAATCAATTTTGGCGGATTAAAGCCGTGAACCGGGAAAATCAGCACATAATAATCCGCATTCAGCGTTTTCGTTGCCGTGATATCCGCTCTAAAAATGCGATTAACAACAACCGAATTATCTTTGTTTTTCAGCGTTTCCGCTAATTTTTCCGCAATAAACTGCGACCCACCCGTCCCGGTGTAATAGTCAATTTGAATGGTTTTCATTGGTTTTTCTGTTTTAATTTTGAGCCAAATATCCTAAACTCACACTTCGGCTAACATTATTATGAGGGATTAACAAATACTTCCAAGGCTTTCCGCCATGCATCGAAGTATATTCACTTGCATATTTACAGTATTTTTCTGCTGCATTTTTTTTATCTAACACTTCAGGATTTTGCATATCATTAGCCGCTTTGGTTTCTACCATATAAATGGCATCCTCCGTTTCAACGATAAAGTCAGGTTCGTATTTTCTCGAATTATTGTTCCAGTAAATACGGAATTGATTGGTTGCTGGACGCAGCCATTTTAATACAGAATTGTCATTTTCCAAAACAAACGCAAAATCCTGTTCCGTTTTGCTGTCAAACTTATACTCCAAATGACATGCTTTTTCAAAACCTCGAAACACATATTTTGATATGGAACTCGTTGGTTGAACAAATTCTCTATAATCTTTATACCCACCCTTCATCATCGCAGAAAAATTGTGATCTTCAATTTTCACAAAAGGTAGCACATTTGGTTTTACATAATCAGGTTGCGATATTTCAAAATGATCTTTCATCTGATTATAGATTTTTTCGGCAATGGCTTGCTTAAACTGGAAAACGATTTCTGTCGTTTTTTCTGCACCTTGATTTTTCTCTATTGCTTCGCAAGCCTGCCTTGCGAGGTTATGCAATAAGTGAGCATTATCATCATAATCTATTTCAGGATAGTCAATCAGTGTTGAAATAATCGACTTTACAGGGTCACTATATGAGCCACTTGACATAGCCTTTATAACATCTGACTTACGATCACCAACAACCTCTTGTCGCAAAATTTCTTGCTCTAAAGCATTGTAAGAAAAATCAGAAATGTCTAAGTCGAACGGATGAAAGATTGCCGTAACTTCGCCTTGCACCAAGTCCATCCGTGGAATTTCAATGATATTATTCTTAAACTCCTCGACTAAATTTTCGTAAACTGTTTTTGCTTCATCTAAAATTTCCGCTTTGAAAAAGTTTTGTTGCCCTTGTGATAATGATTTTTCAACTTGCCTTAACACTTTGCGTTTTACCTCCTCTTTATTCAAATCATCAGCTCTACGCACTTCTGGCATAATGTCAAGATTATTGAATGTATGGATGATAGCACGTTTGGCATCTAAACTATTTTGAGCTTTCTGTTTAGTTTCTGGCACTAAAATCTGATCAATCGCTTTTTGCTCGTCTTCTATTTTTTGCTCAATTACAGGCTTTGCTGAAACAAATATCTGAGGCACTAAAAATTCATCTTCTGGAATTTCAACCAAGCTCATTTTATTCAATATCGAATTAGGGTCTTGCGCTTCGGAAATTACTGCCTCAAAATTTTCGTGAGCAAGAACAGTGAGTTTATCAATTTTTTCATCTCCTGTGCGTTTGCCGTCATACGGAAGACGCAACCCACGTCCAATCGTTTGTTCAATTAAAATAGTAGCATTGGCCGCTCGCAAAGGAACAATCGTGTAAAGATTGGTTACATCCCAACCTTCTTTTAGCATGTTCACATGAACAACTATTTCGATGTCATTATCGGGATTTTCCAATGAAAGAAATTGCTTTTCGATATCCTCTTCTTTGCGTGTAGAAGAGTCTATTTGCAAAATTCTTCCGTTATACCGTCCTTTGAAAAAACTCTCTGAACTTATTCGTTCCACTACTTCGGAAGCGTGAGCAATATCTTTACAAACAACCAAAATAAATGGTTTGACCAATTTCACTTGATTACTTTTTGCATACACTTCCAGCGCCACTTTGGTATCTTCGTGTATGCTGATAGCATCTTCCAATTTGATGGTCTCTACTTCCAAATCTGTCATTGAGCCTTTGTTGAAATTTCTGCGTGTGGCAATTGTTGGATTTTTCACATATTTACCTTCGGCTAAAGCCTGTCCCAACGAATATTCATAAACAACATTCTTGAATTGATTGTTTTTTTCGTCAAAAGGTGTGGCGGTAAGTTCTAAACCCAAAATAGGGCGTAGCTCGTTAATTGCATTTTTAGATGCATTGGCGTGATAGCGGTGTGCCTCGTCCATCAAAATAACTAAATCGTCCAAACTCGAAAGATATTCCCAATAGGATTGGCCTAAGTATTCGGATAGGCGTTTGATACGAGGAGCAAGTGTTACACCGCCTTTTTTTGTCGCTTTGTTATCTGAATTAAATTTAGCAACATTAAAGATGTTGATGCGAATTTCCGAATCGGAAAACATCGCACCTTGCTGATTATAGTTGTCGCCAGTGATAATAATCGGACGATTGTGTACAAATTCCGCAATGCCGTTGAACACATATTTGTGATAAGCTGGATTGCCAAAATCTTCAATCAACTTTTCGTAAATTGTTAAGTTCGGAGCCAACACAAAAAAATTACGAATGCCTTTTTTTAAATATAAATAAGCGATGCAAGCCCCCATCAGCCGTGTCTTTCCAACGCCTGTGGCAATGGAAAACGCTACCGAAGGGAACTCTCGCTCAAAATCTGTGCACGTTGGAAAAAGTGTCTTTACTTTTGCCAACTCGTCTTTAAGAAATTGCGTGGCTTCGTCCGAATCGTTTGATATTTTTTGCAAACTCAACGTATCCGCAAGTTGTGCAACAATGTCTAGAGCTTCTTGCAAAGGCTCTCGTAAGGAAAGGCGTTGTTTGATGTTGGTAGTGATTTGATCCATTACACGTTTATTTGTTTGTCATCTACAATTGTTGCCGAATTCTGAAATCGAATAACAATATTTTGTTTTTCTTTCATATCCATTAAGTACGAAGGGTCTAGAAAAGCATTCGGAAACGGTTCTGCCTGCATAGGCAAAGAGGCTATTAAGTAGCATGTGTTTGTATCTAAAAACACACCGTTGGTTTTATAATAATCACACGTTTTCAATAATTGCTCCATTGCATTATTTAGATTTCCTTCGTTATTATCTGCAATATTACTATATTTTAATTCTGCAAATAAAATCCAAGATTCACGATCACTTGTATCTGGTAAAACCGCACATTCGCATTGAGATAGAGGGTTTCCAGCGGAACAAACAAAACTTCTATTGTCAAATGGAATTCCTACTATCTGTAAATTCACAGCATTTTGTAATGAAAAATAACTTATATCCGTTGGTGGTGCTACAAATATCTCTGTACCTCTTTTTGATTTAGTCTTGTTTGTATAATCAGCCACAAATAAAGATCTGCTGGTTGATACGGAATTTACTAAGTGGTGCGGATAATGGCTATGAATGTTTGTTTTTATCATTTTCCGTAATAATTTAGCATTACATAAAAATCATCCATCAATTCTTTCATTTTTTGGTCGAAATAGTTGTTGCTTATCAATCCATTTTCACGCTGAATTGTTTTATTAACTTCACCATCCTTAGTTTTATTTTCCTTAAATTTACCATCTTCAATTTCATATATGGAAACACTTTTAGGATCAATTTTAGAAGATAAACATTTTAATTTTTCTTTGTCTGCCTCGCTCATTTTTTCATGCACTAATCCTGCCATCATGCAATTATTCAATGCATACAAAACATAAGGGCTATGCGTTGTTATGGTAAGCTGATGGTCTCTTTCGCCAGTAATAAGCTTCAACAAATGATAAACCAAATCTCGTTGAGTTGAAGGAAATAAGTTTTGTTCGGGTTCTTCGATGATGAAGTTTGAGAAATGAGTTTTAAATAAATTGCGGTCTTTTATTGAATATTCCAACACTGAGTTAATCAGTTTTATTTCTTGTGGAGAGAATGTGTTATCCTCAGATAGAATAGAATTAGCATCTTTTGCTGAAATAATTTTATCTAAAAAATCTTTTAAGCTATCAATATCTTCTCCTAAGTTTGAATTGTTGATAAATTCAAACGTCGCCTCCAGAAAGAAACGCTTTTTCCTATTATCTCTCTGTTCTTTTCCTTGATAAGATTCGTTTTCTTCATTATGATATATCCAGTTAGAAAGATATTCAAGCATCACTACGAGTGGAATTGTCGACTGCAGTCCGCTTGAGGCATGCGAAAGTAAAATGTCATATTTATCATTCTTTTTTGAACTAAGAACACGGTCTTCTTTTTTGTTTTCATTGTAATAATACTGAATGCCCAAACCCAATATTTTATTTTTTTTGGGATGAGTTTTTCTTGCGTCAAACCAGTCAAAAAGAAAACTCCGAATATTAGTTTTGGGCAACTCCACTTTCTCCATTTCTTGCATTACTACAATATTTCTTTCTGAAGGAATGTAGGCAATTTTACATCGCTTATAAATGTCTTTATTCGCCCATTTTATAGAAAACTTCTTTTCTTCATATAAAATTTCTATCACATCGCTTTGGTAAGATATAAAAGAATTACCCTTGAAATATCCTTTCATTTTATGGAATTTTTCTAAACTTTCCTCAAAATCGTCATACCCATCCAAATCTTCATTTATAGATGCATCTTTCTCAATCCACGCACAATGACTAATAATCTTAGCAATAGTACTTTTCCCACTGCTTTGCGGCCCCATAAAAACATTAACCTTGTTAAGTTTGAGATCAAGAACTTCCTTGATTGGACCTACGTTTTTGATTGTAAGTGTTGCCATATTTTTTTTAGTTTTCAGTTTCTAATTCGTCTTCCTCTATTTGCGGAAGATTTACGATATTTAAATTGTAATTATCTTTGCCAAATTCGCATTTGCCCAAAAGCATTTGCGGAATTTTTTTGATGGTGATATTCGGAAAACGCGTCTTGCATTCTTTTTGAAACGATTTGCTACAAATCAACAAACTCTCGCCCGGTTGCATTTGGTCATGAATACGCTCTACGGTTTCTACTGTAAGAAACTGCGTGGTGGTGTAGATAAAATCTTGCTCGCTACTTTTGCCTTGTTTCCAATAAACGGTTTCGTGCGGATTGTAAACAAACCCTTCTTGCTTTGCCATCGCAGCTGCAAGCATGTTTGAGTTATACTCTTTGCTGATAATCCAGTTGCCAAATTCGTCTTGATTGAGCAAACTCGGTGCCAATTCATAAAACCGAAAACCGCCACCACCTTGCCAGCCAACGGCTTTGCTGATACCGCCCTGCTCTCCATCTACAACCGCTTTGAGGCGAGGAAAACAATGCGTATAAGCGTGATCGCCCAATTCTACGCCAATCCATTTTCTGCCCATTTTTTGGGCGACAGCTGCGGTTGTTCCACTACCAAGAAAACTGTCAAGCACTAAATCTCCCTCGTTGGTTGACATTTCTAAAATACGCCTTATTTGTGCTTCAGGCTTCTTACTTTTTGCAAATGTGACGCCACCTTCTTTTGCTATACCCTGATAATTCATATCATCCCAAAGATTTGTAACTAATTCTGCAGTTACAAGTTTTCCATCAATCTCTTTAAGCTTATCTTTATAAAAAAGAATTCTATTGCCACGATATAAATAAATATCAGAATGATTTTCTCTTTGTTGCAGATAAATTTTATCATCATTCTTTGAAATATCAATAAGATCTCTCGTTTCTTGCCCTACTGCTTTATAGTCGGGCTGTGCAAACCTAATAACACGACCTGCAAATTGAGCAAATTTTTTCTCAAGTGTAAAACCATATTTGCCCATAGCCTCTTTCAAAGATATGAATTTCCAATTTTCATATCCACTATCAAAATTTTCTATAAATTGACTATAAGCTTTATCGTAATCTCTTGCTCTATACACAGGCTTGTAAATCCATTTTTCCTTTTTCTTGGTATATGTCAACATAAGGTCACAAACTTGTACAGGCGTTGGGTTTATAGCTTTGTGCCCTGTAGCTGCTCCTCTCTGTATAGTTGTCATTATAATAAAATTATTTCTGCCAAAAACCTCATCACAAAGAACTTTCAAATAATGCCCTTCTTTTTCATCAATACTAATCCATATACTACCATCATTACTCAATAAATTTTTAAACAATTCTAATCTTGGTCGCATTAAACCAAGCCAAATCGAATGCTCCAAATTATCATCATAATGCTCAAACGCACTTCCTGTATTATACGGAGGATCAATATAAATACACTTCACTTTTCCTGCATACTCTTGCTCAAGTGCTTTCAACGCAAGCAGATTGTCGCCATGAATAAGGATATTTTCACTATCGGGATCGCCATAGCTGTATTCGGGATTTTCAATCAAAATACGAGATTCCAATTTCGGTTCTTCGCCTTTGCCAATCCAAGTGAGTTCTAATTTTTGTAGTTTGTTTTTTGCCATTAGTGCAATCTTTCTTTGATATTTCCAGGGACATCAGTTGAGGTGTAATCCACATGATAGCCATGATACATATTTTGAGGCGTATCGCCTTCGTGTTTAAATACGATGTAACAACCGTTGTCTGTATCGTTATTGAATAGTTCTCTGACAGTATCCCCAATAGCAGTTTGCAACCAAGTTCTTGCTTCATGCTCTGAACATCTCAACGGGCTTACCGTTTCTCCATTGATGATTCTTATATCTTGCCTGTTTTCTCCATGTTTGGATATGGCATGAAAATTTCTTGCCGGATGTCTGTTAATAGCAAACCACTCTCTAATTTCTTTTGCTTCAGTACGACTATCTATTGAAACAGTATCTGTATTTATGCAAATTTCAAACGTGTTTCCCAAAATGTGTGAAGCGTGATTTAGTAATAAAAACTTCTTATCTGGATTGTCGAATTTTCGTTGTGCTATTTCGCAGAATGTGTGATTTTTCACCGGTTGAGCAAATATGCTGTAAGAAACGGTTGCTTGTTGCATTATTTCTTCTCGCCAATCATAAAATTCTACTACACTTAAAGACGTTTGCAACAGTGTTCTTGCCGGAAAAGGGTAACAATCTTCAAGCGTATCATAATTTTTGAGAAAATTATTGATATTGTCAACGTCATAATACCCCTTGTAATTTTCTATTTTTATTTCGTCATTTTTTTTGTCTAATTTCAACATAAAATCATACAAAGCCGTTGGAGGAATACGAAAATCCTCCTGTACCATCCATTGATTTGAGGGCTGTGCTTCGGGAAGCAATAAAAAAACATTCACTTTACTCATCTCAAAATCCCATTAATTGTTTCATGTGGATATTTATTTGGTCAAAAAATCCTTTTGGTGGATTTTTCAGTCTTCCCCCTTCGAGTACTGGTAAATCTATAACCTTAGTTGCGTGTACGGATTCATCTCTATCAAAATAATATATCTTGGATTGTCCTGGTGTCAAAACATTTTGCTTTACGGCTACTAAAAGACTGTTTATGATATGATCACTATGTGTTTCAATAATAAACTGAACACCTACTTTAGCCGCTAAGCAAATCAATTCCATCAATTTTGCCTGAGCATTTGGGTGTATGTGCGCTTCGGGATTTTCAATTATAATCAGGCTTTTATCCATGTTGTAATCGCTCTGCGACATTTCTTTAGTATCTCTCTGTTTATTTTTAGAGGCCGCAGCTAATGTTGCAACAATAATAGGTAAAACATACGATACACCAAAACCAGTATTGGCGGCCTTAATGTTATCTAAATTCGTAAGATGTTCGCCTCTTGCAAAACTATAGGTTACTTTATAGTCGTCCACAAGTTGTACATTTAAACTAATGTTTGGACTTATTTCCTTTAGCCACTCGTCAACTTGACTCTTCAAACTATCTGATGCGTCTTTATTTTTTATCAAGTCTGGATGGATAGCATTTCCTTTGAAGTAGTCGAAGTAGTGAGCAACAAATTCACAACGCCCTTCTTTTTTTGAAATTTGTTTCAAAACATCGACCATAAGGTTATCTTTTTCATAGTCGTTTTGCGGGCCATTTCTAAAGGCACTGATGTATTGAAATCCTTCGCCAAATAAAGTTAAACCCTTTATTCTCTCATCTTCGCACACATATTTTTGAGGTGCATACGTTTTTGCAATATTTTCAGGCCCAGTATCAAAAAGAAATTTCACATCTTCTCCATTTTGTGACAATGTAATCCCTATTTCATCCGATTCTTCTGAAAATCTGTGCATAGCATCTTCAACATTACCAATGGAACACAAGTCTCCGTTTAACAGCAAGCCGTTACTTAAAAACTTTTCAGATTGCCTCAGCAAAAGCAACGATTGAATAGCAGAAGATTTACCCATCCCGTTCATACCTGTAAAAAGATTGATATTGCTCAACGGAATAGAGCTATCCACATGGGATTTGAAATTTTTGATATGAATATTACTTAACATGGCTGTATGATTTCGTTGATTAGATTTTTTACTTTTTCAAATCGGATCTTTACCTTATATTTCTGCCCAGTTGCAGTAGATACAGCATCGTGAAAGTTTTTTTCATTAAACAAGTCCATTAATTGTTTTTTGAAAATTTCTTTTTTTTGTAGCAGCAATTGTTGCTGCTCTTCATTGAGCCATGCAATGTTCACACTAATTGTATCAAAAACAGCCTTAGAAATAGGCTTACGTTTATCTTCCTCGTTTGTTCTTTTTCTAAAAGCATCGTTTCCGAAAATCTGATACGAAATCTCCATCGCTTTATCAAAATCTTTGGCGACACTTTCTCTTACTTCATCATGCATTTTTTCTTTGTTCAAAAGAGCCATTCCTTCATTCAAAAATTTATCTAACTCTCCATCGTAGTGGTCATCATATCCTAAAAGAAAGAATGCTACAAAACGATTGACAAAATCCCTGTCTTCTTGCCTTTTAGACGGAATTTTATAGTCGGAAGCTTGTCTAAAACTTTCAAATTTGGAAAGCCTCTCTATAAATTGTGCTGGAACACCTTGATTTAATGCATGTCGTATTTCTTGAGGCGTAAGTATTAATCCTCCTGTATTTACTCTTTTAAAGATAAGAAATTTCACATCAGATGGTGTGGGATTTTCAATAACATGGTAATTTATTTTGAACCCACTTATTTTTCGATGGTCTGCCCTTGATAGGTCAGAGTATTTCTTACCTGTATAGTTAGGGCCTAAAAATTCTAAGCCTGTTAATGAAAGTCTTTCATCTATAAAAAACGCTTTAAACGTAGATAGTCTTTGTAGTCCATCTACAACTAATAATTTTTTCGTTTTTTCATCTTCGCTAAAATAAAAAGATGGTAGAGGAAGCCCTAACAATATGGATTCTATGAGTTGGCTTTTTTTAGTATCATCCCACAAGTCCATTTGCCTTTGAAAATCAGGCATCAGATCTATCTCATCAAATTTGAGCATCTCTATTAGAGACCCCAAATTTTCATTACGAAAATCTATTTTAATTTTACTTGGATCATAAGGTGAAGTTATCTCCGTCTCTCCCAAATCTTCTATTTCGACATCAAGATTCTCATTAAAGACCTCATTACTGTTCGTTTTTTCATCAATCATATCTTAATTATTTTAAATTCCATCTTATCGTAAATAACTCTTTTTTGTGTATGCTTTGCTTCAAGCGTTTTTCGATAGTGTTTAACAAATCTTCTTTCTGATTATCGATTTCGTCTTGTGCTGAAAAAAGGGTTTGGCGTTTTTGTGCTCGCTTTTTTTCCAAGTCTTTTATTAAGCGTTGGGTTTGCACCTTTTCTTCTAAGTCGAGCATTTTTTTGGCTTCGGCTTTGCGGAGTTTTATTTCGGCATCAAGGTCTTTGATTTCTTTTTCTAAACCGATTTTCATATCATCTGCCCATTGATCTAATTTGTCCATCTCAACATCGAAAAAATCGGTATTGCGTTTCATGTTTTCACCCACGATTTTTTCTTGTTCCAAAACTAATCCAGCAGTTAGTTTTTCTAAGTCTTCTTCCGATATTTTACACCGTTGTCCCATTTCTGCACTTAGCGAAAACAAGCGTCTTGCCACTTCCGAATCTATCGTCGTGTTGTCGTCTGCAACGCAAGAAATCAACAAGTAATCTTCCGTTTCAAACGACTCAACAGACAAATGTTCTACTTTCAGCCAACCTGATTTTCCAACAAATGGCTCCAATAGCGTGATTACTTTTTGTTTGTTGTTGGTGTAGTCAAAATCTACTTCAGCCGTTGGTGTATCAATACTTTTACATTCGTTCAAAATTCGTTGTGCCAACGGATGCCCCGAACGGTAAATGTTAGTATCACCTGGCACAAGCATCTCCGATTTTCGCTTGCCCTCCTCCGTTTTCAAAATCATATACGGTCCCGAGTGTATGTTTTCTTTTGGAAACGGATTTTTGTTTAAGGTAAATGAGTAGTCAATCTCTGAAAAATTAGCGTAGTCGCTCAAATAAAAACGCGTGGTTTTCCAGAGTTTTTCTTCGTAAGCAGTCAAATACTCTTGCGATATTTTGTAGCCAGTTCTTAGTTTTTCGCAAACTTCTTCGTCGAAATTTTCCAGCAATGTCGAACGCACCGTTTTCATTTTGTCAGAAATTTCTGCTTTCAATTCGTCTTGCAATTCATCAAATGCTTTTTGAATATCTTCTGGATTTCGGCATTCGTTGTAAATTTGGGCAATTCGTTTCTCAAAATCCACGCCGTTTCCGATTGCACCCAAAACCTCGTCGCTTGCGCCAAATATACCGCTAAACAGTTGAAATTTTTGATCCAAAAGTTCATAAACACGAACATCTGCTGCATTTTTTTTGTTCAAAAAATTAACGACAACTACATCGTGTTTTTGTCCATAACGATGGCAACGTCCGATACGCTGCTCGATACGTTGCGGATTCCAAGGCATATCGTAATTTACCACCAACGAACAAAACTGCAAATTAATTCCCTCGGCAGCAGCCTCCGTTGCAATCATAATCGAGGCTTCATTCTTGAAATAATCCACTAAAGCAGCACGTTTATCGGCTGTTGCCGAACCTGTAATTTTATCCGTGTTTTTGTGCTCTTTTAACCAGT
>Ga0209755_10007690_pt1 | contig 11641 bp, 8 predicted proteins | sample TergutCo191P1_FD_187301 | JGI IMG/M metagenome (GOLD analysis project Ga0209755, IMG submission 187301) | Cornitermes sp. P1 segment gut microbial communities from Petit-Saut dam, French Guiana - Co191P1 (SPAdes) (version 2) | ecosystem: Host-associated > Arthropoda: Insects > Digestive system >...
GAGACCCAAAGGAAAGAAACCACTTGGAAGACCTAGACGTAGATGGGATTAAAACTGATATTCAAGAAGGGGGATGGGGTGGCACGAACTGGATTGATCTGGCTCGGGATAGGGACTCTTGTGAATTCAGTAATGAACTTTCGAGTTCCGTAAAATTTCTTGATTAGCTGAGAAACTGTCAGCTTCTCAAGAAGTACACTGCTCCGTCGAGTTAGTTAAATCATTACGTTCCTCATTGCGCGATCTTCTGCAGCCTCTTCTCCTTCCAAGTCCGAGGGGTTGCTTGATATTACGTAACATGCTGCTTTTTTTCAGCGCGGATTTAACCTTGCAACAGCAATTGATCTCCATGGTGACGTAATTATCACAAGAAACGTTGTATCGCCTGCTTGTGTAATAATTACGTTTCACTACGCGATCCCAGATAAAGAAGTCGGCATGCTGATTAAGTTATGGCCTTTACAAACCACGGTTTGATTCTGGGCAGGGGTCCAGATCGGCTCTGGGGCCCACCCAAACCCCAACCCCCAACCCCCCCGTATTGAATGGGTCCTGTTGGTGCTTTCTCTCAAGGGAATGTGGCCATGGAGTGTAGCTGACCACTCATCTCCTTCCAGTTCAAGATTATAAATGAGTGGAGATTGCCTCCACTCTCCCCTAAGCCTCTATGGCATTCACAGAGATTTTACAAAATTTAGGTTCCACATAATATAATGGAAACCAGCAATCACGTTCCGTTTCTTATTGATATGTGATTACGTTTGGCTCTCGGGTTAACTCGATTGGCATAGTGGATAAATAAAGGAATGTTTGACCAAGCAGCTAGCTTTAATTTCTCAGGCAGAGATAAGAAGTTCTACTACTGTCCACGATGTCCAGCAATGCCTCGTATCCAAAGGGTAAAGTACATTTTTCTCCATACGTCAAGCAGATCACGCTTGAAGCTGATTGGTCTCCATCTAATGTCCACACTAAGAATGTGTGAAGTAAACTTCCACTGTTCCATACATCTTTATGACCTTGTGATGAATGAAGCACATGGAATTTACAATGCATTAACCATGTTACACAAACGATTGCAAAAAGTTGTTAACTGCACACAATAACTTAGTTTGGCTACATCAGTTTATTGCCTGCATGCATATGCTGAGTGCGGTAGTCAGAACATAACTTCTCTCATCATTTTACAAACTTAAAACAATAAACAGCTGTGTGTTTGAATTACTCCCATTTATCGTACATCAACTCAAAAAGAAATACAATATAGTATAACATAAAAAAAAACAAAGAATATAAATGAACTGGCCTTTAAGTTCATGGAAGTACTACCAGCATTTCACAGTCCATGTTGCACTTTTTATGCTGTGAAATGTTTAGTGAGTTATGAGTAGCACACAGTGCACATGGCACAATCGAATACTTGGAGTGTTTTGTGAACATGGAAGTACACAACACATTATATGTAAGCTGTGGTGAGGCAGAAAGCACAACAACATGACTAATGACCTATTTTAATATGGTGCTTAAGTGGATAAAATAAAAACTGTTGCCTTTATAAGGGACCAGATACTCTTTCCACCAAAACAGAAATATGGTTGTAAAACATAGTCAGCACTAAAGTTTCATGTGTACAAGTAGTACACATAACTGACAGTTCCCACATAATATAATCAGTGAATATTCCCAAAAATTTCAGAAAAATTTTATACAACAAAAAACAACAATCAACCTTCAAAAAATGAAATTTTTCGTCTTGGAAAAAAGGGTTCAACTTATGAAATATATTTTAAGCTCGTGGTTCTGTGCATCGTAATTCAATGTTAATAAAAATCCAACCGGATGCAACAGTATGCAGATATTTATTTACTGCAAAGTCACTCTACATGTTTCAGGTGTCACTGCACCCATCATCAGGAGTACTACAAACTATAACCGTAAACGTGTAGAGTGACTTTGCAGTAAATAAATATCTGCATACTGTTGCATCTGGTTGGATTTTTATTAACATTATGAAATATAATTTATTTTATGGCTTGCCCAGGGTTATCACAGACTGTAAAGACCATTCACCAACAATCTTTCTCTTTCTTCCAGGGCACTAAGTCGATATATTGGACTGATGTTACAAGTACATTCCCATCAAAGGCAGGACCTAAACATCAGTGATATTTTCCGCAAACGAGTGGCAAAACATCCTAATAAAATATGCTTCATTTTTGAAGACAGAGAATGGACATTTGCTCAGGTAAATATTATGAGTACAACCTAAAATGGACATACTATTTTACATACATATATATATGTATCCAACTGTAAAAATACCTCCTAGTACACAGCCTGAATAGTAAGGTTGACATTCACACATTTCTGCAAATAGTGTATAGTTTGATTAATACAAAAAGAAAAACACGTGTTCGGCTTATTGGTGGAATGAACCACTAGAAAGGAGTCCTTGAGCATGTCAGAATTTATCATGTTAATCAACCATATTATTCAGCAAAAAATTTCAAGTAGCCTATTTCAAATTTTGTGAACAATAATAGGCTATATACAAACCAAGTTTCTAGCAGACAGTACCTTCATTGGTGTACATATGAACTTGAGTATCTTAGACATACAGCAATTAAGACTGGCAAGGGAGCCAGAACTTTGTGAGAAAAAAACTAACAGACAGCCAGTTGTGTGGAATTTTGGTGCCACAGTAGAGCAAGCAGAATACACAATACTTAACCTTTCTGACAAAAAAATAACAAATATTTAAAACACAACAATTTCAATTCATCTTTTTTCACTCATTTTTAGGGATCAACAACAATTAAATCACCCTAGTATGTACATACAAAGGATAAGCAATGAGAGATTTCTTACAACACAAAAACTAAACGAGAAGTCATAATAATGTTAAATGAAGCTCATTCATTCCACTGAACCATCACTATTTCTTAATGTAATCCCTGAGGACAAGGATACATTCATCCTACCTTGGAATTAATGTAAAATTTCCATCACACTGGAAATTGGACTCTGGAATTTGCAACAATCCACGAACAACTACTGGCACTCTCACGCCGTTGTGAAGTTGGCAAACTCCCCAAATCTTTAACTGTGACTTGTACCTTTTACAGAATTAGTTCCTCCTCTGTTCCCATCTGTTTTTGATTTGCCAACTGGCCAAATGGTGTAATCATCATTACAGAAATCCATTAGACCATTTTTAAGTTGTGCCACATTTTTTGACATGCTGCACTCTCATTACACAAGACCATACACGTCTATCAATTGGCAGTGAATTTTAATGGAGGGAGACATGTTTATTCATTCATTCCATCAGCATGTGCAGAATACGATGATTCCTTGCCGTTCTCAGGAGCTTCTTCCATTCCTCTCTGTTATGTACTTTGTACTGCCACGCTTCTCCACCAACTATTCTTACATCCTCTCTCACCTCATCTTGCCATCTATTTCTTGGTCTACCTCTCAATCTTGTTGTTCCCAAATTCATATATACTTTACTTACTTTACTTTTATATACCCTAATATAATACCCTTTTGGGAATTCTATTTTCTTCCATTCTCTGTACATGCCCAAACCAACGTAATCTATTTAACCTATTGTCTCTACTACAGTAGAATTCTTAACACTTGCATAAATTTCTTTATTGGTTAATATCCACCAATTTTCTTTTTTATTGTCATATACTGTGCCTAAAATTCTTCTATAAACTTTCCTTCCAAAAATGTTCAATTGCTTTCTATCTCTCTTTGTTAGTGTCCAAGTTTCTGATGCATTTGTTAACATTTTGTCTATTATTGTGTTCTTTAGTCTTAATTTTAGTTAGACATATTTGGCCCACAAAAATAAAATCACACTACAAGCATCTTCATGAGACTAAGATTCCAATGTTGTTACCATGACACATCAACTTAGCACCACAACAGTATGTGCCTGACTGTTGCAACATCGGTTGCATATTTCCACTACTACAAGTGCTACTTCCAATCACAAAAAGAGTGCTTGATTAACACAAAAGTTACAAGGCAGGGAACCATACTTACTGAACATGTCTCATAATAACCGTAATGCAAATATGATTATTAAATATCATATTGTAAATATTACATTTCAAAGCACATTGTCAAAATATTTCAGTCTGAGGTTATGACTAAAGGAATATTTTTCTGATATATGACAGAAATCATGATTGCTAAATTTCAGAATGTGCTAAGGGCACTGAGTTTGAGAAAAAAAATATAGGTGTTACGCACAAGTTAAAATTTTTTCCACTTGACAGAAGTTTTAGTAGGTAAAATTGACTGAGTCAGGGTATTTGTGCATAACTTTAAACATGCCATTATTTATACTCTTGTACATATGCAGGTAGTGCTCAAGGAAAACTTTGATAGTATAATTTTGATAATTACTGAGAAAAGTGTGATTAAATGTAAAATAAGATTTATTTCAGTATCCTTTCTTAAAATTGGACACTTTCCTGGGTCATAAATATTCTGGTTCTTCCTTTCTTTCTCCTCCCCCTCCTAGCTTCCTGAATCTCCTTTTCTACCACGGCTTTTTTGGTGAGGTGTTAGACATCCTACTCTGCTCTTGTGATGAATTTATCATCAACTTTCCTTAGTTGTTCTTTCGTGTTATCACCTGCATTGATACCAAGTGTCATCATATTGTATTCTGCTTCAGTTGCAAGCCATCTGGGATGTTATGCCATGCTGCTGAGTAAGAAAGATTGACTCTTCAGAAACACCAATACCAGAACCTCAAATATTGCACTATGTTGAATTTGTTACCCTGACACTGAAATTAGCAATTCCTACCCATTATGTCTGTCTGCAAAGTTTGTAATTCTGCAATTTTGTGGCCTTCTTTGTTAAATACAGCTCTTAAAACTCTGACTGTGTGCAAATATTTTCCAAGCAGATTTATGTAACTGAAGTTCTTGTAGACTGATTTGTCAGAACTACTTGCATTGTACATTTCTGAATACTGCTATTCACCAATAACCTGCACCCACATAAGGTATCTGCACCTTTTGAGCACACAGTACACTGTGGTTTTCAACTGCACCAAATCTTTTGAAGTAAACCATCCTTATGCCTTTTTTCATCACTCTGACATTATCAGAATTAGCATCTGCCCTTATGGTCAAACCACAATATTTATAAAAGCATCATTATACTAGCTCACACAACTGCTGCTTTTGTGTTTTTTAAGGCATTAATATTTGAATTTCTCGAACTCAGTCTCTCTCCCCTTTGTAGTCTATACATTATTCCTTATTCTTTAAATGAAGTTTATAAATATTTTATTCACTTACATTAAGTCTAGAATCCCCAACACCCAAGTAATATCTTATGATGTACCTTTTCAGATCTCTTGAAAGCTGTGAACATACTTATGTCTCCATACTTCCACTACAACCAGGGTGATTGCTTTGGCACTTGCCATTTATCTTTACTGCCTCCCTGGCTATGTGTATAATACAATGTATGGCATTCAATGTCAATTACCACCACACAGTAATGCATTTACAGTGACAGTATCCCTTAGGGAATTATGAGTCACCTGAACTTTGCAAAAGCTGTCTGATGCTAGAGCGATGTCACTGCTTACAACATTCAATTCATTAGTGTCATTTGCTACATTTTCCATTACTCTCATCATATCTTTCTCTTAGGTGTTCAAGCAGTCAATCAAAATTCATTCTGGGGAAAGAGTAGATGTTCCTGAACATCAAGGCACCTGCAGGTTTCTTCTCTGCTGAGTGTACATCTCATACTAAGATCATGGCAATTTTTTGTACTCTTAGACCTTACTGATGGTTTGTTCAAACCCATACCTTACACTTTTAGTAACTCCTGTTGCTACTCCATCCTTCCTAAGCCTGCATTCACTAATTTTTAAACATTCCACACGTACCAAGAGGGTTGGTGGGTAGAGGTGCTGCTGTACATTTGTATTTGGGAGATGTCCATTTTACATATTGATCAGAACATCAGCTCTCTTGACTGACGTTTCTGACATTTTCATCACTACCACCAGGTACATGCTGGGACAGTAACTTGATTATGTCCTAACTGCTTCCTTCCAAATTCCAGTTCATCAGCCATTATTCAACCATCATTCACTGTTATATATTTTGAATCAGTGACAGTGCCGTAGAAGTAAAATGTTTGCACTGCCACAAGTACTACATTTTAAACTTGCACTAATTTAGACAACTGCCTATATTAATGAAAATATTTATAAGCTCTAGACATCCTTATTTATACAAAATGATTCATCTCAGTCTCTTTTGATAAATGTTCATTTTTTTTTTTTTAGAATCACTGCTTGCATGAAAATTTAGGTTAGAAATTGTTGCATTTTTATTTGAGTCTCAATTTCTTTTATCAGTCTCAGTAAATCTATAATCACATAATGTTCCAGGTCATACTAACTTCTTAACCGTTTCTATACTTACAAGAAAACTGCTAAAAAATTGAAAATCACAAAATTTTGCAGAATGTATATTTCACCAAACACATTCACATAATTTGTAAGCACAGAGTTTCAATGGAAAAGACAAACCACACACACGCGCGCGCGCGCGCGCGCACGCACACGCGCACGCACACACATTAATCCTTCAGAATATGTTTGCAGCCAGTACAAACAAAAAATTAATATCTTACATGTGTTCAACTGTCACACTGTCATAAAACAGGAAATACTCAGATTTATAGTAGTATAGCAGGCACTGACAGAGGGCCCAGTAATGATTACACCACTTTAAAATCTCAAATAGGAGTGTTAAAATGGTCAAAACTGTGCACACTATGTATTTATTTATGTTCTGGAAATGCAATAATAACAAGAGACACACAAAACTGATTTTTCACAACCCTTCAATTTTTATGTTCTGTAAAAATAATGAACAAATTAAAAACTGTTCACTTATTTGTCTCGATTTATTTGTTTTTCATTTGTGCTGGTCTCTACAAATGAAACATGCCTCAAATGTCTGGACATAAAAATTGCCAAAAGACTTTCCCTTCCATTTACAAAAATTTTGTATTACCATACATTTTACCTGACATGTCTGCCCATTTAGGATAACAATACTCAAACTGCTTAATTAGGACACTGTTTTTCAACTTAGCCTCACTATTCAAAAAATATATCTGAAACATCCCGGTTTTCTCTTCCAGGTTGAAGAATACAGCAATAAAATAGCCAATGTATTCAAGAATCATGGTTACCAGAAAGGTGACACCATTGGTCTCATGATGGAGAACCGACCGGAATTTGTGTGCATTTGGCTTGGATTATCAAAGCTTGGAGTTATTACACCTCTTATAAATCACAATCTGCGTCTAAACATTTTAGTTCATTCAATTAAAGTTGGCACCTGTCAAGCCCTCATCTTCAGTAGTGAGTTTACAGAAGGTACATATTTTTTTACAGACTATTAATTACTCTCTCTTCTAACAGGAATGGGATAACATTAGCTATGGAAATGTTAATACAAGAGGAAATATGAAATTACAGCATATGATGCAAAGTGAAAGACAAAAACTACTTTAATATAACCTTTAGGTGACACAGCCCCATTTGCTCAGATCAGTAGATGTATTTATTGAGTGTTCCATCATACACAACACAGTTATACTTCTAAGATAACTAGTTTTGGACTACTTGTGGACTATCATGAGACCTATATACAGGAACATGTGAAATGAAATGTACAGTCACCTATATAACCTTAGTGAAAGAGATCCCTTAATTCATAAGTATATAAAAGTGAATAAAAGGAGTGTTATAGACTTACGTGATTTTTACCAGTTATGTACACTTATGTAAAGTAAGAGATCTCTTTCTCTAAAGTTGTATGGACGACTGTATAGTTTATTTCACATGTTGTTGTATGTAGGTCTGATGATGGCCTGTAAATAGCCCAACACTAGTTACCTTAGAAGTATAACTGTGTTGTGTATGGTAAAAAACTGAATAAATACATCTACCTTGATATATGTCTGCCCACATGTAAAACCATCAAATCACAAAGATGCACAGATCGCATGGAGATAAAATTCCATGCAATTCTAGAAGCAATCACTACAGAGAGATGATGTGATGATGATGATATGTTAACAATAATGATAATGATGATGACAACAACAACAACAACAACCATACACCCCATGTGAAAATTACGTTACCTTGCATATTATGGTTTTCATACAAAAATACATTTTGACCAATTTTCAGGAAAGTTAATTTCTCTTTAAATATGTATATTATCCAATATTGTCATACACAATGTCATATATAAATATATATTTGATCAATAGCACAATGGGGATGAAATAACTTAAAATATTTTCTCTTTATTATATTGAAGCTAGCCTAAGTAAAGAATGTATCTGTATTGTGTAATGCGGATGAAATGAAAATTCAAGTATCTCGGGAAACATCTGGGCTTCAATTCAGAACTCTTGAATAGGCTTAACATTTTACCCAAATCTCCAATATTTTATGATTACTCTCCCGAAAATAACTGCTGATGTGTCGTTAAAAGTGCCTGTAACCAATCCTGAGGCAGTTCTTGAAAGCTTCAATGATTAAGCATGTCTCCAACACATTATCAATTTATTGTTTATTGACTAATTCTCTAGATTATAATATTATGTGTTATATTCTGGACACAAAATATTAAGGATCAGTACAGTCCATCTTCACCACTTTGCAGCATCTGAGCTACTCCAAAAATTCTCCACATTTTATGGAACCAAAAAGTATATTACCATGTTCACTACAACCTGTCACTTGCCTCCGTTACTAACCAAATTAATCCAGTCCACACCCTTCCACCCTATTTCTTTAAGATCCATTTTAATATTATTCTCCCACCCATGCGAAGGTCTTAAAAGCAGTCCCTTTCCTCCAGGTTTTCCAGTCAAATTCCCGTATGCATTTTTCCTCTCTCCCATATGTGCCATATGCCCTGTCCATCTTACTGTCCTTGATTTCATCAATCTAGTAATATCTGGCAAGAAGAATATTAACCCTTACCCTGCTAACATGGAGAATATGGTGAGCTCCTAATAATACCAGCAAATGGCAGATGGGATTTAACTCAAGAGTGTATATGGTTAACTAAACATAGGTTAATTCTAATGGTTTTATGTGTGTTAAATAAATGTGTAGTATTACTGTGACATAGCAATGCTAAAAATGTTCTATTTCTGTTCAGCTGTGAAGGATGTCTCATCCAGTTTGCCGTCTGACATCGCATTGTATCGGTGGAGTCCTGTTTCAAACAATGAAACAATTGGGCTTGAAGAGAAGAATCTTACAACTCTAATAGATGAAGCACCATCTTCTCCACCAGTTGTAACTCAGAAAATAGGATACAATGACCGTCTACTTTACATATACACATCTGGTACAACAGGTCTACCTAAAGCAGCAATCATTACTCACTCACGGTAAGAAAACACAGCATGTAGAAACCCTCAAGACTGTAGTTTCAAGTAGTATATAATGATAGGTCTTATTTCTTCTTCTGCTTTCACATGGCAAATGAGGCAAATATTTTATCAGGATATCAGTATAGTGTAGAAAAAAGTTTGAAAGTATTAAATATTATGTCCAAGTATTTTAGAGTTTTCTTGTTTGTGTGGTCAATTGAATATTACTCTGTAAAGTTACTGGAAACTGGAAAAGTGGCCTTGGGATAATTAAGGTTCTGTACTAGTAACTGCTTGAAGGGACTCAGGAAAATCTCTAATTTCGGTAGTATAGATGGAGTCTTGTCTCAGATCTGAGTTGGGCACTTTCCAAACAGAAGTCAAACTGTTATCACATGAGCAAACTCTTTTATTCTGGTTAATGTATCATAAAAGATGGCAACCTATCATCTCAGTCTTGTAAACGAAATATATTTTTAACCAGGCCCTGTGAAAAATAAGTAATAAAACCATTTTATGCTGTTCTGAACCACCCTCTTGGAATACTCAACCATGTTCAATTTTCCTTCATTTCAAACTATTATTTTATTTATAGAAATACAGAGCGCATAAGTAACAACATTTGTACTGTAAGATGTGACATGTACTTTGTGTAACTGAAGTTGAGAGAGGTTGAATTCCCATTCAAATAATGCCACAAAAACTGAGCTTATTTTGACATGTGTCTAAAACCAGAAAATGTATCTCTTATTTTGATGGCAAAGGTAAATACAACAGCTTCAGTCAATAACTTTCTTGAAAATTCAAGACCTCTCTGATGTGACATTGTCAGAATCATACTGTTTTATTTGCCCAGTGACACTGGGCCACATCCTGGACAGCTTGAATCTTCAGCCACACTATTTTGAGTACCTCAAATCTTGTCCTCACCTTTTGCAGTTTTTTTCAACTTCCCTGCCTGCAGTACTCACAATATTTGATCAGGTTGCCTTCCTTCAGTTTTTTACACAGTCCAATTCTGCATATACAGTAAAAAAAAAACTAAATTTATTGGGTTAATTGCAGTAAGATCTGACAGCTGCAGTGTTCTAACATTCTATCATGGAATGAAAATACAATCATCACAATTGAAGATCTGGCAGTGGTAATAACACTGATATGTTCAATTTTATAACTGAAGCAAGATAATTTTCAAACTTACATGATGAATTTGTGTAACTGTTGTATTTTTTTCTTTTCATGATATGATGATTTAAGAGGCCTATTTAGGTTCTTCCACAACATACAACACAGACAGAACGTTTCTGGTAAAATTCTCACAACATAATTTTGGATCTTGTATCACTGGAGTCCAAAGGATGCTGCATGATTTGTAATATTTTCATAAGAGATGTATTGTTTGTTTACTTACATATTTTATAATGCAACTGCTAGGAAACAATTGTTTTTTCCCCCAGACTTTCCATCTGAAATCCTTCATGGCTTCCAGTAGTATTCCCTTCACAGTTCTTTAAAAAAGCCATTGTTTGGACACTTCCTTATTAACATCTGGTTTAGTACATACCATTCAACAAATACTTAATCGTGTCCATGAGCCTTATGCCTTATGCCTGTGTAACAGTTCTTTCATCTGATACCTCCATGCTCAAATAGATGCCACAATATTGTGCTGAAGTGTCTCAGCTGGGCATCATCTTTTCAGGTAACTAACAAGGGCTCAACTTGATTGCCAGCAGTTCACTGGATTCTGAGCTGAAATTTCCATTTCTATTGCAGTTATTGCTGGATAAGCTTTGGTGTTTATCACATAATAGGTCTGAAACCTGATGACAAATTGTATTGTCCCATGCCATTATACCACTCTGCAGGGGGAATTCTGAATACTGGACAAGCTATCACGAAAGGTATTACTGTGGTCATCAAGCGTAAGTTCTCAGCCTCACAGTACTTTCCCGAGTGTGTGCGACACAACTGCACGGTGAGGCCCATCAAAATTGTAACTTTGAACTGTAGAAGCTTCTGTCTTTTGTTGTTTCTGGCTGTCTTTATCTTGCAGTAGAGCAGTGTGGGTAGTGACACATCTGCATTGTGTGTATGTCAATTTTGCATAGAGAATTGCACTAATTTCTCCACAGGCACGAAGGACATGTTCCTCAGATAAGCACAAATACCACAT
>Ga0209755_10007691_pt1 | contig 11641 bp, 6 predicted proteins | sample TergutCo191P1_FD_187301 | JGI IMG/M metagenome (GOLD analysis project Ga0209755, IMG submission 187301) | Cornitermes sp. P1 segment gut microbial communities from Petit-Saut dam, French Guiana - Co191P1 (SPAdes) (version 2) | ecosystem: Host-associated > Arthropoda: Insects > Digestive system >...
ACATTTCAGAGCGGAGATAAATCACATGTCTCTACTGGGGTACAAAACACATATCTTGCAGCCTGTAGCATAGTCACTATAGCTCACTCTTTCACTCAGACCGCTCAGTGAACAAAAACTAGTAATCAGCACATCCTGCAGAGTTCTGTATGTATAATGAACTGTACAGTCTGCTGTTATGCCAACAATCCTAGGTGGTACATGGAGCTTTTTTCTACTGAATCTGTATTGTGGACTATATCTTGAACTTTCTGTACCTTCAGCTCACACCTGTAGTAAGTAACATATATATAACTGTCATTTCATTCACATATCAGAAAGTGGATAAAGGAACTTTCCAACAGGTAGCAGCTTTTGTTAAACGTACGTAATGTAAATAGGTTAACTGCAGTTCACGACAGTGTTCAGGGCCATACATAAACCTGACTGGTCATGACCACTCTTGCACAAGATTATGTTCTGCTTAGGGTTCTCTTATGTACAGGGAGGTGCCATACTTGGGCACAATAATCATGTTCTCCCAATGAAGGCAAAATGTCAAGTCCCTTTATTTAAAAGTATTAATGCTTTCTCATCTTTTGCCGCTAACATTTAAATTTACCATGTCCTCATGATCATGATCTGAGTATTACATATCTTTGCTCCTTACAGTCCTTGACATAATTTACAGCAGTTTAAATACAGCAAAAAATCGACAGTTTATATTTTCTTAACCGGCTTATGTGCACATTGCTTCTGCACTCTCTGCCCAGTACGTCTGGTAACAGTCATGTTGAAAACGTGGATGGGAGAGGATTTGACTTGTCAGTACGCAAGCTGCATCTATAGCAAGCAAAATAAAGCACACCGATGTTTATCATCAGGACATTAATTATAATGTTATATTTGTTATACTGTACTTACAACAAACATTGCAACCAATAAGGTCTCTTTTTTACTGTACTTTAGGACACAATGCAAATAATACACACAATGTGTGTGTAACTGGTGTTTGCAGTTTGTAAATCCACACCAAATTAACACATAGAAGTGCAACTTCCAATAAACATTCATACTTACTGAAATTTGCCAAGCTTGTAGATCCTATAGTAATGAAAATGCCAAACTTTAGGCCTCTATGCCTCATAATTCTTTTGTAACAAGAATTTAAGAAAAGTCAACTTTTTTGCATGATGCAGCTTAACTATGGACCTATGGGCTATGGGCTAGTCTAAAAGCTTACAAAATGCATGTGAAATCTGTGTTTTCAGCGTAGAAAGTGTTAAGATTATGGGTTTGTGGTATGTGATGCAGTGGTGTCTGATACATAGGTACCAACATCTTGGTGGAACCTGGCATCTCCATCTTCAGGGTTAGAAGGTAAGAACTCTTGTACCTTGAAGGGGGGGGGGCAACAGGTTCCTCCAAATTGTTTGGGTCTATGTACCAGACCTCATGCAGTCACATCCTGTGACTTTATTCTCAACAAATTGAAGTCTTCATTACATATCACATGCCTAGGTTTAATATACATCAGAACCAGGATTGTTGAACTGCACATCAACTTCCTCAAATGATATGCAGTTAGTTTCTCATTTCACAAAACACACGGGGATATGTTCCTCCTCGGAATATGTCCAGCACTGGGAGTTTACAGCTGTTGTGTGTTCAGGTGTCAAATTAACAGGAGGATTTTGGTATAAATAATGCTGACATCTTCTAAGGAAATGGAACTATTCATTACTTAAGGAAGTTAACTGAATGTGGAGTACTTCCCTACATCAGATACTGAACAAGCTCAGCTGTTTAAGGTTTATTTCAAACACTAAAATTTGAAAGTTCTAAAACCCATAATGCCAGTGAAACTGTCATAACTGCTGTTCAAGGAGACATTCTGAGACTGTTGTGTGTCAAGGGGAAATGTGAGATAATAAGCTGACTTTTGTGGAGCCACTGCTCTGCCATGTTGTAGAGGTTGTTGCAGTGATGACTGGATTAGCTGTGTGAGTCGTGTCTTGCTACTGACAGATACAAACGACGAAGCTCGGGAATTGCCACTGAGCCACGTCTGTTTCACACACACTGTGTCTTCACTATCTGATTCCTGTCTGAGTATTCTGGAGGGAAATTTGCTCCTCCTGAACTTATCATTATGACTGTGTAACTAATGGGCATGGTGTCTGTCCTATTGTAATCCCATGTTTTCAAGTACCTGAGGCATATGGTTAAATTCAGAAGTAAACTAGTGGCTTCTTATACGTGTAGCAAAGCATGTCAGAAGTCTTGCATCATGACTGAAGTGTCATGCCCTGTGGGCCAAGCCAAACCATAAAAATGATCATATATTTGTTTATTTCTTACAGATATAGTTCATATTGTAATAGCAGGATATGACAGATTGTTCTTATGCTTAACACCACAGTGAAAATGCAGCTTGTCACTTATTTCACAAAAATGTAGATGTTTGTGAAAACATCATCTTAATTCATTAATAAGATTGTACTGCCTTCCACTGTATGAAATTTCATTGTAACAAACATAATCTGTCACACAACAATGCCATACTGTGATTTTTTACTGTAGCAACTACTGCAAGTTGTGTCACAGTTTTAAAAAATTAATTTTTCGTGCAAACCAGCAGCAAAACATACAAGACTATTTGCTATTTTATTTTCTCCCATAGCCTGTACAAGCTCAGCATACTTCACTGAACCAAAATGGTCAACAGTGTGGTGTGTTGATATGACTTGGTTCATTAATCCGTGTAATGAAGGACTGTAGAATCTGTATGGCAGCTCATAACACTGTCTCATTAAGATCAACATGCTCTAATCCTTCAGAACCTGAACAAATCATGCTGTAAATGCATTTTTCTCTATTCCATGCTACTGGATCATTACCTACTATATTTATTTGAGAATTTTGAGCAATTCCATGTTTACACACATAACACAGTGTTACAGTGAGCTGTACAATCAACAGAATATTCTGACTTTTATGTTTTTGCACTGTGCATGGTGATATAATTATGCAACATGAACCAATTGAATGCACACTTTTCAAATTAATACTTTAATTTAATTTTTAAATTTTTGATGTCTTCTTCATGTTTCGAACCATCCTTAGAATGAACCCATGAGGTTTGAAACATGCAAAAGACGTCAAAAATTGGAAAATTTATTAGAGTATTAATTTGAAAAGTATACATGTTGTTGGTTCATGTTGCATAAGAATTTTCTGACATTATGGCCAAAGAAAACAGACTTCCCCCTGTTTGATCCTTATCAGCCTGCCATTTGATGACAGTTGTAAAGGCAAAAGAGGCACATGCCCCTCAGATCTGGCCATAGTACTGTCAGGAAGACGTAACACCCATCTTGTTACCTTGTGAAGCATGTCAGTAGCTTACTAACTACCAGCATTCTTTCAGCACCCCTTTGTGTTCTCATTTGCAATGATGCATCTCCACAACTTCAACATCTGCAGCTTGATGTGTCTCAGCTTCAGTAACATCTCCAGTGGGTCTCAAAGGACTGACACTTGCAATCTGCAAATAAACAAACTTACGCATATAGCTACAGGTACATACAACAATCTCATATTTTATCAATCACTGGTGCAGCATGCGACATACCTCTGACTGTTTTTAAAACAATGACTATGCCATATCAAACAACACAACAGAATTTTACTTTTTTGGTCTTGTAGCAACAATTATGAATTGGGGACACACACATTACAACAGGTTGTACATGAACTCCATACAAGTATACACAGCATATAATTAGTATACTGTTACATCCCAGCCAGAAGGACCTAAAAATATCTTGACAAATTGCATTTGCACACCATATTTCTACATAACAGCTTGCTTAAACATTGTCATAAAATTCTGTTCTATGCCAATTATGAGACTCAAACAGTGATTGGCAAACAAACTCAATACTTTGCTTTGTGACATAGCTCATATTTCTGACATCACACATGCTAATTAATTTTTCATTTAAGTCAATCACAATTTCATGCACTAAATGCTTCCGAATAACTAAAGGCATTTTATAAAACAAAGATAAAAGGAATGAAGTGAGAATCTTTCAGTGCTCACTTTTAAGTAATTCTACATCATGGCTGACGTTTTTAAATCTTAGATAAAAAACCACCTTGTCCTTGTACAATACATATCCTTCTGGCAACAACACTGTTAGCTTCTGACACCAGGAAGACATCTATATCTCATCTACACAGCATATTTCTGATTTTGTTTGCTGTCTACAATGAGAATATGTAATCACTACCGAAGTTAAGTGTAATGAATCGGATACATAATTCCCTACAAAAGACTTTTCCTTAAACGTGCCAATACTCTAATGACTCTCTTTTAGAAGTAAAGATGTTGTTGCTGCCTGAAAAACTGCTCCAGTGCCCAAAAAGCTAACTCAAAAGGACATGAAAATATAAAGTATCTGTTGTCATCAGTCCTGCCACCATGGCAAAGCATGATGAATTACATCCATGGATACATACACTTGATATGTTATTATCAGGTTAATTTATTATCAATTTGCGTACCGAGAAATTTCATTGTAATAACGAATTTGATTGTTTCATTACCACAACCTACATTTCAATTAATATATATTTTATAGCTTGTGACACATCTGGATAAGTTTTGTATGTTTATTTGCTTTAAGCCAGTTCTCCAACTTGGCAGGTACATTGTCAGGGCAATTTTGAAGTTGGTCTATTTCAGGACGCTGTAGTACATGATACCAATAACATCGGCAAGTAAAGGTTAGGCCTGCAAATTGGCAGTTTGGACAGGAATCATTTATGTACAACTGAGGAAACTCGGCACCAAAACCGAGAATTATCAACAGAATAACGAAGAGCATTAACGGGCGTCTGTTGTACGTAAATATTTAGGAAGTTCAATATTCCTGCATCTGCCAATGTATCCTCATCCTCCATATTACCATTTGCTGTGGAGATGGAATAATTCCCAACACGCTCAGACACATGCAATACGTTACTTTTACATGCCGAATACTAAGCCTCGCAAATTGCACAGTTTACGTACTATCCTGCTACCAAGTTATTCAATAACTTTCCCCCGAACATAAAAAAATTTAAATCATATTATACAGGAGTGTTTAAGGCGCCGTTTTAGAAGTGACTATAATGCTCAATCTTACTCTGTACAGGAACCTGCCTTCATTAAAAATACGAAAAAAAACTTGCAATGCTAAAAATTGAGTAGTTACATGAAAAAAGTACCTCAAAATTGTTCATGACTAACGTAAAACTACGTACTTGTATTTAAGTAAAATATTAGATTAGGCCCTAATATGTTCTACATTCTTTGCTTACTCCCATTAAGGTTGCATGGAATGCGAAAAAAATCAAATTTCATTCTTTACACTGACCACAATGGAAGGCCACCATTTTGTACTTCTTGAAAATATACTTTGCTAAACATCAATCAACAGGAAATGACATGGACATCCTATACTAGGGCCACGTATTGTGTAAACACCATGTACTAGAAAAATACATTTTAATTCACATAACTACCCCTTAATGAATAAACGTAATGTCGCCACCTTCTGTAAAGCGAATTTTCGGCGGCAATAGTAGTTCGTTACAACTGCTTTAAAACGTTTTGTTTTGTACATGAACATCATTAGATTTACTCAGTTTTTTAAACTGACTAAGAATTCCAAAAACCTTACCTTTTTTGTTGCTTCCGAATGATTTCCAAAAGTGCAGTGCTTTTGGAAAAGTTTCCAAGCTACGAATAAGAGCTTCGCACAGTCGACATACGTCAGGTTTTACAATGCAGTAACCACAGTTACTCCCCAGACCACACATCCAGGGGAACACAGATTAATACTGCAACGACCACAGCTTAATAAAGATTTAGACTACAGCAATTCATTCAACTGTGCACGGATCATCAACTCCACGTATCGTTACTTTTAGTACGATATGTTATCTATCGATGCAGGATTAATACTACAAATATGTAGGGTGTAATTTTTCAGAAGTCTTAACACATCTTTGGTGCCTTAAAGTATATTTCCGATCTGTGGCGTCCTACGCAAAAGAATGCAGGTAAAATCTATAAGGCCACAGAGTTTCAATGCAAGTACAAGTCAACAGCGCACATGACTGTAATCTCTAGGATCGCTAGTGTCTCACTGATACAGATGGCAAAATATTTAAGTTTTCAGTATTTTTCTATTCCTGCCTCTAAAGAATTTGAATCCTTGGTTTCAGATATGAGCGTCGTGTTTCTTCTCTTAACAGAGGCTGCGTGTTAAAATTCTGCTATAGGCGTTTATATTAATGCAGTGTTTCATAAACGAATTATTTAAATTTTGTATTACTCTCAGAACAGTCATAAGGTCTGAAACGACTTTTTTTTTCACTCTTACGTTCTTATATCGCTTATCGATGGAATAAACGTAATTTCCTTTTTCACGTGCAAAGCTTCTGTCGACCTCACAGTGTACTACTTTCACGCACTATCAGGCAGCATACTCAATCATTACGGTGATACAATCCATGTACTGAAAGTCCTACTATTACGTATAATTGAAATATATATTATAATCCCTCTGCGTAAATTCAGGTCATAACGACGCACGGGTATTTGACAAGTAAATTACTGCACATTATTTAAATTCCGACATTCTTAATCAAGCCAGGGGAAAGATCCCCGTACGCCTTGTCGGGATATCCGCGTTAATTCCAAAACGTTTATAGACGTGGCATTAAACAAATGAATACCAACACATTTCCAGGAAGCAAACCGGTGTCCCCACTTCACTAGTTTTCAGAAATATTAGAATCTGAGTGCATTTGCTAATGCGCAGAGCATGTTAATAAGCCCACGTTCAGACTTGCGTCACGACGTCAGTAACTTTACTAGAACGTGCGCAGGTGACAAGAGCGTCGGCCGTGTTCGTTTTAAGTAACGGAAGATACAGCGCAACATTCATTTGTAGATTGTCGCCTGCATAGCAAGCCAAATGTTTACAAGATTCAGCAAAGCTATTTTGATGCGCGTTGTTACTGGAATTTTAATTACAGGTGTCGGGGTACATACCGGTTTTGGAGCTCAAGATGGCTCACCACAGCCATGTATGCCACACACTCGTAGAATGCGTGGCAAAAATATCTACGAAAAAAAATAACAAGTAGCATCAGTAGCACACTAAATATTTAGATCTAATCTTGACAAGTAAGCATTTTAAACCCATTAGTTGATTTTTATAGAAGTTCAAAGATTTCTATACGTCTATGAATTTACTGTGTTGGGTCTTGAGTGAACACGTTCCATGTGGCAGCGTTATAAGGAGTCAACATCGGTATGAACAAGTTGCTTGCTTTGAACAACTCGGATATCAAGGGAGTACATCAAGTAAGATAAACACAGTTAATATAAACAATATTTAGCTTTTAAGTTTACAAACGAACAGGCCGAAGGCCTGCATGAGCAACCTTTGTATTTCTATCCATGTGCCTTCTAACTGAATTACATACTTCAGTACTGTAAACGTGACACAGAAGTCTTGCGTAAAATTCTGTATGACCTGTGTTTCATTTAAGATAAACTATAACTAACTGATGAGAATAATAGGGTGTACTTTACTGTCAGATAAACACAACTATAGAGATCTTGTGTGTTTGATTTTCATTCGATACTACTGTATGTTTCGGCTGTCCACATCAGTCATCGTCAGGTAGGGCACTGGTTCATAAGAAGAATAAAAGGAGAGAGGGTTTTCCCTACAACCAGTGGGTCTACAATTATAATAAAATAAATATAATACTTATGATTCCAAAAACTAATGAATAAGCGACATTATGTTAATATATAGATTGCGTTACTAGACTTTTTAGAGATAATCCAATGTTTCATATTAAAATATAAAGCTGTAATATATTACAATTAATTTAAAAAACATTCGTGGAAAAGCTTAAGCAGTCTGCATTCGCCATTGTAGTATCAAACGTAGTATATATGCTAATGTAAATCATACCTAATAGCTTAAGCAGTCTGCATTCGTCAATGTAGTATCAAACGTAGTATATATGGTGATATAAATCATACCCAATAGCTTAAGCAGTCTGCATTCGTCAGTGTAGTGTCAAACGTAGTATATATGGTGACGTAAATCATACCTAATAGCTTAAGCAGTCTGCATTCGCCAGTGTAGTTTTAAACGTAGTATATATGGTGATGTAAATCATATCTAATAGCTTAAGCAGTCTGCATTCGCCAGTGTAGTATCAAACGTAGTATATATGGTGATGTAAATCATACCTACTAGCTTTCGAGTTGTCTGTTATTGACGAATCAACAAGGTTTAGGTGTCACCTTGTGAGGTGCAAACAACGGCCATGTCATTCGCTGTAGCAAGAGCACTGACACTTTTTTGTTTTGCAAGTTGGTGCACATTATCTGACAGTAAAGTGATCAGATTTGTTAATAATTAATGGTGGACAAGATAGCAACATTTAGTCCTGTCTGTGGCTCCACAGCGCAGTTCGGTCTTAGACAACCCGATTTAATGTTTTTAGATCTCTCTCTCTCACACACACACACACACACACAATTAGAGACACACACACATCCAGAGGGTCTCCTCCGAAAGAGTGATAAGCTCGTCGCAGAGGCCGCTACCTACACAACAAACACAAGAGAAGAATGCTTTTGCCTTCAGCGGAATTCGAACCCGTGTTGCAGCAATCAAACAGTTGCAGACGTACGCCTTAGACCGCACGGCCGCTGTGATGGGCAGATATTAACATAGTTGTCCTTTAATTATAACCCTAAATTAAATCTTAGATTAAAATTGTAGAAAATGTACGAAATTTAGTTTTGTTTTGTAGATTTCTTATTGTTTGGTTTAATGAATTATAAACGTCAAAACCCTAAGTTGGCAAAAGTGTAACACCTTGCGCCTCACTGGCGGCGTCTCTGCTGTGTAGGGTCTGAGGATATTTACGTTGGCCGATTTTGGAAAATTACGCAGCGTACTTAAAATAGAAAACGATATCAGTCACCGAAATTTTCTGTGAGTAATTCGTAAACTACATGCATGATTTATTGAAGGATACACTCATTAACTCAGACCATGTAACATAAAACATTGCAAAATAAATTGGAAAGGATGTTTAACTTTTCCCATCCCGAAGTGTTATAACATATAAATACAATGTGTCAGAAACACAACACTTTATTTTATATACAACAAAAATAGTATATTGTCAGGGCGAAATGTTTCGACCTTTATTAGGTCATATAGATAGCTCTTGAATCTGTTTTCTCAGAGGTCCTGAAGATGGCCTAATAAAGGTCGAAACATGTCGCCCTGACAATAAACTATTTTTATTGTATATAAAATAAATTGTTGTGTTATTGACTGACACGTTGTATTTGTTTGGAAAGGATGTAGAAGGAAACGGTCGTAGCCTAATTTGAGGTGTTGTCTTGGGATTAGTGTCGCGGGACACAGATATCACGAGAGCTCTCATTACGGATAGCCACTCTCCGAACTAATATTTGAACTGCGGACCTGTCCTCCAGACATTACAAGCAAACACAGTGACATTAAAACCCACACCATCTGCTCCTTTGTCATCCTTGAAAGCACTAAACCAACGGCATATGCTTTTAATACTTGCTGAAAAAAAATTGTAGCTTAAAGTGGCTATCCATTTGAAGATAATGATAAAACTTAAGCCCCTGCACTTTTGTGAAATGGACAAGTCTATATTTTACCGATAATGCAGGAGATTAGCTCATGTCATAATTGTAGAAACATGTCCCGAGAATGAAAGAGATAAGGCTGATAGTTCCTGTGTCTGTGTTAATTCGCACGCCTAAAACAACATATTACATTACTATCGGGGTAAGCGGTGGCGCAGTTGGGCGGTGGCGCAGTTAGTTGAGGCACTGCGCTATAAGCCGGAAGGTCGCAGGTTCGATTCCCGATGGTGTCATTGACATAATCCTTTCGGCCGCACTATGGCCCTGGGGTTGACTCAGCCTCTGACAGAAATGAGTAACAGGGATATTTCCTGGAGGTAAAGGTAAAGGCGGCCGGTGCGTTGGGCTGACAAACTTACCACCTTCATGTGCCAACTGTCTTGAAATCTGGGAGCCTCAACCACCTGGAAACCCTCAGGGCCTATTCAGGCCTGTAATGGGACTGCTTTTATTACATTTCTATCAAACGTGATACGTTCAAGAGATTTAGCCAAATGACGGAGGTAATTACTCATAGGGCCAAAAGCCTGAACTGGTAATGAAAGTTTTTAAAACTTTCTTTTGCAGGAGGGTCTCTTAGGTGGCAGGAACTAGCGTAAAGTTACTACTGCACCATGCTTCAATGTTTCAAGAAAAGTAACAAGAAAAAATGGAAATTTAAACACGCTGAAGAAAACGACAATTTGCTTAAGGATCCACACAGTTTGTAATATCTTAAAATGTGTTAAGAATGATAAATTAATTAATAAAGGAATGTTCTGCCAAGTACATATTATTTATACCTTCATGTAACTTTGTAGGCAGATGGAGAGTACATCGTAGTCCGTTTTATTTCACCAACCAGATGCACAGTATTAATTTATAATGTAAAATGGATAGTACCTTTGGTACAGCGAACAATAGTTACCAGTAAAACAGAACAGACATGCGATATATGACATTAGATGGTCTGGTGGGAACACATTTCATTTCTTTTTGAGAAACTTCGTTACCCATAGTGTTGGTGTTCGGTTTTGTTGGGTCTTTAATTGATGTCTGCATATAACAGCCTAATCACTTCACTGCTGCTCTCTTTCCAGAAATAGCAACTTGAGAGCCGATAAAAAGATATTCATACAATTTTACAATGGGAAGCTTTACTAAAATTCATTCACTTGTGATGAAATCGGACATATACAGAAGCTCTTTACATTAAGACCCACATGCATTTAGCTTGGGTGTGAAGTCGCTAAATATTTATCGGAAGACTAATTGAAAAAACGAAATACACATTTTGAGATCGATAAAATATTTTACAGTTTTAAAGACAACTTGGAAAAGAAAGTAAAACGTCATGTTTCTTACGTTACGCATGCATCTCTTAACTTGTTGGTTCATGCAACAGTGAGGATACTGTCATCTGAGGTGTGGTGCTGTGTGGACTGGCATAAGTTCACCTTGAAGATTGAGGCAGCATGTTCATTCGAAACGTTGGTACATTTCTAACAGACTACACGGCGTCACATACCAGAAGACAGTAATCTTTATTGCTGTTTTTTTTTGTTTTAATAAATGTTAAGGCAGTTGACAATAGTCGATGCAGTTCTTATGCACTGATATAGAATACGAGATTTGAGGTTTCTGGGACCAGCTGTAAATAATACAGTCCCCTATCTTTTAAACAAATACATCAGGCTTCTCTGAAACGTCTGTAAACCTTTTCCGTACCCCTACGTATCGCATTGCAGGAAACAAAAATAATCACTGATGAAAGGCTAGGTAATTAAAGTTCTACACTGGGAAAATTCTTTGTGGAGTTATGAAGGGGATTGAACTGGCACAATATAAGGTGCAATGATAGGAAGCTGTAACTGTGTTGAAGAATATCTGCGTTTCATAACAAAA
>Ga0209755_10007692_pt1 | contig 11638 bp, 9 predicted proteins | sample TergutCo191P1_FD_187301 | JGI IMG/M metagenome (GOLD analysis project Ga0209755, IMG submission 187301) | Cornitermes sp. P1 segment gut microbial communities from Petit-Saut dam, French Guiana - Co191P1 (SPAdes) (version 2) | ecosystem: Host-associated > Arthropoda: Insects > Digestive system >...
AACTAATCGATTTACACTGCGATAATAAACTTAGATCTCAATACAAAAACTTTATAAGTGTCTGCTTTAATATATGTGTAAATATTCAAACTGTGACAGAAGGCAAGTTTTCCCAAAAGCAAATTTTTGAAAAAGCTTTCTCGCTGATGAAGCTAAATAAATCTCCACAACGGAATCGGCTGACAAAAGAATATTTGACGCCACTCCTTTGACTGAACACAAGCAACAAACAACTGACACTAGAAACGTTTAGCAACTGCATTGCGGTTAAAGACGGTATCGGTACCAGCACTTTCCACAACCCGTTCACGAAATGTAAAAAAGCATTCCAAAATGTTTATTTACACTAATATTAAATTCTTATAATACATTTTTGAGGAAAATATTTCAAAACTTCCATTCGGTTTTGTCCACAAAAGCAGGTCGAATGTTCTTAAAACTGCATTGTACGGCCCACAGACATGGGTAAATGTGGCAATGTAGCCTACTGAAAGAAAAAGGTTATGTGTCACTGTTACAGGCAAATATATATGTATTATGTAAGCATGTTAATTTAATATCACGTGGAGCGTACAGCAGCAAATAACCGTTGAAACTCTTTCAAGACTGACGTTCATTATACATAACATTAATTCAGTTTCTGCCTCACAGAGAACAAAGCCCGTGTCAGTTACAAAATCCAGTTTTTTAATACTGATTACGGAAATAATGGACATTCGTTGTGAGAGGTGTACGAAGCACACATACCATGTGGGCAAAATGAAGAGGTTGTCAATGGTACAGTTTGCGGTACCCACACTTATCATTAAGCTTTAAACGGTCAAAAGTCCTTACGGGTCTATTACTTAACCTCTACGTAAATATATGCCACTTTCCCACTTATTGCTGAGGATTAGAAAGAAATTTTACACAGAAGTCATGAAAAGTAACGGACAAACTTTAATTAAACGCGTTAATTAATGCTGCAGACACTTTAAAGCGTCAAAGCAGCATGATAAGACACCACAAAATCGGGATCAGACTGTGCCTGGCCAAAAGTCACATGACCACGTACAGGGATGTTAAAAATAGGAAATCGATTCTTCAAGCATGCGAACAAAATATCCACAGGCCTAGTAGAGGATGGCAAAGAATGCAGCCTATGTAATTCACACACAAATAGCCTATTAGAATAATACATGACGTAACTGGTTCCTTTAATTTCACTGTACATTACAGTTGGTCGCAACGCTCCGCGACGGGCTTCCATACAGCCGTGCCATTATCAGAAGTCTGTGTCAAATTCCTTACTGCACTGCGTGTGGATTGTTAAAATCACTGATTACTTGTAAGCTGACAACGCATCATGACGCTTAAATATTTATTCCCACTAACATATCACAAAACGAAACTAGATTTTGTTATTTCATTTTCATCGAAACATCAACAGCAGTTCTTCGTTGCCGTTCCACGTACGTTATATCAATACAACATTACGGTAGTTATAAAATACAGTATTTATAAAATATCCGCCTCAGTGGTTGCCCATTCTGACGATGGGTCCAAGATAACAAGTGAAAAATGCGAGCGAATTACAAGAAAATATGAGGAATATTAAGGAGACCACTTGCAGCACAATTATACCTTCTCTCTTACCGTCTCTTACTAAAGAAGGCAAAGATTTTAAAACACAGCAACCTTACTAGTTACCGACAATGTTTACATATTCATTCCAACACAATTTAAGTTAAGCTAGATCGAACATATACACACTGTCATTAATTAGCACAACGGGATGGCATTCATACTAATTGCCTGTTATCTAGTATAGATGTAAAAAAATTTTCTCTCGCTCTATGGCAAGAGCATATAGTGCGCGTATTTGAAACCAAGGTAACGAGTAATACCTGCTAATATGCACAGTGAGTAGCTTCACACATTGTATCATAGTAATCAAATGAAGAAAGATTACTGGGGCAAGACACGTATCTCACAAAGAAAGATAAAAACTACACTAAGTGAAACTGGAAAGTACAGCCCCTGTTCAATAGCTGATAGCCCGTCACGTACAGTAGTAAATAAATTCTAAGACCTTTAAGAAAACCTATGGTTCATCACCTCACTCACAACAACCCACCACCGTTCCTATCCCGAGCCACATTAATTCAGTCCACACCCTCCCAGCCGATTTTCATAAGATCACATTTAATATTATACTTATTATCTATATCTAGGCATACCAAGCGATACTAAAATTTTGTACGTCAGTTTCATCGTGCTGTATGGTCCGCCCATCTCACTGACGTCCGTTTTATCGTCCTCATAATACTTGGCATGCAGTATAAATCACGAAGCTCTTCGTTATGCAGCTATCTCCTGCCTTCTGCTCCTTCCATCCCCTTAAATCCATACGGTCTTCTCAGGGCTCTGTTCTCAAACATTCTCAACCCATGTTCTTTCCTTAATAATAACAAGACAGGCAATGTACGTACAACGTAACATTCAGGCGGGTTCGTGCAACCACTGTTGCAGTGGAAAAGCAACGAGCATTACACAACCTGTGTGTGCATTTGTATCCTTGGGTAACCAGCAAGTATTGAGCATGCGCCATATTATCATTTGTGGCCTGCCCCGCTCTACAACATTTTACCACATTATCTCTTAAAAGGCATGATTAAAAAAAAAGTTACTGAACTTAAAATGCGTGTTTAGATTTTGCGAAACATTTTTCGTTCTAAGAAGAATTCAGCGAGATATGATCGTAAACGTATATTGCTCTTCATGTAAAGTACACGTTATTCCTGTCCAATTTAATGAAACTTACATTTTTTTGACAGATTTTCTAAAAATCCTCAAATATCAAATTTCATGAAAATCTGCCCAGTGGGAGCCGAGTTGTTCCATGCTGATGGACAGCCGGACGGTCGGACATGACGAAGCTAACAGTCGCTTTTCGCAATTTTGCGAACGCGCCTAAAAACCGAGTTTTGGTTCCATTAACAGCAGGCAAAACATTACTCTCGCATATTTTGATCTACGTGTTTTCTGACACTAACAGACGGAAACACAAAAGATTTTGAATTGACTGGTAGCAAAGATTCCCGACATTTAACGTGCTCTTCGTTTCTTCGCGACCATGGTTATGATCAGTTACTGTCGTTCCAAATTCGAGTGTCTGAACTCGCCACGTATTATACGGATCTGCCAGTGACATTTATATTTCAATATGCCCTGATAAAATATAAACAGAGCGGCATGTAGTACTATTCTCTGCGTTTATGTCCAGACAAATCTCCTCACCAGCGTCGAATTGAGCTTCGGTGCTTTCTAGTGATATTCACATTTTCGCCCAATTAAATTCCAATCACAAGCACAGAGCAGGAGCTGACGACGACGACGAAAACAACAACAACAACAACAACAAGTAAATTTTGTTTTTACATTCGCACAACTCATGCAGTTTAATGCGACGATCACTGAAATGGACTTCTTACGCTGACAACATATGTTGTTCAGCAAACTTTGGGCTAGCAGACAGGTCCATCATATCAGTCGAATTCAGTAAAATTAAGAAAACCACTAATGGTAATCACGCCGGTCCCAGTGGCTGCGAAGTCTAAGGCCGCTTGCCTGCTGAGATTGTGGGTTCGAATTCCACAGGGGGTATGGATGTCTGTCTGTTGTGAGTGTTGTGTTTTGTCAGGAAGAGGTCTCTGCGACAAGCTGATCACTCGTCCGGAGGAGTCCCGCCGACTGTGGTGCATCGATGCATATGATCTAGAAACCGGGTGAATGAGGAGGCCCTGGCCCACTGGGGGGTTGTTGCGCCAAATAAAAAAATAATCAACGCGCCGAATGCTCACTGTATAGGCCTATGGCAGCACATAAACAGCCAAAAAACGCACTGTCAGTAGCATCCAGATGACTGGGGTCCATGTTTCAAAAAGCGGTAATTTTAAGAATTAAACGTTCACGCGTTTCATTGAAAAAGACAAAAAATGCCCATTACGACGCTTGTCACTACTATTGGAAAGAGAAGCACACTTACCGAAAACATAGTCATGTGATAAAGTGAGCAATGGGATCAGTTATGTGAATTTCTGAGACACAAAAATATACTGTACTCTGCACCATGCCAGAATTTTTGTTCAAATCTCAACCGTCAGTGCACTAGTTTAAAATAGCTGAAATATTTTACGGGAGAAAATGTGTAAGAATTTAAAAGCAATTCAAAACAGTATATGTTTGTGAATTTATATAAATTTTCGGTAAAGTAATTTAACAACATTAAAGGGTAGAACACCACCTGGTTGCACCGCACAAGTACAAAATATCACATCCTGTCACACATGATAGACGGAGTAACAAAATAATCAGAACTGTTGTGCAATGTTTATATCCTACAGGGTACATTTCAAATGTAACTGGCAGCTATCAGACAGGGATTGGAAGGAGTGAAAGATTCAGAGGATAATTCCGAAGACAATTAGCAAACAGATGAGCTGGAACACGCGCAATCCGCAGTAAGCAAATATTTTACAACAGCACAGAATAAAAACCTGTTAAGTTTACGTAGCGAAGGTAGGGTTTTAATACGTTACACGTCCCGCCTCAATGGTCTTAATGTAATACACGTGGTGTGTAACTGAAAGTGCGCTGAAAAACGGGCTCACTTGAGGGGAAAATCAGATTATGGAGGCGAAAAGGGATTTCCTAACACAAGCACGGATGAACGAACAAGTCACAGCGGGGGAAAAAATGAAAGCCTCAGGACTTGGAGAGTAGGTACGTACAAGGTAATAAACAGGATAAAACCGAGTAGATGGAAGCACCAAAATCCACTTCAAGACAAGCGAACGTGCATCGCATGTATGACGCAACACACGAATAAACACAACAGACAGCTGCTGACAAATTATGTCTTGAAATGTCACTTCAAGAACACTGTTACGAGCGTTTAAATGAACATTACTTTCATCTGAGTGGAACGTCGAAAAGCGGCGGATTACAAAATTTCCCCACCACATGGCATAGTAATCTTTCGTTACTGCTATGATAATCAGTATGTCCAGTCGTTAAACAATGTAACAGAACGCACTGTGTTGCCCACACTATGGACAAATTCATTCTTATTGACACTAGGTAATCGCATATTCACAGTTCCCTTTCATCAGTAATAAGTATTACAGGTACTGAGTTTCATGAAAGTCTGGTTTGAAAATTAAAGTTTTTAGTACCTGAAAACAGAGGACTACATATTGTATTATAACACATCATACATGCAAGTATACATATGTATATTTAAACTGAGTAATTACTTAAAATGTAACGATTCTGATGATGATGATGAGGATGATGGTGGTGGTGGTGGTGGTAATAATAATAATACCAATAATAATAATAAAGCGAATCTTACTCGTATACTCTAATGACGTTGATCGGTCCATTACATCAAAGGACGCAGTATGCAAATGAAGAGAAAAACAACTGGTCACAAGCTCTGACAACCCAAAATAAGGCTAACCTTCCCACTTTCGGACAAACTCACGAGAAAATAACGACACGAAACTGCAGCTAAACTGTCTTCGCGGTGTAAGTATCCTTTTCCCCTTACCTTTGGCAGAGGCAGTAGAGACAACGTAACTACGTTTCCAAACTGCACCCCTCTCCCCCTCCCCTATTTCGCAAGCGCGTGGTTCCTGTTTCTAGCTGGGAAATAGTAAACACGACTGCGCAGAGTTCTCCATATTGGGGAACCTAGGTCTATCGGATTGGTGCTCCAGTTAACTCGGTCATCCCCGAAATTCCCCTAGCCCCTCGTCAAAAGCTTATCCTTACAACGAAAGACCTAAATTGTACCCCTTCTTGGAATTACGCCCCAGTACCGAGCACCCAGAACGCTCTAATGACAGGCGAACACCAAAGTGATCGAAACGCTTGTAGGTACAAAAGCAGCAGGCACGCAAAAATAATGGGTGATGATCGTACAGTTTGGTATCGTCACTACATTGTGTTTGTTAGCCGATGTCTTTGTTATTACAGCGAACACAACACTTTGTTCATTTATCTTTTACAACATGATTCGGCAACCGTCAGATAGAATCACAGTAACATAAATGCAGAATTATACTAAGGTGGAGACTTCCTCTTCACAGATAATGCTTGTAAATACACAAGTTGACTATTATACTCTACGAAGAAATAATATTACAGCGTACATAATGATAGTCAAAATTGATTAAAATTCAATTATTATTGAACTTTAGACGGAAAAGATTTCTTTATTTTCTTTGTTTTTTTAAGGAGTGCGTAGCGAAAGTGGTCAACGTAACTGACAATGTCAGACGCGATCTTAGCTGTTAATACGCTGAGTACTTTGTAATATATTCGATAAATTGTCTACTGACTGCCTTACGTTATACGTTCGTACTTGGCCTTCTTGCTCATGGACCACCCTGTGTTGACAGTGTAGGTTACTGTGACTTGCTTTATTGTATATATCTACACATTCGTCTGTTCCGAAGTGTGATACGTAAAGACCGCCTGCAAAAGGTAAAGAATTTACACTGTTAGAGATAACGTGCTTGAAAATTAACGTGAATTTCAACTATGTGTTAATCACTCAGCTCAATTTAACAGTAACAGAATATGGTGTTTATATAAGTTATCCTTATTCCGTTGTTCTTTTTTTTTAAAGGTAGATCTTTGATGTTCAGGTAATCATATCAAGAAGTTTATGAAAGAACAATGTTATTAAAAGAATGATCAGAGTTATTGCACATACAACGTACAAGGTGGCGTGTGTGTCAACGTAGTTTTTGTAAGTTACGTATTCTGTCCACTACTAAACACGTGTTAGTACAAGTTACTGACGAAGTATGGCGTCAAAGAATACAAATAAATGTAGACGATAATGGATGGGTTCGAAATACAATTAAATGGTTTCTGCGAGGGGAAGATTTTTATAATAAACTGTCGGGATGGGTGGCTAAGGTTAGACATTGGAGTTACTGGTCTATTTGCAATAGTTCAAAATTGCTAGGCCTAACTGGCTAATCTTTCCGACAAACACACTGTAGGTTTCCGTTGTTGGGAATACTATATTCACGAAATGTAATTTTAACTGACAAAATCCCCACAAATGGGGCACTATGTACGTAAGAGACAAAAGGTCTAATTCACGTTACGGAATTCACCTCCAAAATAAAAAAACGCTTCAAAGAAACACAGAAAAGTAATCTACATTTCTAAAAACGAAAAATTATCTTGTCATATGAATCACGAGGAAAAATCGCTGTCAACTTTCATACGAAGTTAGAACAATTACCTAATTTGTAAGCCAAAAGCTATGCAACAAACGTGCAGCGAACTGTGTATGTACGTAAAACGTAGCCATAAACAATCGATCTCAACCGACTAGGCGTACTAGAATATTTAAGACACTGTTGAAAGATAGACTGGGCAGTCAGTACAAGAAACAATGCAAAGTATCACGGTAAGTTGGATGAAATTAATGAACAGGGAAATTGAGGTGTTCAAACATGCTCAAGTCTTGTGGGACATAACACCGTGTCAACTAATATTTACTGGGGCTTCGGAGGATCTTGGTATCTCCATCTACACGGTATTTACTCCTTGAATGAAGACTGAAGATCGTCACATAACTGCAGGTTTTCATGGAGACAGAGACGTGACAGTTTAATTTCAGTCTAGTGACTGCAGGAACATAATGTGAAACTGGCAATACTGTGTCTCCATATCCTCTAGTCAATCCTCATAGTTTCGGACAGGTACACCAAGAAGAGTGACTGCTGACAGCAATCTGTCGTTATGACTCAGTCGAGAACACAGATCATCTAGTTTAGTCGAGAAGTACCAATGCTTCGGCCTTCTTTTTCCTTTTGACCTTCGCAGACGAAAAGCAAATTTTGGGTAGTAGCACTCCTTGTTCTATTAAGCTGTCTGGCAAGACCTTTTCCAAGTTCATGGCGTGCACATCCAGTGGAACTGTGTTTTTAAAGCGTCCCTCAAGAGCTGCAGTATATAAGACGGATCGATGGAAAGGTTATCTTTGGAAACCATACCTAGAGACGGGAGTTGCGAAGTTGAAATTTCAGCGTACTTTATAGTAGCTAAAAACACTCTTCTGAAATGGACCGTCCTCTTGACAGTTCAACTAAACTGTTTTCCCTTACGCATTAGACTCACTGCCAATAAGACTTAGCTCAGAACGGTTTAGCGTTACTCACTAAGAAGAGAAAAAGTAGGACAACAGGACAAAACAGTTAAAATGACAATTTAATTATGACAATAAAATAACTAAGGTCGAGAAAGGAAGACTATAAATGATCCATTCCGTGACGCAGACCACAAACTCACAAAGGAGTTCTTTAGTTTCAGAATATCAAAATGTTTCACGCACACACGTAAATATGATTTGTTTTACGCCCGTACGAAAAGTATGGCCTTCCCTACACCAATGTTCACGTAACTCACAAATGGTCAGCGGCATAATGCCCTTTTCCCTTGTACTGCATTTCACCCAGAATCGGGCAGCATATGTAAAGTACGAAAAGAAATTCATTGACGCCCTCAGACCAAGAACGACTTTTACTAAGCCGATTTCACAAAACTAATAATCACTCACAGGCTGAGGGTGTTCGAGAATAGGGTGCTGAGGAAGACATTGGGGCCCAACGGGACGAGGTAATAGGGAAGTGGAGAAGACTACATAACTAGAAGTTTTATACTCGGTATTCCTCACCAAACATTATTCGGGTGATGAAATCAAGAAGAATGAGATAGGCGGGGCATGTGGCACGCATGGGAGACAAGACAGGTGCATGCATGATCTTGGTGCGGAGATCTGACGGATGGAACACCTAGGCGTAGATGGAAATATAACAGTCAAATGCATCTTCAAAAAGTGCGATGGGTGGCATGGACTGGATTAATCTGGCTCAGGATAAGAATAGGTGGCGGGTGCTTGTGAATGCGGTAATGAACCTTCGGGTTCCATAAAATGCGGGGAATTTCATGACTAGCTGAGGCCATGTCAAATTCTCAGAAAGGACTCTGCTGCATGCAGTTAGTTAATAATCACTCGGTAAGATTTTGTGGACAGCACCTGTACTGAATTCTGTTCAAATCGGATGAAAAATGTAGAAAATACGAGAAAAATTTCAGCTACGCCCGTTAGTAAAGTAAGACATTCACTGCAACAAAGCTCGTTACTACTCATTATGTGGAGATACTTTACACTGCATATCACCCAAATCGGTCAAGAAATACATAAATCACGGGTATAAATTTATTTACACCCTTAAGCAAAGTATGACCATCAGTGTTCCGATTTAGTGACACTCAAGCTTCCTCCACAACTTTTTTTGTCAAGAACTTCCGTACCGAATTTCATGAAAATCTGATAAAAGTTTAATCGTTGACACTAAGGTCACAGACGGACGTGTTCTTCAAACACTGCATTGCTTTTACGTCGCAAAGAACACACGCAGTGTTTTCAAGAGAAACTGTACAGATAAGCGTCTTCCGTGACAAAACGAGAAGCCGATTAACTAACAGGCCTACAAAGTTACACAATTCGCCGCTTAGACTCGGAACATGGAGGCAACAACCTGCTCCGAAACACCATGTAAGTATATGTAAATCAACGTGACGTCACAGCCCAGAAGACGACGCCGCTGCTATAACCTCAAATCTCGCATGTCATACAATGTAAAAAAAAAAAACTAAAATTCAGCAAATATTTACATAAAGCGATGGAGCATTCAGATGAAGGACGAAATCTTGGCTCATTACTTGCAGCAAAATCTGAAAAGTTTCGTAATTTGCTTAGACAGTACATGCAGACCAACAGAATGTGTCATTAAACACTTTATTATCCAACTAATGCACAATATATAATGTGTGGATACAATTAAAAGTATAAAATATTTAAAATTGTCCCAAGTGGAGCACTTTTAATTGATGCACGGTGCAAACATGGAGAAAGAATGTCATGGAACGGCAGTCGATTTTGTCCTTGACAACATCAATAACAAATACAGCACTGAGATGCTGTCGCCTGAAGTAACTGGCCATATGCAGCAGAGTCACTCCTTAAGACGGGAGTTCCACGGCTAGTCACACAATTCTCCGCATTTTATAGAACCCGATGGTTCATTTCCGTGTTCACTCGAGCCCGCCACTTGTCATCCTGAGCCAGATGAATCCAGTCCCCGCCATCCCATCCTATTTATTTTAAGTTCCTAAGACCGATTTCAAGCTTCTGCCGCGGTGTAAATGAGATCTTCTTCCTCTGGGATATTACGCCGTGTTTATTGATAGTTAGTAAACGAAGTTTCGGGGCAACCTATCGGTCTCATTTGCAAGGGTCAAAAACGTCGGTAAGCAATTACCAATCAACACAGCGTCACATGTCAGAGATCCCTTGAGTTTCTAACTTTCAGTAACTCAAAACCAAACTGTGATTAGCGGAAAACAAGGTTTCGATAAACACGTTGTAACATACATTTCAAATATTTTGTACAATTTTTAGTGCACCGTCATTCGTGCGACAGGGGCATTTGTAACTTTCCGTCAGTTCAGGCAAGGCATAAAACAGTCAGGTTTTTTTTTCTTTCGAAAGAGGCGCATTAGACAGATCCGCGTTTACAAAATTAATAAGTTATCGTTCTGCTGATACGCGAACGCAGTCCCATGGAGCATCCAATTTACGCCCAAATACACAGTAAATACACACAACTACACTGTCCTGCATACAAGTATGCAGCATATGATATAAAAACATAATCACAACAAATTTATGATACATATAATAATTAAAATACAGGCCTTTCACTACATGAAGTTGTTTCAGCCCGGCGTAGGCGCTGAAAAATTCTCGATTAGCCCCCTTTTACAATCACAAACACAGCGCCATTGTTTGAAAGCCCAGTATAAAAGCATATTTCAACTTAACGGTGCTCTAGCATTGTTCACACCGGGCGGTACTCTAGTAGTATCTCCTAATCTATTCAATACCCTCTTGTCTACGTACCTCTCTCTCTCTCTCTCTCTCTCTCTCTCTCTCTCTCTCTCTCTCTCTAGCATCATCTGCTGTCTTACGATACCCCTAGATGGTCAATAATATTGCGCATTAATATTGCACAATATTATTGCCCGTCTAGGGGTGATATCGAAGGGTTGCTCAATATATTGAATAGTCTGTGTATTGCACTGCGCAATACTCATTCAGCTGCCCTCTGCCGAGCAGTAAACACGTCTCCACCACAGTTATTCCAGTTGACTGAGTGTAACTCTAAAGAATTTCAGGTTTTCAAAATTATTTCCAGTGGCCAAATAGCGTGGCGTAATGGATAAATGTTGAATGCATGTGACTGACTACATCTCGCATGTTAGTATTTCCTTAGACACTGTACGGGTAACAACAATCCTGAATATCCCATCCAATGACGGACCGTCTAATAGCACAAAAAAGAATTTTGTAGTCGTCTGGCTCACTCAGCATTAAGATTTGCGTGTGTGTATCGTGGTCTGCGTTGGTACCACTCTTGGACCCAGCGGCGGTTCTTTCCGTTCATTAAACACAGTGCTAAAGCAATGGTCACACAAGCACCTTCAGTATCACTCAACACGTTTT
>Ga0209755_10007693_pt1 | contig 11637 bp, 10 predicted proteins | sample TergutCo191P1_FD_187301 | JGI IMG/M metagenome (GOLD analysis project Ga0209755, IMG submission 187301) | Cornitermes sp. P1 segment gut microbial communities from Petit-Saut dam, French Guiana - Co191P1 (SPAdes) (version 2) | ecosystem: Host-associated > Arthropoda: Insects > Digestive system...
AGATCGGCAATGACTTCTTCGTTTTCAGTAACCATAATATGAACCTCCTATTTTTGTTCATATTACTTAGACGCATTTTAAAAGATTTTTTTTGAAAAAAATGCATAAAAAAATTCATTTTCGTCAAAAATGTCGTTTTTGTGTGATATTCGTCACATTCAATGATGCTCCCTCAACCCCACGCTGACCCGTGAGGGCAGCCCCATTCAAGAACCGCAAACAAAAGCCTGATACACCCCTTGACAGAGCCAAAATAATTTGCTATATTTTAATACATAGTAAATGGGTATGTATTATTGTGAGAAGGAATGAGAAATGAAAATATCATCAAGAGGCAGATATGCGCTACTAACTTTGCTCGATTTGGCTGAGCATAAAAGCCATGGGTTTATTTCTCTTAAGGAAATCGCTCAGAGGCAAAACATATCAAAGTTATATTTGGAGCAGTTGGTTTCATTGTTGAGCATGTCAAGTATTCTGCATGCAAATCGTGGGAAGCAAGGCGGATATATGCTCGCAAAAGAACCTTCGCAATGCACTGTGGGCCAGATTCTGCGCCTTACCGAAGGCAGTTTTATGCCGGTTTCTTGCCTTGAAGATGAGGTGAATAAGTGCGTGCATGCGGAGTTCTGCAAAACTTTGCCGCTGTGGACAGGGCTTGGCAAAGTTATAAACGATTATCTTAACAACATCACTTTACAGGATATTTTGGATCAGAATCAGAGTGGCGGCAATTATGTGATTTAGAGACATTTAACACATAATAAATAAATATGTTTTTACTATAGGAGTGCGAAATATGACTTGCAATAAAAATTCAAATTACGATTTGCAAAGCGGCATTGTTTTTGTTATGGCAGATTTAATAGAAAGCCGGGACAAGGTAACGGGTATCTGCAAGGGTTGAAAGGCGAAGAAATTCCTTTGCAAGGGCGTATAATGGCAATTGCAGATGTGTATGATGCGCTTGTGGCTGAACGTCCATACAAACACGGGTAAACCGTCCTGGAAAAAAAGTATTCTAAGTTAAGCGACAATAACCTACTAAGGAGCAATATTATGGCCGATGCAAAGGATCGTCGCATATACACCAAAGAATTCAAGCAGGATGCCTTGAATTTATCAAGAACCCCCGGCTACACGGCAGCTCTTGCCGCCAAAAAGCTTGGCATAGCCGAGAAAAACATATATCGTTGGCGCAAAGAGCAGGAGTCGAAAGGCGCCCTTGCTTTCCCCGGGAATGGGAAAGAAGCCCCGGCAAGTGTCATTCGGCAGCGAAAAGCAAGTTTTACGTATACCGGTTAGATAATAGAACAAAAATCCGAGTGTGCCTTTTCCCACTGAGGGTACAACTCGGCAATCCTATCTTTCGCCGCTACCATTTCTTTGGATATTTCAGCGATTTTAAGCCCATCACCGCATTCGGCGGCGGTTATCATGTCTTGTTCACATTTTGTGATAAAACCTTCATTTTTCTGAATTTCATTTTCCAGTTGCTGAATTTTTTGCTGCAATGGGCGTGTGGCTTGGGATTTTTGCCGAATTTGCTCGGCTCGGTTGTGGCGTGAATCTTGACGGGCAACCGTATCGGGGTTACCACGGCGAGTTGCCCCTATAGTGCCGGATTCCGATATCCACCCCACACGGTCTAAAAAATCCTGATATGTGCCATCGAAAAAACTGGCACGGCCTCTGTCGAAAATTATCAGCCGCTTGGCGAATGCATGCAGAATTTCTTCATCGTGGCTCACCAAAATCGCTGCGCCTTTGAATTCGTCAAGAGCTTCAATTAAACTGTCAACGCTGTCCATGTCAAGGTGATTTGTAGGTTCGTCGAGCAAAAGCAGGTTGCATGGTTTGCCAAGTATTTTTGCGAGCAAAACTCTGGAACGTTCTCCGCCGGAAAGGACTTGTATTTTTTTTAATGCGTTGTCGCCTTCAAACATCATTACGCCTGCGAGCGTGCGTGCTTTGCCACGTGTTCGGTCTGCCAGGGAGCTTTGGATTTCTTCTTCAACGGTTTTTTGCACGTCCAGGCGGTTTACATTTGTTTGCCCAAAGTAGTTTATCACTGTGCTGTTGTGAGTTTCAATGCTTCCGTTGTTTGGTTTTAGCTCGTTTGCGAGCAAGTTCAAAAGGGTGGTTTTGCCTTTTCCGTTTGGGCCTATTATCGCAAGGCGGTCTCCTTTGAACAGTTCAAAGCTTAAATCTTCTATCAGCGGCACATCGTAGCCAAAGCTAAGATGCTCAACTTTTAACATTCTCTTTGCCGGAAAATTTGTCTCTGTGAATTCAAAATCCAGTGTTTTTATTTTATCCAAATTCGCTAAAGGTTCGTGGCGTTCCAGAGCCTTCACCTTGCTTTGCACCGCTTTTGCCTTGGAAGCTTTATATCTGAATCGCTCTATGAATTTTTGCAGATGCTCACGTTTTGCGGCATCGTTTTCTATGGTTCTCAGATACACTTCTTCGTCTGCTAAAATTGAGTCTTGCAATTTTTCAACGCTTCCTTGAATTTTTCGCATTTTTTTTCTGTGAATGCCCAGAGTGTGTGTGCAAACGCTGTCCATAAACCTGCGGTCGTGTGTGATGAGCATCAGTTCGCCCTGCCAATTTCGCAAAAATTTTTGCAGCCATCTTACAGAGACTATGTCCAGATAGTTCGTAGGTTCATCGAGTAAAATCAGGTTAGGTTCTTCTGCCAATGCCTTTGCCAAATTGAGGCGAATTTGATACCCGCCGGAGAGCATGGCAGGAGATTTTTTTTCAATCATTTCCTTGTCAAAGCCAAGCCCGCTCAAAATAGCTTCTACCTTGTAGCTTTCAATCCATCCGTCTTCGTTTGGTTTTAGCACGGAGCAGGCTTCGTCAAAAACGGTGGCATGGGTGAAATGCAGGTGTTGCGACAGGTAGCCTATGGAATAATTTTTCGGAATATTTACGCAGCCGCTGTCATAGCCTTCCATGTTGAGTATAATTTTGAAAAGTGTGGATTTTCCACTGCCGTTTCTTCCCACAAGTCCAATGCGTTCACCTTTGCCGACTTGAAAGCCGGCATCGCTGAATAATGTTTGGAGTCCAAAGCTTTTTTTTAAATTCTGTACTTGGATCATTTAACAATAAATCTTACGTGTTGTGTTTTTACTCCGTGAACTTTGGCGAAATACATTCCGCTTGGCAGAGAGATGTTTACGGTTTGTGAGCCGGAAACATTAAAGCTGGCTTGTTTTTTTCCTTTTAGATTGTAAACAACAATCGTTGCCGGCACACTGGCTTCTACAAGCAAAGCTTTGCCGCTTGGGCGTATGGAAAATTGCGTTAGCGGAGCTTTGTTGACAATGATTCGTACAGGTTCTTCGCATGGCGTTTCATCGTACCAATAGCCTTCATCTAAGTTGTCATCGAGATAAGGTTGCGATCCACTCCAAACCCATTCTGAAGAACAAGTATTTCCATCCACTTCGTTTCTTGTGTGGCAAACATAGCATTTACCGATGTATTTCTCATTGCTTCCGGGATATTTAAAGCAAGTGTTATAAGGCTCTGTAGGCACCGGAGAAGCAGGAAGCGTTATGCAATTTTTGCTCACTGTCTCTGTACTGCTGGAAGAGCCACCATCCGAAGAGCTTGATCCACCGCCGCCACTGCTTAGTCTAAGGTTAGCGTATCTATAATCTATAGAGCCTGCACCTCCACCGGCTTCAGCAAGAAGCTTTGCTTCGTATAAGGTTCCTGCCATGGGCAAACCGGCTTCTTCCCACTTTTTGAAATGTTCGGTAACAGAGATAGTTCCGCATTGGCGAATTGTTTGGCGTACGCTAAAATATTGATCAAAAGTATCATTGTCAGAATCTATTGAATATGCATTTGTTCTTGTATGTTTATAAATCTTGTAAGTTCCTCCGTCCATCGTATAATCTTTACCGGATAAATAGCTTCCCGCTCCTATTTGGTCAGCACCAACAGGTTGAGTGTCTAATTGCCATTGATTTCCAAACCAGTCATCAACAATATAATATTCCACTGTGCTGGTAGTACTTGTTTTGCGAACCCAGCCGTAAATTCCTATATAAGAATAATCTCCAGCAACCGAACTGGAACCCTGTACATGAGCAGTTCTTGTGTAATTATAATCTGCGAATATATCTTCGTAATCGTTGTATGATTTGCCGGATACATCCCATTTATAGCCTACACGTGCCAAAAAATCACATCTGCTGCCTTGAGTCCAGTTAGCTTTAAATGCTGCTCCGCCACCTTGGCTCGCTCCATAATAAGTCATATTATTTGTACCGGTACATTCATCTTTGGCATGCCAAACTTCATAACTATAATTTGTGCCTGATATAGTACCGATTCTCTGAGGAGTGCTTGAACCTGTTACCGAAACGGTTGTTCCACCGGTAAGCTGTGTATTTTGGTTACACGGATTAACTGCTTGCGCAAAGAGCGGCAATGAGCCAACGGTTACAAGGCTTAGAACTTTTACGAGCGACTTCATAATCAATCTTCGTCTGTTGATAAGCCGAGTTTATTTTTGAGCTCAAAAATTTCTCTGGCCATCTTATGGTTTTCTTCTGTTAAATTAACAGCGTCCTTCTGAGCATCTTTCAACTCATCAGCCCTTACAGGTGCAGCTCTGCCGCTACGTCCACCACCACCGCCTTCGTCGTCGTGGTCATCATAAGAAGCACTGCTTTTGGAGCCTCCACAGGCAGCTAAGAACAAAAGCGCAGAAGCGCAAACCAATACATTTAAACGTTTGAACATAACTAAAACTCCGTTTATAATTTATAATATAGAAAATCAGAAAGTGCCGTGAATAAGCAAAAATACTATTGCGCCGGAAACATAGCCAAAAAAGGCCAGAGGCGTTATTCTTTTGAGATACCAGCCAAACGTGAGGTTTTTATCTATGCCCATAGCCGCAATCCCGGCTGCGGAACCTATAACCAGCAGGTTGCCGCCGGTTCCTGCGCAATAAGAGGCAAAACCCCAAAACAAGCCGTCTTGCCTGAAAATCTCAGAAGTCGCCTCTATGGGATACATTTTCATTATTGCGCCTACAAGCGGAACATTATCAACAATCGCACTGAAAATGCCAATAGCAATGGTTATCAAATAAGTATCGCTAATGTGATCGCTGAGGAACGTTGCCATAGCCCCTAGCTGGCCCGTTGCGCTCAAACAGCCAACAGCGAGCAAAATTCCGGCAAAAAACAAAATGCTTGCCAAATCTACTTTTTTCAGAATATGATAAAGGTTCAAACGAGGAACATTCTGATGCGGATGCCTGCGCCTTAAAAATTCAACTAAAAGCCACAGAACTCCCAACACAAAAAGCATGGCTAAGTATGGCGGAACATGGAAAAATGTTTTAACAACCGGCACCATCAAAAACCCGCATATTCCGCAGATAAAAAGCAAATTCCTTTCAAAATCAGTGGGCTTGTTAGCTTCCACTATTTCCGGCTCGGGCTCAGGGCGAATTTTGCCTTTGATAACAAAACTCAAGATTATCAGCGGCACTAAATTGCAGGCAAGGCTCGGCAAAAATGCGGCCTTTATAATGCCAAGCGCAGATATTTGCCCTCCCATCCAAAGCATGGTTGTTGTCACGTCTCCAATGGGGCTCCACGCTCCACCGACATTTGCCGCAATTATTATTAATCCTGCAAAAAAGAGCCTCTCCTTTGTGTTGCCCACAAGCTTGCGGCAAAGAGTCATCATAACTATGGCGGTGGTTAAATTGTCCAGAATTGCGCTTAAGCAAAAGGAGATTGACGAGATAATCCACATCAAGGATCTTGCATCGGTGGTTTTTATGCGTGAAGTTATTATTGAAAAACCATCGTTGGTTTCTATTATGGCTACTATGGTCATGGCGGCCATTAAAAAGAATACAATTTGAGCCAGTTCTCCAAAGGTTTCAAACAAATGGTGCGTAGCTAGTGCCTCTCCGGCTGGGGAAGCTTGGTATTTGAACCATATAAGCCAAAGCGCCGTTCCCAACAAGAGCGCAGTTGCGGATTTATTTATTTTAAGGGGATGTTCCAAAGCTATGACTAAATAGCCAAGTATAAAAATGATAGCCATAGCGCTTAAAATCATATTTATTGAATATAGAAATTAACAAGCTTCCCCGGAACAACAATTACCTTAGCAATTTTTTTATCTGCGATGTTAGCTTTGATAGCCTCGGTTTGCATGGCGATTTTTTCCAGCTCCTCTTTGCCAAGACTCTTGGAAAGCTTCGCTCTGGCTCGCACTTTGCCATTCACTTGGAACACAATTTCTGCGGTGTCTTCTGCGGCAAGCTCTGCGTTTCCGGTGGGCCATGCCACGCCGGTTAAGCTCTCGCCATGCCCCAAAATTTGCCACAATTCCTCGCAAAGGTGCGGCGCAAAGGGGTGCAAAAGCTTTACAAAAACCTCGCAAGGCTCACGGTAGCGCACGGTTTGCTTTATCAACTCGTTGTTGAAAACCATAAGCTGGCTGATGGCCGTGTTAAAGCGCATATTTTCAATATCGTCGGTGACCTTGAGAATGCTCTGGTGCATAAGGCGGGTAAGCTCTTCCGACGGAGTGTCGTTTGTGTATTCGGGTGTGCCTTCGTCTCCGGCAATGGAGCGCATGGCACGGCTCAAAAAACGGTACATGCCTTCTATGCCTTGTGGTTGCCAGGGTTTAACTGCGTCCAGCGGCCCCATAAACATTTCGTAAAGGCGTAGCGAGTCTGCGCCGTATTGGTTTACAACGTCGTCAGGGTTTACCACGTTTTTCAGGCTTTTGCTCATTTTCGCAATTATTTGCTTTAGCTCTTCGTCTGTGCCTTTGCGATAAAATTTGCCGTATTTTTCTTCTACCTCGTCGCTTGGCACTTTTGCGCCTGCGGCGGTTTCATAGGCGAATGCTAGAATCATGCCTTGGTTGAACAGTTTTTGAAAGGGCTCGTCTGTGGAAACAAAACCCAAGTCAAAAAGTACTTTGTGCCAAAAGCGGCTGTAGAGCAAATGCAAAACGGCGTGTTCTGCGCCACCCACATACAAGTCCACCGGCATCCAGAAATTTTCCAGTTCCTTGCCCACAAAAGCGGCCTCATTGTGCGGGTCAATGTAGCGCAGATAATACCAGCAGCTGCCTGCCCATTGAGGCATGGTGTTCAGCTCTCTTGTTCCTTTGCGGCCATTTGCGTTTACGCTTATCCAGTCGGTTGCATTTGCCAACGGCGATATGCCTCCATCTCCGGGTTTGTAGTCTGAGAGTTCGGGCAAAAGCACGGGATATTCTTTTTCGTCAACCAGAGAAATTTCTCCGTTTTCCCAGTGGATTATTGGGAATGGTTCACCCCAATAACGTTGGCGGCTAAAGAGCCAGTCTCTGATTTTATAATTGGTTGTGGCTTTGCCTATTTTTTTGCTTTCAAGCCATGCTGTGATTTTTGCGATGCCATCTTTTTTTGAAAGTCCGTCAAGGCTAAGTTCATCGCTTGCAGAGCGAATATATTTTCCGTCATTTGTCCAGCAAGCCTCGCCTGCTAGGACTTTTTCCTTTAATTCTGCGGGGCAGCTTGCGTCCGGTTCCATTATGCAGATCACAGGTATGTCGAATTTTTTTGCGAACTCAAAATCGCGAGTGTCGTGCGCAGGCACGGCCATTATTGCGCCGGTGCCGTAGCCCATTAAAACATAGTCTGCTACCCAAACAGGAATTTCTTTTCCGTTTACGGGGTTGGTTGCGTAAGAACCTGTAAACACGCCGGTTTTTTCTTTTGCAAGTTCTGTGCGGTCAAGTTCGCTTTTTAATGCGGCGGATTTTACATAGGCTTCTACGGCGGCTTTTTGGCTTGGTGTGGTTAGAGTTGCGGTTTGCGGATGTTCGGGAGCAATTACCATGTAGGTTGCGCCGAACAACGTGTCGGGTCGTGTGGTGTAAACACGCAGTGATGCGTTTGCAATTGCAAAGTCCACCGTTGCACCGTTGGATTTTCCAATCCAATTCCGTTGCATATCTTTTATGCCGGCCGGCCAGTCCAGATTATCCAAGCCGCTCAGCAGGCGTTCTGCGTATAACGGAATGCGCAACTGCCATTGTTTTAAATTGCGATGCTCAACCTCAAAGGTTCCGCATTTTTCGTGGGAGCCATCAGCAAGCACTTCTTCGTTTGCGCATACGGTTTTGCATTTGCGGCACCACCATACCTGAGCGTTTGCGTAATAGGCTAGGCGCTTTTCTTCTATGTTTTCCGTTGCAGGCAATTCGCTTATCGGGCGGCCTCTGTTTTGCTCGGGGTCAAACCAAGTGTCGTAGAGCTTTGAAAAAATCCATTGAGTCCATTTGTAGTATTTTGGGTCTGTGGTGTTTATTTCTCTTTCCCAGTCGTAGGAGAGGCCCAGCCGTTTTATTTGGCGGCGGAATGTGTCGCAATTTTTTTGAGTGGTCACGGCAGGGTGCGTGCCGGTTTGTATAGCGTATTGCTCGGCGGGAAGGCCAAAGGCGTCCCAACCCATCGGGTGCAGAACCTGAAATGCGCTTGCTCTTTTATAGCGGCAAATTATATCGGTGGCTGTGTAGCCTTCGGGATGGCCAACGTGCAGGCCGGCACCGCTGGGGTATGGAAACATATCCAAGCAGTAGAATTTTTTGGACTTGTCTTTTGGCTCCGGAGTACGGAAAGTATTATGCTCTTCCCAGTAATTTTGCCATTTGACTTCTATTTCTTGTGGTGCGTATTTTGGCATAGGGTTGAAGGTAGAAAAAATATCTCCTAATCCGGAAGTTTTTCAAATTTATAGCCCTGTGCTTTCATTTTCAAAAGTGCTTTTGACAGCCCCGCAAAAGTTTGAGATTCAGGACGGTTCATGTGCGCAAGAATTATATCTCCGGGATGAGCTTTGGCTATTGACTTTTCAATAGTACTTGCCGTGGCCATGGCACCATAGTCCGCATTTATAGCAAAACCGGCTATCTTTATCCCAAGCGCGAGAATTTCATTCACGGCTTCGGCTTCATAATGCGCAGTGCCGGAACGAAACCATGTTGATTTGCGTTTAGTTAGCTCTAGAATTTTTTCCTGATTGGGAAGGATATCGTTTATCAGCTCTTTCTTGGATTTTGCGCCCTTGATATCATAAGCAAGCTTACCGGTGATGCTAGCCGGTCTGTGGCGTGCTCCGTGGTTTTCAATCTTGAAAAGCGTGTCCCCGGCAAGGTCCAGCGTTATTTTTGAATTCGCTTTAATCCAGTGCAAATTCAGAAAAAGAGTTGCGGGAATTCGCTCTTTGCGAAGAAAATTGATAAGTTTGGCATCATATCCGTTTGGGCGGGAGTCGCAGGCGTCAAGCGTGAGGTAAAGAATGGAGTCGCTTGACGGTATGTTGTCTGTTATGCCGGGACCATGCGTAAAAAGGCCGCTGGCATCTGCGAGAGTAGCAAAAAAGAGAACTGCTGCAAATAAGACAGGTTTCATGCGAAGAACATAGAAAAAGTTTCTCCAAATTTCTACATTACGGTCATGATCTTGACCCATCCAAAAACAAAAATAATACTGCTGGTAGCAGCTTGTATCGTAATTCTGATTATTGCATTGCTGCGGCAGACTCACAAAGCCGAAACAAACGAGAAGGAACTTGCCAAAATTGAACGTGAAAAGTTTAATAGAGAAATCCAAAAACAGCATGAGGAATTCATGAATGCGATAATGCTTGTCTCTCCGCAAGATGTTTCTGACAGTTTCAAACGGGAAATTCAAAAAACGTTTGAGAGAATGTCTGCTTCGCAAACAGCGGAAGATTTCTTTTTAAAAGCTTATGTAGCCGACATGGACGGAAATTATAATGCGGCAATAGAGCATTATGCAAAAGCCCTTGAAATAAAACCTGATTTTGCAGAAGCTAAGAGCAACATGGAACTGGCAAATGCAAATGCTCACTATTATGCGCAGGATTACGACAAAGCCTTGGAATATTACAAAAAAGCCCTTATATTAAAGCCTGATATGTCAAGCGCATATAACAATATGTCAAATATTTATTATCATAAACAGGACTTGGAAAAAGAAAAAGAATATATGGAAAAATATTTTGAATATGCAAAGGACAGGTCTGAAGCATATCACGAAAAGGGCCTTGCTTTTTATGTGCGGCAAAATATAGACGGGTCTATAGAGTATTATAAGAAGGCTATTAAACTAAAACCAAATTATGCGGAAGCTTATTTCAATATGGGTTTGGCTTATGCTGCCAAATCGGATTATGCCAAAGCGATAGAGAACTGCAAGAAAGCTATTGAATTAAACCATAATTATACGGAAGCATATAACAATACCTGGTTTGCGGCTTTTGAGAATCTTGATTACGACAAAGCGATAGAACATAATGAAAAAAATCTTGAATCTGCTGCCGGTGCAGTTGCATATAACAGCAGCGCATGGCTTTATGCTTTAAAAAAGGATTACAAGAAAGCTATTGAATACGCTCAAAAGTCAATTAAACTTAACCCCAATTATCCGTATGCATATCACACTATGGGGTTTGTTCATGTAGGCAAGAAAGATTACGATAATGCTATTAAGAATTATAAAAAAGCGATTGAGCTTTTTGAAAAGTCACCGGAATTTAAAGAGTCTCTTGCGGAAGCTTATTACGATATGGGCGATGTTTACGAGAAAAAGAGAGATAAGAAAAAAGCAACGGAGCTCAAACGGAAAGCTGAGAAATTGGGATATAAAGGCGAATGATAAGAAATTCTTTGCTGTTTGTTCTTTGCGCTGCATCGGTGTTTGCTGCGGATAGACCTTATACTTTGCGGACATTGGATTATACGCCGGATCTTTATACGCATCATAATGTGACTTTGGGGGATTCTGTTGCGCATTTTAGGGATGTGCGCAGTAAGAGCTATCACGGTGGGTTGCCCCTGCTGCGTTGGATTGCGCCTGATAAATCTTCTATGATTGCTCTCAGTCCCAGTTTGGCTTTTGATATGCGTGGGGGTGATGATCTCGGTGATACCATTCGCAGTTATGAAGGTGGGGTGTTTATACGGGGTTATAAGGATTCTATTGACTTTTGGCTGGACGCTCGCATGTTTACGGAGAGGCATTCTGCGGATCCTCCCAGATCTTGGGACAGGGAGTTCTTGGATAAACAGGGAGACAAAGATATGCCTGAAGAGATTAAATATTCAAGTTATTCCAGATACAGAGGGCTTTTAAACATTCGCATGAATTTTGGCCATTTGGGCTTTGCGCGCGATGCTCCGCACTGGGGGCCTGGATATTTTCATAATCTTTCGTTAAATAAAAATGCAGTTCCATTTAATCAAATGCTTTTTTCCACAAGTGTAGGCCCGTTCACGGTTATAAGTCTTTATGGCGATTTGAGCATTGCTGACGGTAGAAACTCTACGCAAGCCTCCACAGACGCCATAAATATGAAAAGCAGAAATCTTTACGGACATCGTTATGAATTAAATTTTGGAAATACGCAAATTGGCATAAATGAGTTAACGGTTCTATACAACTTAAACAAACCATGGCTTTTTGTGCCTATAGTACCGTTGTTTATTGAAAAGGGAAATTTTACCGAAGAAAACAACAACGGTTCTTTGAGCATAGATTTCAGCCAACGCTTGCCT
>Ga0209755_10007694_pt1 | contig 11636 bp, 11 predicted proteins | sample TergutCo191P1_FD_187301 | JGI IMG/M metagenome (GOLD analysis project Ga0209755, IMG submission 187301) | Cornitermes sp. P1 segment gut microbial communities from Petit-Saut dam, French Guiana - Co191P1 (SPAdes) (version 2) | ecosystem: Host-associated > Arthropoda: Insects > Digestive system...
TTATCATTGCTGATGATGAAAATATCCCGGCGAATACTGTGGCGAACTTCCTCAGGCTTACAACGCAGGATGGCGTGGGCATTGTTATGGGTTCCAGCACTTCCGGGGCGACTCTTGCAATAGCGCCTATGGCACAACAGCAGGGGGTTGTTGTTATATCGCCTTCCGCCACAGCTTTTGGTGTAACCCAGGCTGGTGATTTTATTTTCCGCACATGTTTTATCGATTCCTTCCAGGGCATTGTAGGCGCGAATTTTGCCTTTGATGACCTTGGAGCCCGCCGCGCCGCCGTCCTTTACGATCAGGGCGCGGACTATAACAGGGGGCTTGCCCATGCCTTTATCGCGCAGTTTAACGCGCGCGGGGGCGAAATTGTGTCTAACCAGGTATACATGACCGGAGCTGTTGACTTCAGCGCCCAGGTCACAAGTATCGCGGCGGTTAATCCTGATGTTGTGTTTCTTCCCAACTTCCTAAATGATGTCGCGTTGCAGGCAATGCAGATTCGCGCTCAGGGCATCACTGCTCCCCTGCTTGGCGGGGACGGCTGGGACGGCGTTGTTAGTATCGCCGGGCCGGAAATTGCCGGAAGTATGTGGTCGGGAAGTTTTTCCTCAGAAACCACTGATCCTATGGGAGCTGAGTTTGTCCGGAATTTCCAGGCCAGGTTTGGCAGAACCGCCACACAGTTTGCGGCGCTCGGCTATGACACCATGCTGCTTATTGCAAGCGCCATTACCCGTGCCGGGACTACTGACCCGAGCGCGGTAAGGGACGCACTGGCGGCGACCAACGAGCCCTTTGTTACCGGAGTGATCACTTTCGATGAAAACCGCAACCCTATTAAGGGAGCGGTAATCAACGAAATTCAGTTGAGGGACGGCGTGCTCGTCAACACCTACAGGACAACCGTAAACCCGTAATCACATGATTGTTTTACAGCAACTGATCAATGGAATTTCCCTTGGCTCAATTTATGCGTTAATCGCCCTGGGATTTTCCATGGTCTACGGTATAGCCAAGCTTCTCAACTTTGCACACGGCGATGTTTTAATGATAGGGGCCTATACAGGGTTCTTTGTATTAAGCGCCGTTGGCATGGGGCCGCAGGGGATACTATTTGCCATCGTCATTGCCATGGGTGTATGCGTGGTTTTCGCTCTGTCAATAGAGCGCCTGGCATACCGTCCCCTGCGCGACCGCGGCGCACCACGCCTGAACTATCTTATCACTGCGATTGCGGTAAGCCTTATTCTGCAAAACACGGCGCGGATTTTACCCTTTATGGGGCCTACTCCGCGCCGTTTTCCCCATCCGCCCATTGTGAGTATACAGATCGTAGAAGGGCTTAATGTTTCCAATATCCAGATAATCATAGTGGTGCTTTCTGCGCTGCTTATGCTGATGCTTAACTACATTGTCAATTATACCAAACACGGCAAAGCCATGCGGGCGGTTTCGTTTGACCTGCAGGCGGCAAGCCTTATGGGAATTTCGGCGAACCGCATTATCGCCTTCACCTTTGCGCTGGGGGCAACGCTTGCAGGCGCCGGTGGCGTATTGTTTGCCTCGGCGTATCCGCTGGTTCATCCCACAATGGGCATGATGCCGGGTCTTAAGGCGTTTGTTGCCGCCGTACTCGGCGGCATCGGTTCAGTTCCGGGGGCGATGCTAGGGGGATATGTACTTGGCATCGCGGAAATATTCGCTGCCGGATTTATTTCCGTGCAGTTTGCGGACGCGATTTCTTTTGCGATTTTAATTGTTGTTCTCCTGTTCAGGCCCTCGGGGATACTGGGGAAGAACTATAGAGCTAAGGTGTAGTATGCCTGATACATTGCAAGGGGGAAACCTCACTTCCGGCGGACGCCGCTTGACCTTCCCTGTTAAATCAACTCTGATATTGTCTGTCGTAGCTGTTTTCGCGGTAATGTTTCCCCTCATGTTGCATAATGTCGGCGTACTGGGAACCTACTGGATGTTTGTGTTGACCCTTGGCGGGGTCAACGCCATTATGGCTCTTTCGGTCAATACGATTGTCGGCATCACAGGGCAGCTTTCCCTTGGGCAAGCGGGCTTTTTGGCGATTGGCGCGTATTCGTTTATCTTTTTCTCTGTGGACGTTGGCTTGCCGCTGCCACTTGCGGCGCTGTGCGCTGTGTTTCTTACCGCTCTCGCCGGCTTTCTTATCGGTTTCCCCGTGTTAAAGCTTTCAGGCGATTACCTTGCCGTTGTAACGCTCGGTTTCGGCGAAATTATCCGAGTGGTTGCCAACAATCTCCCCGATATAACATGGGGCCCCAACGGAAGAACCTTCCTTACCCCGCTTTTGTTTAACCGCCCTTTGGGATTTATCGTCATAACTATCACGTTGATCGTTGTCCTCACCCTTGTGCAGAACTTCCTCCGCTCAAGTTACGGCAGGGCTATCAAAGCCTGCCGCGAAGATGAAATCGCCGCCAACTCAAGCGGCATCAATGTGTTCCATTACAAGATGATAGGCTTTGTTATCGCTGCGGCTATCGCGGGTATTGGCGGATGCCTGTTTGCGATGGTCATTGGTATTGTTTTGCCCATGGACGCTAATTTTCTTAGGTCTATTGACTATCTCATTTTCGTGGTTTTTGGCGGTATGGGTTCCATGACCGGCGCTATACTGGCCGCATACGCCCTGACTATCCTGCAGGAGTTTTTGCAGATGCTTCCCAGAGCCGTGCAGGATCTCAGACTTATTGTGTACGCTATCGTCCTCATACTTATAATGATCTTCCGGCCCAAAGGACTTTTGGGCATGAGGGAATTTTCCTTTGTGCATAGCTGGGACGCGCTGGTTAACGTTATAAAAAGAAAAACCAGCAAATTAAAGGGGGAGGCGATATGAGCCAGGACGAAAAAAACCTCCTCCTAAAGATAAACAACCTCTCCATCGTGTTCGGGGGCTTGAGGGCAGTCAGCGGTTTTTCGGCGGAGCTTTACAAAGGTGAACTTTTGGGGCTTATAGGTCCCAACGGCGCGGGAAAAACAACGGTCTTTAACATGGTTTCAGGCATTTATACCCCGACCGAGGGTGAAATTACGTTTTGGGACAAGCAGGGCAAAACACAGCACGTTGGAAAGAAAACTCCGGCGGCGCTAAATATCATGGGTATTGCCCGCACCTTTCAGAACATCAGGCTTTTTGGAAACCTGACTGTGGAAGAGAATGTGCTTATTGCCCTTCATTCACACCGTGTTGCAGGGCCCCTGGAAGTGCTTCTCCGGTTGCCCCGTTTCCGCAAAGATGAAGCGGATATGGCAGAAAAAACGGATAAAATCCTTTCCCTTTTCAAGATCGCAGGCAAGAAGAATGAGCTTGCCAGAAACCTGCCCTACGGCGAACAGCGTAAACTGGAAATTGTCAGGGCATTGGCCTCTGACCCAAGCCTTTTGCTTCTTGACGAGCCGGCTGCCGGGATGAACCCCCAGGAAACCGAAGAACTTATGGAGCTTATCACGTTTATTCGGAAGGAATTCCGCTTGACTATACTTCTTATCGAGCACGATATGCATTTGGTAATGGGCATTTGCGAACGAATTATTGTACTGGATTACGGCAGAACCATTGCCGAAGGGCTGCCGGAAGAAATCAGGCAGAACCCTGCGGTTATTAAGGCGTACCTTGGGGAGGATGCGTTTCATGGCTAATCCCTTGCTGAAAGTCGAAAATTTAAACATCCACTACGGGGCGATTCAGGCGTTGCGCGGCATTTCGTTTGAAGTTGATGAGGGGGAAATTGTCACGCTCATCGGCTCAAACGGGGCGGGGAAAACGACAACCTTGCACGCCATTTCGCACATCATACGGAAAACATCGGGAAAAGTTTTTTTTGAAGGGAAGGACATCACCGCCTTGCCGCCGGATAAGATTGTCGCTGAAGGTCTTGTTCAAGTGCCTGAGGGCCGCCGCGTTTTTGCGAATCTTTCGGTTAAGGAAAACCTTGACATGGGAGCATATATACGCAGCGACAAAAACAGCATCAAAAAAGATATGGAAATGGTTTTTGTGCTTTTTCCCCGCCTTAAAGAGCGAATAAAGCAGCTTGCAGGCACGCTTTCTGGGGGTGAGCAGCAGATGCTGGCGATGGGGCGCTCCCTTATGACCCGCCCGCGCCTCCTGCTCCTTGATGAGCCTTCCATGGGGCTTGCTCCCATTTTGGTGGATGAGATCTTTTCCGTGATCAGGCGGATTAACCTGACCGGCACAACTATTCTGCTTGTGGAGCAAAACGCTTACAAAGCCTTAAATCTTGCCACAAAAGGCTATATACTTGAAACAGGCAAAATTGTAAAAGGCGGAGCCGCCGCCGATCTTAAAAAAGATGACGCGGTTAAAACCGCTTATCTTGGAGGTACCAGATGATTATTGACCGGGTTATGGCAAAAAATCCGTTTTCTATAAATCCTGATATGCCCATAAACGATGTTCGTTCTCTTATGCAGAAAGAGAAAGTCGGGCATCTTCCGGTGCTTGACAAGTCCAATACGCTGGTTGGACTTGTGACGAAAAAGGATCTGCTTCAGGCGCTGCCGTCTTCGGCAACCAGCCTTGATATGTACGAGATAAGCTACCTCATTTCCAAAATGACGGCAAAAGACGTGATGGTTAAATCGGTTATCACTGTTACCGAAAACGAAGTTGTAGAAGAAGCCGCGCGCATCATGGCGGATAACGAAATAGGCTGTTTGCCGGTTATGCGGGACAAGCTCCTTGTGGGGATTATCACGGACACAGACCTTTTTCGTGTGTTTTTGAAAGCGTTTGGCGTTCGCTGTAACGGAGTGCGCGTTACCTGCATAATGAAGGAAAAGCCCGGCGAACTTGCGCGACTTACGCACGCCATTGCTGAAAAAGGCGGAAACATTGTGGCGCTTGTTACATCCGAAGTGGATGAGCTTTCACAGCGTTTGGCAACGATTAAAATTTCAGGCTTTAGCCGCGATGATGCGCAAGCGCTGTTTAAGAGTTTTGAGATTGAGGTGGAAGATATTCGTGAGTAGATTCTATGCGCTCTTTTCACTGCGCATAGCAAATCGGTCAATTTATAGTTCATAAGGGGAATTGAAAAAACTTCCCCTTACATGGTATAATCAAGTTAACGGGGTTATGTATGGGTGTACTTGGCGTTGCATTGTTGATTTTTTTCGTTTTAATCGCAGTTTTGCTGGTTCTTTTGGTTTTGGTTCAGCACGATGAAGGCGGCGGGCTTGGCGGCATTTTTGCCGGCGGCAGTTCTACGGCTTTCGGTTCACGGTCAGGCAATATTCTGACAAAAACCACTACCGTTCTCGGTTCACTTTTCTTGGTTATAAGCCTTGGCATTGCGCTCATGAACCGCCCGCCGACGGGAACCGGTGTTGAAGCCGCCGGAGCTGCTTTGACTCCTGATGGCGGTCTTTACTGGTTTTTGGAAGATGATGCCCCGCAAGCTGTTGAAGGGGAAGGCGCTGACCACGTTCAGGAGTAACGCTTCTCTGTCAGTTTGCCTGTAGCTTGAAAGCCGCATAATCTGCTTTCAAACCGCTTTTCCGGCTCTTATCAATTCGCGTGTGTGCGCTTATGACAAACTACTACGAAATCCTTACTGTGAGGCAGAATGCTTCTGCTCAAGAGATAAAAAGAGCGTTTAGGGAACGCGCAAAACAGCTTCATCCTGATGTCGCAGGAGACAGCGGCGCGTCGCAAATGCGCAAGCTCCTTGCGGCATACCAGACCCTTTCCAATAGGGATCGCCGCTGCGAGTATGACCGGGCATACAATCGTTTTGCAGCCAAAAATCGCTTTGATTACCGCACCTTTCTTATGGAGCGGCAGGATGACCCGTCAAACCAGGCAAAACTCATTTTTTTTGAGCTTTTGCATCTTGAAGAAGATGCGGCCTTGACAATCTGGTATAATAGCGGCGGGATCGACTTCCCCATGGAAAAGTATATGGATCGGGAAGACTGGATGGATTGCAGTTTTATCCTTGCCGAAGAACTTGCAAAACGGGAAAAGTTTTATGAGGCTTTCGTGCTTTTGGTGAGTATTATCCGCGAAGAGCGCCGCCTTCCGTATTTCAGGCATTTTGCAAGGGAGGTTGAAGTCTTCCTTAAGGAACTGGTAAGGCTCCAGTTGCGCCACGCTGTGGACACTCAAACATACCTTGAGTGTCTGGAGGCGTTGCTTTCTCTCGGCTTTCGCAAAAGTTACCAAGGGCATATTTTGCGTCTGATTACCAAACACAGCGTAAGCGGTCAGGGGCAGAAAAAACAAAAAACAAGGCAGGTTGCAGCGATTGATTCGATTGAAGAATGAGAAACAGATAGACGGAATACGCAAGTCGTGCAAAATGCTTTCGGCAATGTACCGCGAGCTAATTCCTCTGGTGAAGCCCGGCGTTGCGACAATAGAAATAGACCGCTGGGTGCACGACTGGATAAAAAAAGCCGGAGGACGCCCCGCTTTTCTGGGTGTTGGCGACAGGAAAAACCCCTTTCCTGCATCGATTTGCATATCGATAAACGATGAAGTCATTCATGGCATCCCTTCAAGGCGAAAAATTGCCTCAGGAGACTTGGTTTCCCTTGACTGCGGCATTGATCTGGGCGGGTATATAAGCGATCAGGCTGTAACGCTTGAAATGGGGACTGTCTCCTCGCAGGCCGGAAAACTTAACGCCGTTGCCCGCGAATGTTTGTATGCGGGAATTAAGGCAGCCTGCGCCGGGGACAGGCTTTTGCAAATCGCCCGTGCCATTCAAGGGTGTGCCCAGCAAGCGGGTTTTGGGGTGGTGCATCAGTTTTGCGGGCACGGAGTTGGGCTTGAACTTCACGAAGACCCGCAGGTTGTAAACATCCCGCGCGGTCCCAACCCGAAACTTAGCTCAGGCATGGTTTTGGCGCTTGAGCCTATGATCAATATGGGATCAGGCGATGTGGAAGTGCTGGAAGACGGCTGGACAGTAAAAACCGCCGACAGATTGCTTTCCGCACACTGGGAGCATACAATCGCCATTTTTAAGGAGCACACTGAAATACTCACCGATCCGGTTATGTGCGATTCCTAATTTTTCTGCATTGTGTAACTATCTTTGTAGTTTAGAATTTGTTATAATGTATTGTGTACAAGCGCAGAAAATTGAAGGAGAGGAGTATGAACTTTACACGCAGGCTTTCATCGAAGAATTTTTTTGTTTTTAACTTGGTTTTAATTGGGGTGATATTCGGGTTTTCACTCGCGTTTCTTTCTTTTTCGTGCACCACACCCCGTAACAATAATGTAGCCCAAGCTCAGGAAGTTACGCCGGTGGTTATTCCTGCCGATGCGCTTGCAATAGCCGATGCCTTGCAGACGACCATGCGGGCAGTGACGGACAGGGTGTTGCCGTCTGTCGTGGAAGTGAAAACTGTTTCGCTTCAGCGCCGCCAGCAGGCGACCCCCCGCCCTGACGGCGCGCCGTGGGATTTCTTTTTTGGCCCGCGCCGCGTGCCTGAAGGCGGCGGCGGAGAATTCCGTTCCCGCGGCATGGGTTCCGGTGTGATAATCCAGCATAACGGGAGCAATTATTACGTGCTGACGAACAACCACGTCATTGACGGCGTTTCTGAAATCGTAATCGGCGCGCTTGACGGGACAGAATACGTTGCCACCGTTGTCGGTAGAGATCCCCGCAGGGATTTGGCAGTCCTTTCTTTCCAAAGCAGTGCCCGCTATCCAATCGCCGTGCTTGGCAACTCTGATAACGTGCGAGTAGGAGACTGGGCAATCGCCATGGGAAATCCGCTTGGTGAGCAGTTTTCGTTTACCGTTACTATGGGCGTTGTCAGCGCAGTCGGGCGCACAGGCGGCCCGGGCGGCAATATCAATGACTTTATTCAAACTGACGCATCGATAAATCAGGGGAACTCAGGCGGCCCGCTGGTTAATATACGCGGCGAGGTTATCGGTATTAACACGTGGATAGCCAGCAATGTCGGCGGCGGTTCGGTTGGTTTGGGTTTTGCCATTCCCATCAACAACGCCGTGCGGACGATTGATGAGATAATCAGAACCGGTTCGGTGAGTGACGGCTGGCTTGGCGTGTCTTTGACTGATCCGGATCGCGGAATGCTTTTGGACATGGGGCTTTCCGGCAGGGGGGCGCTTGCAAGTCAGGTTTTCTTGGGCTCTCCCGCTGATAACGGTGGAATTAGACCCGGAGACTTTGTTACCCACGTTGACGGCGTTGAAGTGCGCGGAAGCAACCACTTAACCCAAATAGTTGGTAACATCAGGCCTGGCGACACAGCGGTTTTCACTGTAAAACGTGGTAGTGCCTCTTCCAATTTGACGGTTCGTATTGAGGAGCGCACAAGTCAAACCGCCGCTGACTCACGGCGCTTGTGGCCCGGAGTCATGGTGACTTCGATTAACGAGCAAACGCGCTCAACCCTTAATTTGGGCAGCGACGCTTCCGGGCTTGTTGTAACAAACGTAATACCTGAAACCCCTGCCGCAATTGTCGGTCTTCAGCGCGGTGACAGGGTTACAGCGATAAATGATGTTCCTGTGACGGATGTGATATCGTTTTACAGGGTTTTAAGGGAACAAACGGATACCGAACTTTGGTTCAGTTTCATCCGGGGTGATAATACGCTGGAATCACTGAGATTCAGGCGAGGTTAGTCGTCCGCGCATAAATGCTAGGCGCTTAACTTTTTGAAAAGGGCTGTCCGAAAAGCAAGGCTTGGCGGATGCCCTTTTTTTGCTTGAAACTAAATCAATCAGAAACCCAATAAAAAACCTATCGTGCTCAATGGCACGATTGACGATCGTCAATCGCACGATCCTCCTTTAGAACCTTCCGCATTTAACCGAAAATCGAAGGGGGAGGGTTTCCATGTTGAAGGGAAAACCGCGGATACTTGTTTTGGGCGCAGGCATAATGCAGGGGCCTGCCCTCAAGATTGCCTGTGAAATGGGTTTTGAAGTTGTGGCTGTAGATGCTGATCCTGAAGCCCCTTGCGTCTCTTTCGCCGATCGTTTCAGGCAAATCGATCTCAAAGATCGGGAAGGAATCGAAGCGTTTGGAAGGTCGCTTTTGGCAGAAGGCGGGCTTTCAGGCATTATGACCGCGGGAACTGATTTCTCCGCAACCGTAGCATGGGCTGCCGAAAAGCTTAACTTGCCCGGGATTTCGTACCAGGCGGCTTTGGACGCCTCGGATAAGGAGCGTATGCGAAAAAAGTTTAAGGAGAAAGGCGTTCCCTCGCCTGACTTTATCATACTGAAAAGTCCGCCTTCCGCAAACGGTGGGTTTGGTGAAAAAAACGCTCTCCCTTTTCCCTTTCCGGTTGTGGTAAAACCTGTGGACAATATGGGTTCCAGAGGTTGCAGCAAGGTGGAAAGTTTTGGGGTTCTTGATGCGGCTGTTAGCTCGGCTTTGAAGTTCTCGCGTTCTGGCAGGGTGATTGTGGAAGAATTCATGGAAGGTCCTGAATTTTCCGTTGATGCGCTTGTGTTTGAAGGCGATATTACTATCTGCGGAATCGCTGACAGGCACATTTTCTTTCCGCCGTATTTTATCGAAATGGGACATACGATGCCGTCTTCTCAAAGTCCTGCTGTAATTGATTCGCTTTTGGAAACCTTTGCCGCAGGCATTAAGGCGCTGGGAATAACTTGCGGCGCGGCAAAAGGCGACATCAAGCTTACCCCGCAGGGCCCTATGATAGGCGAAATAGCGGCGCGGCTTTCAGGCGGTTATATGTCAGGCTGGACGTATCCGTACTCAAGCGGGGTGATGCCCGCCCAGGGGGCAATAGAAATCGCTTCCGGCAAAAAGCCCAGCCGCACAAAGCCTGAATGGAACTGGACATCCGCCGAACGGGCGTTTATTTCCATTCCGGGCACGGTGCATTCCATAACCGGACTTGAAAAGGCGCAGATCATGCCGCTTGTAAAAAATGTTTTTTCCCGCGTCAAATGCGGCAGCATCGTGGACTTTCCACAAAACAACGTCACAAAATGCGGCAATGTCATAAGCGCCGCCGAAAGCAGACTTCAAGCTGTAGCCGCTGCCGAAACCGCCGCGCGTTCCGTCCTTATACGCCTTAAAGCGCCTGATGAAGCGACAGAAAGTTTTCTTTTCCGCCTTGGGGAGCCGTTTCCCCCTGATGCCTTTGCCCTGGATTCAAGGCTTTTACAGCTCTTATACGCTTTACCGGAAGGCGCAGAAGGCAGCGGCGTTGGCTCCGGGGAAAGCCTTGCCATTATGCCGTTCCCTGAGTTTGCCGCTTCCGGCATCACTGATTACGTCGGGCGCGGCGTAAACTCAAGTCTTGACGCGGTAAGGCTTCTTACCGATATGGAACTGCCGTACTCAAGCGCGGCAGCCGCCGGACCAAAAAACGCCGGGGAACTTGTCCTTGGGCGATCCTTCTGGAAGGCGTTTGTCCGCGGCGGCTATCAGGGGGCTGCGTATTTTATTGACAAACTGCGGGAGACCAATGGATAAACTCCGGCTTTGCCGCCCCCGCAAAACTCAGGCTCTTTTTGTTTTGCTTGTAACGCTGTCTTCCCACGCCTTCGCCCAAAGTATGAGTGTTCATACCCTTAGCCTTGAAGAAGCGCTGGTAAGCCTTTCAAGTTTAGGAGCCGGAACTGCCGAATTCCGCTGGGATCCGTTTTTTTCTTCCGGGACATTCACCGTCGGGCGGCACGAAGCGAGCTTCGCATCCGGCAGGGCGGGGGAAAGCGGCGCGGTTCTCATGGATCACAGGGATATATTAAATCTTCCCTTGCCTTACACTGAACAGGGAAACATCAGGTTTCCGGAAAGTTTTATCAGGGAAGTAAGGTACACCCTCTTACGCAACATTGAAGAAAACCGCTCCCGTTTTAGAGTCGCAGCAATTGTAATCGATCCGGGGCATGGCGGGAGAGATCCGGGCGCGATAGCAACTCACACAGTCGCCGGGAGGACGTTTACCCTTATTGAGCGGGACATCGTGCTTGATGTTTCGCTCCGCCTTCACGCAAAGCTTGCGGCGTCTTTCCCGGACAAGCAGGTGCTGCTTACCCGCGACAGAGATGTGACCGTATCCCTTGAGGATAGGGTGAACCTCGCAAACGCTATTCCTATGGCGGAGAACGAGGTGGCGATTTTCGTTTCCGTCCACACAAACGCTTCGTTTAACAGAAACGCGCGAGGCTTTGAGATTTTTTACCTGCGCCCCGGTTACCGCCGCGAGGTAATTGATTTGGGAAGCGCTGCCGGAAGCGAAGAAGTTTTATGGATTTTGAACAGCATGATGGAGCAGACTCTTGCCACCGAAAGCATACTTTTGGCGAATAATATTCTTGCGCGGCTTGGGCAGTCTGTGGGGCATCTCAAACCGAACCGGGGGGTAAAACCCGCCGAATGGTTTGTGATTCGAAACGCCCGTATGCCTTCGGTTCTGGTTGAGCTGGCGTTTAAGACCAACGAAACTGACGCGCTCCTTTTGGAAAGCCCTTCACACTTGAACTTGCTCACTCATGCACTGTATAATGGCATATCTGATTTTATTGCCTTTTTTGAACGGTCAGGAGCTTTGGCCGGATCACAGTGAGTGGGAGCATGAGCGAAGTTTTATCC
>Ga0209755_10007695_pt1 | contig 11636 bp, 11 predicted proteins | sample TergutCo191P1_FD_187301 | JGI IMG/M metagenome (GOLD analysis project Ga0209755, IMG submission 187301) | Cornitermes sp. P1 segment gut microbial communities from Petit-Saut dam, French Guiana - Co191P1 (SPAdes) (version 2) | ecosystem: Host-associated > Arthropoda: Insects > Digestive system...
CCCGCAGGGAGTACAATATCAACACGTTCGGAGCGGCGGACGTGTATTGCACTGCCGGCAGGGTTGTAAAGGCTAAAATTGTTAAACACAAGTTCAACTACTGCATCACGTGGTGCATCAATGTAAATTTGGCCACGGTATGCACCGGAAAACTCAAATGTACCCGCAGTGTTAATTCTAAAAACGCCGTCATCCGGAAAATTTTGATAGACAACTTCCCTGTTGCACCCGCTAAGTACCGCAAACATCGCAAGCAGGCACACAAAAACGCACCCAATTTTCTTTCTCATCACATTCAGCCCCTCATTAAGATAGTTTTCTTTTGATTCTATAGATGTAGCCCTTTAATGTCAATGTGATTTCGCAACCATTTCACAAAACGAACCGGTTAGTGACACCAACCACTTCACGTTTGAATGCGGGCACAGCCCGCAGCGAAAACCGAGGACAAGTCTCCCAGGCGCAAGCATTCTCTCGAAGCCAGATTAAGCGGGCAAGGCGGCGGAGAAACCCGCAGCCACATCGCCTACAGAATTACAGAAGCCAAAGCCCCGTCGGGAAATACTTTTCGTATGCGGGTGACAGTGCCGTGCGCGTCACCCGCATACGAAAAGTTTTTCCCGAGGTAGGGGCGAAAATCGAGAACACATCTTCGAGCATTCGCATTCTCTCGAAGCCGGATTCGTTTTCCGGGCGCAAAAAAAGGGCTATCGCAAATTTCACAACAGCCCCCCTGAATCCCTGCAAACAATCTCTAAATTTGCGACTCCACCAAAAACCGCATAAGATACGAATGCAAAAGCTTAATATCAATGGGTTTTGACATAAAGCCGGAAAATCCACTATCCATAAACATTTCCGCCTCGCCCTTTACTGCATTTGCCGTTAACGCAACTATAGGACCGTTGTAACCCATTTCTCGCAGTATTTTTGCCAGCTCAATTCCATCCATCTCCGGCATCATGTAATCCAAAAATATAACATCGTATTGGTTGCCCGTTGCTATTTTATCCAATGCTTTCCTTGCGCTCTCGCATACATCTACATCAAGCCCAAAAGATTGCAACATTGCCTCTGCAATGTACAAATTTGTATCCACATCATCCACAACAAGTATGTTGCCCCGGGGCAACGACTCCGGCGTAAATTCAAATTCTTTTGAGAACGACCATGTTTTTGTTTCAAAATTTTGCAAACTGCTTGCCAAACTTTGCCCCAAAACTTCTGTGCCAACTATTTGCTGTGGAATTTTTACCACAGCCGTTGTACCCTCGTTAATCTCGCTTGTAATCTCAAGCTGCGCCTTCATCATGTGTGCCAGGCTGGATACAATTGGGATTCCAAGACCTGTCCCACTTACAAATGGTCTGATTTTCTCATGAAGTCTAACGTATTCGCCCTTTAGGTCGTTTAATTGTGCCGCACTCATTCCCATACCTGTGTCGGTTATAGAAATAATTAGCGAAGTGTGTTTTTTCTCTCGCCCATTGGGTTTGGTACACTTCAAAGATAGTACCACCTTGCCGTTTTCTGTGTACTTAAATGCGTTGGTTAGCAAATTTGTTATGATTTGCCTAATCCTAAAGGCATCGCCTACTAGCTTGGCGGGCAGGTTTTCGTCTACATTCATTTCAAATTTCACATTTTTGCGTTCGGAGTACATAAAATGCAGTTGCGCCGCATCGCCCACCAAACTTGCTACATCGTATTCACTGTTGCGCAAAGTCATTTTTCCGGATTCTATTTTGGAAAAATCCAAAATGTCGTTAACAATGTGCAACAATGTCTTGGAAGAATCGTAAATTTTTGAAAAGGCCTCCTCCGTTTGCGTGGACAGCGATTGGTTGCGTAACTGCAATTCGGATATGCTTAACACAGCAGAAAGAGGTGTGCGAATTTCGTGACTCATCCTTGCCAAAAATCTGCTTTTGGCTTTGCTATGCTCTTCAGATTGCATGGCGGCACGTACCGGGCGCACGTCTATGCTGTAAACAATTATCATGGATGTGCCGTGATGTTCAATTTGCACCCATGTGCTGTAGGCAGGAAGTTCCTCACCATTTGGTAGCACAAAAAGCCAGTCTCCACTGGACGAGCCTTCTTTTGCGGCTTTGGTTATCCAGTAAGGATTAAGCACAGATGCAGGCGTGCCGCATGATTGTATGGGTGCGCTAAATTTTTCCCAGTTATCGCCCTCTGTAAATTCTCTTTCATCTGTAAGCCCAAAAGTGTCCATAAGATATTTGTTGCAACCTATGCACTTTGTACCCTCTTCTTCCCACAGTTCGATAAGTACGGGGGCGTTGTCCAATAGTTTGCGTGTTAGCTCCATCGCCTGGTTTTTTGCCAGGCTGTCTGCCCGGGTACTGCTCAAATCATGGATATAGGCAATAAAACCGCCGCCATCGGCAGTATCAATTTTCGCAAGTGTAACTTCAAGATGGCGTGCCACGCCGGTTGCATCATTGTGCATTATTTCTGCGGTTGCACGGCATTCTGCCACTGCCGTGTCAAACAGCAATGACGATTGCTCGCTAATGAGGAGATATGTAGCAAGTTCATCCTTGTTGGCTACCCTGCATATTTTTAACGCTTCACCGTTACAGCACACCAAGGCACGTGAAGAGTTGTAGTATGCAACACCCATGGGGCAAGAATCCATTACAAGGCGGATTTGCTCGTTTACATTCACGCTGTTCACAGAAATACTCCTTTTCCAAGACGTGTTCTAAGGTTCTGTTCCAGTATATCATAAAATGTCGTAATTTACAAAACGCAAGGGGCTGTTGCAAAATTTTGCAACAGCCCCCCTTGTCCCCCAATTATTGTACCGGAGCGGGTGCTTGCTCTTGTTGCGGAGCAACTTGCTCCGGAGCGGTTTTTGTTTTGTTAAAGAAAACGCTTGCTGTTTCGGTGTTCGCAAGGCCTATGCCGTCTACACGGTTTGCCGCACGGCGTGTTGCACGGTTGCCGGCAGAAATACCTCGCTCGGTACGGTTCATGGTGTGAGAACCAATTGCTGCGTTGCTTGTGATGTTGTCGTTAATGGCACGTGGGGTACTGCGGTTCACACCACGTTGAAATGTGTTTCCTGCTCTGCTTGCAGGCCGTCCAAAAGTGTTTGCACGGTTGGGCGTGCGTGTGTAACGTCCGCCCAATCCGCTTTCACGGTTCAAACCTCGGGTGGTGCGGTCAACTATTCCATCATTTGCGTAGGAATCCGGGCGGCGGTTTACCGCATCGGCAACTCGCTGACCATTTCTGTTGCCTTGGTTTCTGGCGGGTGTGTTTGCCGAACAACCTGTCACGGCAAGCATACCCGCAACCGCCGTTACTGCAATTAAACGCTTGTAGTTCATTTATTTTTCCTCCCTCAAATCCTAGTTATGTCCGCCGGCAAAAACTGTGCCGGTCGTTTGCAAGCATCTTGCCTGCCATAATATTGTGAGCAGATTGGAGGATTAAATACTGTGGCACTTTTGGAACGGGAGAAAAAAATTAGGAGATGCTTTACGGCTTCGAAACGAATGCTGCAATTACGTTCAGATTCACTCGGAGCTAAAGATTTGACCGCAGATGGTTTACGGCTTCGAGACGAATGCTACAGCTTAGTTAAGATTCACTCGGTGTCAAAAATTTGGCCGTTTATAGATGAAGCGAAAATTTCGATACGGTTTTGCGAAGCATTTTTGATGCGGGCGATGATTTCGTCCAGTACAAAAATTTCGCCGCCATAGTGAGTGATGTCAACCAATGCAAGCCCGCTTTCAACGGCATCTTGTGCGGCGTGGTAGCGCAAATCGCCGGTTACATATGCGTCACAGCCGTGAGAAACAGCCGCATCAATGTAACGCTGTCCGCTTCCGTCTCCGCCGCATATTCCCACCTTTTCGATTTTTTTTGCGCCATCGCCGCAAAACCGCATTGCGCTTATCCCCAGGGAAATTTTAAGCTCTGCAAAAAATTCCGCCAAGGTTGTTTTTGCCGGAAGAAAGCCCACCCGACCTATGCCTGCGCCCGCTTCAGCAGGAAATCCGTCTGCGCCGGGGCATTCTTCCGGGATAAGCGGAACGGCATTTTGTAGCCCGATTTTTTTCGCCAGGCAGTCATTAACGCCGCCAATTGCCTTGTCCAAATTTGTGTGCGCACAGTAGCAACCTATGCCATTTTTGATTAGTGCAACAATTTTGCGCCCGGTGCTGTCATCGTCTGTGACACGCTTCACAGGGTTGTAAATTAGCGGATGGTGGCAGATGATAAAATCGAAATCGCCGGTTATTGCCTCGTGTATTACAGCGTCTGTCACGTCCAGTGCCACCAATATTTTTTTTACAGTCCAGGATGCACTGCCCACCAATAGCCCCACATTGTCCCATTCTTCTGCGTACGCCATTGGCGACCATTTTTCAAATTCGTCAATTATCCATTGTGCTGTCATGAAGTTCTTGGGGGAAAACTTTTTTTGAGAAAAAAAAGTTTTCCCCCAAACCCCCTTTCAAAAAAACTTAAATTTTTCCCTCAAGCCAAGATAAACGCCTAAACGCAAGGGTTCGGTCGTTTTCGTTGCTTATTGCGCCTATATATTTTGAAATTTTTGCGTGTTTTTCGCAAAGATACGCAGGAAAATCCGGGCAGGTTATCCTCCCGGTAAAGTATTCCGCATCGGTATAGGGCTCTATTTTTTCGGCACGCTGTGCGGCGATAATTACATAGAACCGTGCGCCTTCACGCACCAGCTTTTCGTATTCTATATTGTACAAATTTTCGTGTAAAAACCTGCGCAATTCTTCCAAATCGTGTTGCGCTTGCAAAATAAGCCGTGCATTTCCGACTTTACCCGTGCTGCCGGAATTGTTTAAGGTTTCGAGAGAATGTGTGACTTTGCTCACGTTTCCTCGGTTTTTGCCGTGGGCATGGCGCACAATATCTATGATGCGCTGGCCGCCCATTCCTGCAATTACAATGCAGTCTGCTTCGCCGGGCGCAAGCGGTTCTACGCCATCGCCCAGGCGCATTTCAATACGCTCCAAAAGACCGGCGGCACGAATATTTTCTGCCGCCGCTTTCAGCGGCCCGTCCGCAATATCGCAGGCTATCGCCCGTTCGCAGATGCCTTTTCGCACCGCTTCGATAGGTAAGTACGCATGGTCTGTGCCTATGTCTGCCAAACAGCGACAACTATCCACACACGCCAGCAATGCTCGTAATCTTTTCGTCAATGTGAATCCCTCAATTTTAGGGGAATGGTGGGGAATGCTTTGGGGCAAGCCCAGATGTTTTAATCGAGATAATCCTTGAGCTTGCGGCTACGGCTTGGGTGGCGCAATTTGCGCAGAGCCTTAGCTTCAATTTGGCGGATGCGTTCACGTGTTACCTTAAATTCTTTGCCCACTTCTTCCAGTGTGCGTGCCCTGCCATCGTCCAACCCGAAGCGTAAACGCAGAACTTTTTCCTCCCTATCGGTGAGGGTGTCCAGCACTTCGATAAGTTGCTCTTTAAGCAGGGTGAAAGCCGCCGCTTCCGCAGGTGCGGGAATATCATCATCGGGTATAAAATCGCCAAGATGGCTGTCTTCTTCCTCGCCTATGGGTGTTTCGAGAGAAACCGGCTCTTGCCCAATTTTGAGGATTTCACGCACTTTCTCAACGGGCATTTGCATTTCTTTAGCAAGCTCGTCCGGGGTGGGGTCACGACCTAGTTCTTGCAAAAGCTGGCGTGACACACGAATGAGTTTGTTGATTGTTTCCACCATGTGAACAGGTATGCGAATGGTGCGTGCCTGGTCTGCAATGGCACGGGTAATCGCCTGGCGAATCCACCAGGTGGCGTATGTGCTGAATTTATAGCCCTTTGTGTAGTCGAATTTTTCCACGGCTTTAATAAGCCCGAGATTTCCCTCCTGAATCAAATCGAGGAAGAGCATCCCACGCCCTACATATCGTTTTGCAATGGAGACGACAAGGCGCAAGTTTGCCTCTGCAAGCCGCTGTTTTGCAATTTCGTCCCCTTCTTCCATGCGCTTTGCAAGGTCCACTTCTTCGTCACCGGTGAGAAGCGGAACTTTGCCAATTTCCTTGAGGTACATTCTAACATGGTCGTCGATGTTAATAGAGCTTTCTACGGCGGCAATGTCCAGCTCTTTTTCTTTTTCGAGGTCGGCATCGTCATCAACGGGCAGTACGGACGTACGCTCGATTCCCTGGGACTCCAGCCATTCGTAAACCTTTTCCACCTGGTCGGGGTCAAGGTCAACATCGCCCAGGAACGCCATAATCTCCTTGTCTTCCAGGGAATTTTTGTTCTTTTTTCCATGGTCAACAAGCTCTTGCAGGCGGTTCATCAACAAAGGGTCTTCGAAGGATTTCAAAAAAACCATTCCTCTCGTGTTTTATTCTATCCATCGTGCAGAGAGATATTCAAGGAATTAATAGATTTTCTCTGCGAATGTAGCGAGTTTACGGCATTTAGGTCGTTTTTGTCGTTTTCGATGCGAAAATTTATCCAACTTAGCTTGATTTTTTTTGCCATATCGTTCAAGGCTTTTTCTACTGCGGCTTTGTTTGGGTATTTTTTGGAATCGGCAAAAATTTCGGCAATTGCTTGCTGGTCTTCGTTGCTGTCGAAAAAATCGAATACATCGGATGGGGAGTTTACGGTGTTGGCATATGCAAAATCCAGCAATTTTCCAAAAATGCCGCCGCCCATTTCTTCGAAAGAGATAATTTCGCCGTTTTTTAACGCCGCCACGGTAGAAGGTTCTGAAAACAGGAGGTTCAAGAGACCTTTTCTTGCGTTTTTAAGACCTATATCTTCACCTCGGGTTTTTGCTACGCTTGTGCGCGGATGAAGTTTGAATTCGCTTTTTGTGCGATTCTCTCCGGTGATTTTCTCAATTTCCTTGTGAATGGCTGTGGCAGAAATGCCTGTATCTTTTGAGATATCGCCCACAAATGCGTCTGTCTCGATGGCACTGGTTACGGTTGCGAGAATTTTTGCGCATTCTTTTGTGAAGTCTACCCGCCCATCGGTTGTTTGCAGGTCGTGCTTTTTGCGGGTTAGCTCCACTTCGAATGTTATGTGATTTTGGGCTTCTTTTAGCAGAACCGCAAGTTTTGCCGCACCAAAACGTGAGAGAAATTCGTCCGGGTCTTTTGCATCGGGCAAAGTCAAAATTTTCACTTTTAAGCCCTCTAAGGTAAGTACCGGGATTGCACGAAGTGCGGCACGGGTGCCGGCATCGTCGCTGTCGAGTATGAGAATTGCTGTGTTTGCGCCTACGTTTCTTATAAGGCGGGCGTGGGAGGAGCGCATTGCGGTTCCCAAAACGCCCACGGTGTTTTTGAAGCCGTGCTGGTGCATTGTGAGAACGTCCATGTAGCCTTCAACGATGATAATTTCCCGGGGGCGAGTTTTTTTTGCGAGGTGCAAGCCGTAAAGGCAGTCGCTTTTTTTGAACAGTGCCGTCTCGGGGGAATTGATGTATTTGGCACCCTCTTCGTTGCCCATTATGCGCCCGCCAAAGCCGATTACTCTTGCCCTGGTGTCGATAATGGGGAACATTAGGCGACCACGAAAACGGTCGTAAAATCGCCCGTCTTTTTCCTTTGCCAGCCCCGCCGTGCAAAAATCTTTGGGTGGCGTTTCGGGGAAAGCATTTATAAGGCCTGTCCATCCGTCAGGGGAAAGACCTAAGCCAAAACGCTTCACAAGGGCGGGGTCTGCACCTCTTTTTGCTAAGTACTCCCGTGCAGAAATAGCCGACGGATTATCCGCATATAAATTTTCATGATAGTGTCGTGCGGCGATTTTGTTAAGCTCTGCGGCGGTTTCTCTTTCTGCCGCTTGGATTTTTACTTGGGGGCTTGTATTTTTTTCGGGTAGATTAAAATGCACCCTATCCGCCAATAATTTGAGTGCATCCAAAAATTCGATATTTTCGATTTGGCGGATAAAGCTGATTACGTTGCCGCCGGCATTGCAACCAAAGCAGTAGTAAATTTGCTTGTCTCGGTTGACGGAAAACGAGGGCGTTTTTTCGTTATGAAAAGGGCAAAGTCCGAAGTGATTGCCCGCACGGGGCGAGAGTTTAACATAGCCGCCAACGACATCCACAATGTCGTTTAGGGCTTTAACTTCGGATATTACGTCTTGCGAGTAAACCATTTTTGCTCCCTCCGAAAAAATTTTCCCACGTAACGTAGCATTAAGAAAAATTTGTCTCATTAATAAAATTCGACAGGTAAGAGCAAAATCCTCTAATCTTTTGCGGTAGAATATTCCTGGATTTTCAAAACGAAATGGTTGGTGTCACTAACCGGATGAGTTCGAACTTTTACGAAAGTGTTAAAAGATATCGCTAGACATTTTTTTGGAAATGGTGTAATACTCCATTTAGAGGTGCTTTTATGGTTAATCGGCAGAAAATAATTACAATGACAAAACTTGCGTTGTACGACAAGCACGAAGGTGCGGCAGACCGTGACGCAAACGATTATTTCCGCCACGACTACATCTATAAGAAAAATTTAGGAACTCGTGTTTGCGTTGCAATTGGGGGTGCGATGATACTTGCACTTCAGTGGATGCGCATAATTTTTCTTGAGGGTGTGGACATTTTTGAAATTAATGTTCAAGACCATTTACTCGAATCCATCTTGTTTATATTGGCACTTGTGGCAGTGTATTCGCTAATTGGCACGGTGCAGGGAACACGAGAATATTATCTGGTGCAAAAACGCCTTAACCGATACCAAGGAATGTTACGTTTCCTTGAAAATGCGGAAGAACGTGCCGTAAAACCCGAAGCAGAAGAACCCGAACGTCTTAGGCGTGAACCACCACTTACAGACCGCAGTACACCACGCCCCACAGACCCGCTGGCAAACGTATCGTCACGTGCGCTTACATCTCGTCCTAACATAAGCACGCCAATTGCCCGCCCTCGTCCGGGGGCTACGCCACCGGCAAGTGTGCATCGTCCTGGCATTAGCGCATCGGTTAATGCGCCTGCAAAGCGCATGGTTGCCCGTCCTACTGCAACTGCGCCAAGCGTTCAACCACGGACAACTGCACCAGCAAGCCCTGCACGGCCTACATCAAGCATTCCCGCACGGCCGACCGCAACTGCGTCAAACATCCCGGCACGGCCGTCTGCAATTTCACCCAGTAGCCCCGCACGTACATCTGCAACTCCCCCGGTTAGCCCGGTGCGCCCGGCTACACCGCCCCCCCCTGTGCAAAGTGCAACCCAAACGCCGCCGCCTTCGTCTAATCCGTATCGCCGCCCCGGGGCAAACAATCTTCCGCAAGTTCGATTAAACGCACCCTCTGTGCGCCCACCACAAAAATAGATTGAGGTGTCCTCTCTAATGGAGCAACTTTTAGTGGCACGTGAATCCCTTGTGAAATTTTTCAAACGATTTGAAGTATTTATTTTGCCCGCATTAAAATTTGTGCTGGGGCTTCTTCTGTTTGGTGGAATCACTTCCGTAGGCCACGCCCACGCCATTATTGATGGCTTTGGCGGCGGCTTTGTCACGTTTTTATTCGCATTATTGTTTACTGTTATGCCCATGAATATGAGCTGGATTATCATTATTTTAACCGTGACCATGCAGTTTTCGGCAAACGTGCAAGTTGCCGCCGCCGTTTTTATATTCCAAATGCTTGTGTTCCTTTTTTACGCACGCATGGCACCCAAAGAATCGCTTCTTATTATATTCACAATTTTGGCGTTTCACTTTAACATACCGTATTTGTTGCCGCTTATTGCGGGGCTGTATTTTCCCGTTACCGCAGTTATTCCCGTTACGCTGGGCGTTTTCATTTATGCGCAAATTGATGGAATAATGCGGCTTATGGCACCGGCTGCAATCACCGCCGCAGACCGTGACCTTACAGAAATTTTGACGGAACTGCCGGGTGCGTTTTCGGAAGTTTACACCACCATTATGGCCAGCTTTGCATCCGACCAATGGCTTTTTACTGCCATAATTTTTGCGATGGTAATTGTGCTTGTGCATTTTGTCTCCCGCCAGGCAATCGACTACTCGAAAGAAATTGCAATTGGCCTGGGCGGCGTTATGATGATTTTTGGATTTATTATCTCGGTGCTTTTTGCCGGTGGCTCGGAGCATATTGGGCTGGTTGTGCTGGGCACTGTAATTTGCGGAATTTTTGCCGTAATCATCCGCTTTTTTGACGGCGTTTTGGATTATCAACGAGCCGAATCCGTTCAGTTTGAAGATGACAATAACTACTACCACGTGAAAGTTGTGCCAAAAGTAATAATGACGAAACCTCAACGCAGTGTGAAGCGCATTCGCCCACAGCTTCCGGAAAATCCACTGGAATCAGAGGAGATGTAAATGTTCACCGCTGTCTACGATTGGCTTTTACAACTTTTTAATATTCCTGCGCTAAGTTGGCCGCAGTTTGGGCCTGCCCAGGCGTTGGATATTATTATCGTAGCCGCACTTTTCTACCTGGTAACTCGTTGGATACGACGCACCCAGGCGTGGATATTGTTGCGTGGCTTGATAATAGTGCTTTTTGTGGCGGTTCTTGCCGGCGTGTTCGAACTGATTGCCGTGCAGTGGATTATCAATAATGCCATAAGCATGGGGCTTGTGGTTGTTCTTATTTTATTCCAGCCGGAGCTTCGCAAGGCGTTGGAGCAGCTTGGAAAGGGCAGTTATTTCGGGCAATTTCGTGTGGAAAGCGAACAAACCATAAGCATATCCGCCCACAGTGTAGACGAAATTACTAAGGCAACAAGGGTGCTTGGGAAAAACAATACGGGTGCCCTGATTGTGTTGGAAAACGAGGTTGACATTAGCGAACACGAACGCCGTGGCATCCCCCTTGATGCCCAGGTTTCTGTTCAGCTTCTCTTAAATATATTCGAAAAAAATGCGCCGCTTCATGACGGCGCAGTGATAATTCGCAACAATCGCATTTCGTCTGCATCTTGCATTTTGCCCCTTACAACAGAATCCCTTGAAGCGTCCCTTGGTACACGCCATCGTGCCGCATTAGGCATCTCCGAAGTTTCTGATGCGAGGGTCATAGTTGTAAGCGAGGAAACCGGCACGCTTTCCATCGTAATTGACGGAAAGCTAAATCGAGACGTAGATGAAAAGCAAATGCGTGACCTGTTAATTTGGGGAAATCCTGTGAAAAAATCGTTTTCGATTTTCAAAAAGCGGAAGAAGAAATAGCCCTTTAGCCGGCTACTCTCCCCAAATTCGCCACGCACAGTACGAGCCGAAAATTTCGCCCGGGGCTAGTCCACCCTTGCTCTCCAGCAGTTCGCTTGCCGTTACCAGCTTAAAACCCTGCTCGATTAGGCTTGGGACAACCCGCTCCATAGCCTGTGCCGTTGTGGCATGAATGTCATGCAAAACGATGACGGAGCCGTCTTCCACCTGGCTCATGATGCGGGCGTAAATTGTCTCCGGATTACGGTCTCGCCAGTCCAGCGGGTCCAGCGTCCATTTTACGATGCCGTAACCCAGTTCGGCAGATATTTGGGCAACACGGTCATCTGTTGCGCCAAAGGGCGGGCGATAGATGGGCGGCGCAAAACCGACTATGGCTTCTATTGCCGCACTTGCGGCCTGTATTTCTGCGGCAAC
>Ga0209755_10007696_pt1 | contig 11636 bp, 11 predicted proteins | sample TergutCo191P1_FD_187301 | JGI IMG/M metagenome (GOLD analysis project Ga0209755, IMG submission 187301) | Cornitermes sp. P1 segment gut microbial communities from Petit-Saut dam, French Guiana - Co191P1 (SPAdes) (version 2) | ecosystem: Host-associated > Arthropoda: Insects > Digestive system...
GGTCTTCATTATGGAGCTTGGTTCATGTCAGCCTTCTGGCATGCGGAATTCTGAGGTGAATTCTAAGTTTTTTCAAAATTTGTAGACTGCTGATGTAGGGTAATGTAATAAATTTTTAGTATATTCAGTGGCAGATGCTTGGTAACAACATGCTAGATTGTGTAGTGTATTTCACTGTACTGTCTTCTGAAGGTAGTTGCATACTTAGTATTGATGTTCGTTCTGTGGACGCTGATTCTGCATTGCGTTGCAGGGAAGAGAGTTGTGTCACTGGCAGTGGGCTCAGTACATGTACTGGCATTGACTGAGGAGGGGGAGGTGTATGGCTGGGGAAGGAATGATTATGCTCAGGTTGGAGAGACCACAGGCAGCAGTGTGCTTGAGCCTACACTTATTACTTCTCTTCAGGGGAAAGTCATCATTGGAATTGCCTGTGGACCAACTCAGGTAGTATCAGACATTGAAATATACTGGCTAGAATGCAAGCTTCATATTTGTGAGGGCCCTGAACCAAACCTCAGACACAAGACTGGCTGTTACTTTTGAGGTTGTCGCAATTCTCCTTAATACCTCATGGCAAATGCCATAATAATGCTGTAGCTTATTTATTTTGTTTATTTTTAGTTTATTTAACCTTGAAATGACCAGTGCGGTATTTAAATTTTAGTGCTTGGTTTATGTAGAATATGAGTGTTATTTGAACACAAAAGGCTAAATTATGAAATAAATGACATTTTGTCAAATATAAAACAGAGATTATGCAGGATGTCATAAAAATGCTGTAAATTTCCTTGTTGCCTAAATATATACAAGATAGGCATGGTACGTTTAGCATAACATTAAGACTTGTTCATGCAAACATTGGTGCAGTGGAAAAGCAATAAGTATTCCATATTGTTGGTGTGTTTTTGTAGTCATAGGTATCCATTATGCAGTGTGGGTGTTCCATATTGTCATCTGTGGTCTGCCCAGCTGTACAATATTTTTCTACGTTATCTCATAAATGGCACAATTTAAAAAAAAAAAGCAAGATATGGTCAAAAATGTATATTGGTCTTCAAGTAAAGTACCTGTTATTCTCGTCAGATTTTAATGAAACTTGAATTTTCTAGACAGATTTTCTAAAAATACTCAAATATCATTTTTTTTTAAAATCTGTCCAGTGGGAATGGAGTTGTTTCATGTGGTTGGAAGGTCAGATGGACAGGCAGACATGATGAAGCTAATAGTCACTTTTCGCAATTTTGCGAACACACCTAAATATGGAATTCTAGGAGTGTTTTTTATGTGGGTTTGTGTATGTGAACAGAGGTTGTTGAAATTGTAATGATGATCGCAGTGACTTTTTAAGTGTCACTGAATGAGTTTCTATCCTTTGGAGGGCAACCATAAAGCATGTCAGAGAGAGTAGCTAGTCACTGGGCTGAGATAGGTCCATAACATAGGATACAACTGCTTGCTGCTACATCCTTTATTTTCTGTATGACTGTAATGGAATTTTAAAATAGTGTAATTCATTAAGCCAAAAAGTAATGCACTTATGATTTATTGTATTATTAAAATAGATTTTTTTCCAGTTTATGTTCATGAAGTGGATTGCTATCCTAGACTGGCATGATCATAAACAGGAAGGTAAAATGATCACAGTCTGCTGGGATGTGATGCTGTATAATTTGGTAGGTGGGTAACAATGTTACAGAGAAATGTGCTGCCTCTGTCTTAGGGATGGGAAATGTGGACACAGTCTGTGGCAACCCACAGGAAAGTATGAATATTGTTATGTTAATTAATTTCCCATTTTACATTGTATATCATCTTACATAATTGGGATAGCTCAGTCATTATAGTGACTTGCTATGGGCTGGATGGTCCGCAGATTGAATCGCAGTGGGAGTGAGATTTTCTGCAACCATTCAGGCTGACCCTGGTGCCCACCCAATCTCCTATACGATGGCTAGTGGGTCATTCCCGTAGGTAAAGCAGCCGGGATGTGGCGTTGACCACCCACCCCAATCTAGCGCCATGGTTAAAGAAAGAGTATAGCAATACCTTTACTCCCTGTCTAGGCCTGTGTGCCCTATTCTAGGGTGAATTTTACCTTGTATGTAATTGGCAAAGCATTAATGTGAAAAAAGAAACAGTGTTTTGTGATTATTTTATATTGGGTTTTACAAAAATTTTGTGGGCCAGGTAGCTCAGTTGGTATAGCGAGTGACTACAGTTTGGATGGTCCGGGAACGAATCCCGGTGGGGATGAGATTTTCTGCCCATCCAGACTGGCCCTGGGGCCCACCCAGCCTCCTGTAAAATGGATAATGTGTCTTTCCCGGGGGTAAAGTGCAGCTGGGGCATGCTGCTGACCACTCACCCCCTTCTAGTGCTGCGGTCATGGAAGAGTGGAGCTATACCTCTACCCACCCTCTGGGCCACACTGGGCCTGTAATGGGATCACTTTACCTTTTTTTTTTATACAAAAATTTATGTTGTTATTAATAATGTAATTTAAGCTCTTCTGTTTTATGCCCAGTCATGCTTTGTTCAATGTTGTAATAATGTCTCTTGGTTTCAGAGTTTTGCTTGGAGCAGTAGTAGTAAGTGGAGTATCAACTTGCATGTTGCATTTGTGGTGGATGTTTGTGAAGAAACATTCCGTATGCTTGATCAGCTCCTCAGCCTTGTCTGTGAAGGTGTCAGTGGGAACATGGACTGGCCACCACCACAGGATAAGGAATGCATGGCTGTGGCATGTTTGAATCTCCTCAAGTTGCAGGTATATATAGACCAGCAAGGTATTCCAGGAGCATATGAGTGTTTTAGTGCTTCTTTGTTGTTATTTATCTGATTGTGAGTGGCTCACAACAACACTTTCTATGTTCTTTGGACAAAGAGGACCGTAGAATAACAGCATAAAGCTGCAATCTGATGATAAGAATAGAAACTAGCGCATTTGTAGCACAGACATCAGAATCAAGGTATGGGTGTTTGAACAAAACAGTCAAGCACTCTTTTGAGGCTGTCAGTCAACAGTGAGTTAATGCTTAGGAAATTTTCGGACACTTTGTTTTGTGGTATTGCTTTGTGTTCAAGTCTAGGTTTTTGTTGCTTGTTTCAGCTGCATGCCATGATAAGCCATGGTGTGGACGTGAATTCTGTTGGTTTGGGGCCAAACGCAAATTTATTATCCAGCCTGAAACAGCATGTGGTAGAGTTAGCGAGTAATATTGGTGTCCTGAACACAATCCAATCAGCAGCACAAGCCACACTACAAGCTGGGTGGAGTATACTGCTACCTACAGCTGATGAACGTGCTAAAACCCTATCAGCACTTCTGCCCAGTACAGGTAATGTACACAAGAATGACCATCTGAAATGACAGAGTTGTTTCCTTGGATCTGAATTTAGATTGTTCCTGACCTCACTGTTGGTCACATGCTCTCAAGACTAATTTTTCATGTTTTTTTCCCTAGTCCTAAACAAATGTGTTTACTGTAGTTGTGAACAGTAAGGGGTCTTGATAACTTCTTGTAAGATGTTTTCAGCATGGCAGTAATCCCTTAAATACTCATTTGATCTTCAGCTAATCACCACTTTCACATTGGGTGTTTGCAGCACTTAACGAAAAACCATATGTTCCTGGTGTTGGGGTTTCTCAATATTTTGTTGTAGTTTTGCTTAAAAGTGATTGAAGAATCACAAAAAAATGTTTATGAATACCAGAACTAATAATCTTGTAGCGTGTGATATTCCTGAAACATTGGCTATCCCTTAACACATCAATGTTTCACTAATTAATGTACTCACTGTGTTGTACTTTTGTGAATGCTAGCGCTTGTTATTGTAATATTTTAAAAAAATTCTGTGCAAAATGTAGCTAAAAGATACATAATTTAAAGCTTTCATGGTGAGCAAATTCAGTGAATTATTGTTGGGCTAGCAGCCATGTTGGTTGGTTGAATTGCAAGTAAACCATCACCAATCACTTCCCTGATGACAAGGACAGAGATGGCCTTTGTAACACTGATTTAACTAAAAAGATGTTGGAAACTATCAGCACTGACAACAGTGTGATGCAATGTACAGAAAACAATTGGAAAATTTTAAACACCGAATGTAAAATTATACTGTTGCGATCTTGAACATGTACACAGCATCAGACACAAATATTTGTATCTTGGACTTTTGATGGTTATCCTTGTAAATGACCAACTTGATGCACAACTTTTCATGTATGTTTATTTCTGTTCTCTACATGTTTCAGGCAGCCATGTGCCCATCATCAGGAGAATTATTGTATCAATGTGACACCTGATTTATGTTACTCTGTGTAGATGACTGTCTGGTATGCATACCAGATGGTCACCTACACAGAGTGACATAAACCAGGTGTCACATTGATACAATAATTCTCCTGATGATGGGCACTTGACTGCCCGAAACATGTAGAGAATAGAAGTAAACATACATGAAAAATCGTGCGTCAAGTTGGTTATTTACAAGGATCATAACAGGATGCACGGTCAACAATGACATAAAATTTAATGGGTTCATATTTATTCATTTATCACAGTTGAGGCTGAATGACTACTGTGTTTATTGAATAACTTATGAATCAATCCATGTAAAAAAAAGTGCTGGATCTCCAGGAAGTGAATATTGTGTAAAATGCTGTTAGGTTTTATATTCTCATGGCAGTGACCCTGATGATGCATGTCTTCTCAGACGTGATGTTGTACATAACTACATGGTGTTTATCAGAAAAGAGAGGAGTAGAATTTGTGTATAAAACATTTCTGTGACGTGTTTTTGTAGGGTCAGATCCGTCTGCAGTGAGTGCTGGTCATCGCTTCATGACTGATCTTCTGGTTTCTAGTCTGATGGCAGATGGGGGCTTGGAGACAGCTTTGAAAGCTGCATTTAAAGGTGACATAATTGTTATATATGTTATAATGCATACTGCTGTAGTCAGTTTGTAATGAGTAAGGCTAATTTCAGTAGTCTCCCAAGCATATTGATGTAATGCCTCCTCATTGTGCAGTGGAACTGGGAGAACATTCCGAAAACGACGAAAGGAAAGCCCATATGTCAGATCAAGCCTTGCTGGAAACAGAGTCAAAACGAGCCAAAGATGCATCTCTTCATGAGAAAAACAACTCCAATGTTCCTCTTCTTCATCTAGTCAAATTGCTTCTCAGGTTAGTTTAAAGTGAAGTCATTTTTATCTTCAGGTATTCAGGGCTACAGCACTTAACCTTTACATGGGCAGGCTGGTATTTGAATTTTAATGCATGTTTTATGAAAATATGAGTGTTATTTGAACAAAAAAAGATAAAATTATGAAATGAATGGCTTTTGTGGAAAATAAAATGCAGATAATGCAACATGTCATAAAAATGCAGTAAATGTTTTTTGTTGCCTCAATAAGTGAACCCTTTTTGTAGTGGCGTGTTTTTACGTGTGTTTGCAGTTATGAACACTGGTCATTTAGAAGTTACATTTCCCTTTTTTTGCTGCACTGGTTGCTTGATTTTAACCTAGGAATGTTAATATTTGTGTAGAATGTGTCTGACTTTAAGCCATGTGCACATTCCAATCACAACAGAGAAACATGTGGACTGAAGGTTAATATGAGGCATGTATAAGTTGAATGTATTGGAAACAATTAGAAAAAAAAATCACCACACATACACACACACCTTGATGCATAACTTGGTATGTCCTATCTGCAAAGAGTTCCATGGGCTGCTGCATGAATCACTGTACCACATCTTGTTGTACATCACTGCCCAACATGCATTTACAGATGCTTTAAGATTTAAGACTAATGACTCCTTTCAGTGATCCCCACATGTGAAGTTTGAATGGTGATATGTTTGGTGTGTATGCAAGATGTTTAGCACTGCCTCTTGCATGGCATGCAGTTGGTCCTGCACTGTGCGAACCACATGGGAGCAGGTGTTGTCATGCAGCAGTATAGTGCCATCAGTGAGTTTAGCCTGGTTTTAGTTCTTGATCTTCATACACAGCTTTTGAAGCATTTGGCAGTAGCCCTTTCTGTTGATTGTGTCAGTATGTGATTTTAAGTCTGGAAGCAGGATTCCCTCCATGTCCTTCTGGTCCTGATTGGATGGATCTCCTACTCGGTAAACCATGTTTAAGCAGCACCGTGATGCAATCCATATAAGCTACTCACCCAGTCAACTGTACTTTTCTACATTAGTGTCTGCCAGTGTTTTTAGTGAATGACACTTATAGTTGTGCCACTTAAAGGTGCCACAGCAGGCCCACAAGTTGGTTTTGGTTGTGCATTCTTCATATATTAGTTGTTAATACAGTGTTATGAAAAAAATTTCAGTTTGTGCTTAAGTGGATTTTAAAGTAAGATACAGTACATGCTGTGATGGTGTATGAGTGGAGGTATATCTGTACTCATTTGTTGTGTGAAATTTTTTTTCCAGGAGTGGCTCTGCATTAACTCAAGCAAGGTTACAAGCAGTTCAGAATTGTGGAGCTGTCCGTCATGAAGGGAGAGAGAAGCATGAAAGATCTCCAAGCTTGAATCTTTTATTGCGATTTCAGAGGCTTTTGATAGCCCAGATTTATTCTCACAGTCACAAAATGAAATCCTGGAACTCACAGCTAGGTAAGTTCTTAGGTGCTTTCAAAAAACTATAAATTACATTATATTTCAGTTCCTCGTGGTAGAACTTTGAAGATGTGTCTATAGGATGTGACGTCGTGTAGTTTGGTACAAGTGTACTGATGTGTCAGAGGGATGTGACAGGATATAGTCTGGTACAAGTGTATTGACATTTCAGAGGAATATGACCTAGTGTAATCTGGTACAAGTGTACTGATGTATCAGAGGAATGTGACCTAGTGTAGTCTGATACAAGTGTACTGACGTATCAGAGGAATGTGACATTATGTATTCTGGTACACGTGTACTGACGTCAGAGGGATGGGACATTGTGTATTCTGGTAATGTGTACTGACATATCAGAGGGATGTGACATTGTGTAGTCTGGTATATGTGTACTGACATATCAGAGGAATGTGACATTATGTATTCTGGTATGCATGTACTGACATTAGACAGATGTGATGTGTATTCTGGTACATGTGTACTGACATATCAGATGGATGCAATGTTGTGTAGTCTGGTACAATTATACTGACAAATGAGAGGGATTGGCTCTGCTCATCATTGACGCTGTTGATCCATGTAGCAAGCCATTCTGAAACATCATTACGCATCTACTAGGTTACATTATGTTACATCCTAGAAGATGATTGTTTTTATAAATTGGGATAATCAGGGTTGAGGATTCACACTGTTTAAGTAAACTTCATCAGCATTATTAGGCAGCAAACATTCATGAACATTAGTCACCCTGTTACACAAAGGTCTGTTCTCACAGTAACAAAAGCCCGTTCTCAGATCTTATTGTAAGAAACCTCAGATCAGTTTACTTCATTCCTGCAATAGTCATTTGTCTGTTAAAATATTTTATGCATTTTCTATTTCACCAGTTCATTCTTCTTGTAACAATAGTAATGCAGTTTCGAATTATTGTGTTCTGTCTCATGTATTATCCATTTCTATAATGTACTCTCTGATATTTAGATATTTTGGTTACTGCTGTGTGTTCAAAGGCATTCCAGTGTTCTTTCCTTGGTGTAAGAAATCATACACACTTATTTTCATGGTACGTTAACACAACATTTATATTCGAGAATAATGATCACAAATATTAAATTGTATTTAATAACGCAACAGGAATTCATCACCTTAAAGTAAGATATCTTGTTTTACAACTATTGGTAATATAATTGTTTGGTGTAATTTAATGTTCTGTAAAGTGACATAAGGCATAACAGTCTTAGAACTACAGAATAAATTATCACCTCTGTTTTATGAAAATGTAGTAGAAATTCATATATTATGGTCATATAGGTACACTGTGCTTTGTCGTCCAATCGGAATCTTTCACCTTAGTCTGTTATTTCCATTTTTTATCAGTGAAAAAATGGAATCATAATTAAAAACTTGTCCAACTTGTATATCATGATACGTAACATAAAATACTGTACATTTGCAACCTAAATAAGGTATTCAGTTTGTGATATTCTAATCACTTGGTGATATTCTATTGCATGTCTAGCCTGGTGATGACTGATTGGCTGAAACATGCAGCTGTTTGACTTTAAGTTCAAACATAAATTGGTGTGCATTATGCTAAATAACTAATTCCATGGAGCAGAATCCTTCTTGTGAGGCTATCAGGTTCTGGGCTAGTGAAGCAAGTCCCCACATGTTATGGAACCTGAAGGTTCATTACAGCATTCACAAGAGCCCACTACCTGTTCTTATCCTGAGCCAGATCAATCCATTCCATGCCCTCTCATCCCATTTATTGAAGATACATTTTAATTTTATCCTCCCATCTGTGTCTGGGTCTTCCAAGTGGTTTCTTTCCTTCAGGTTTACCCACCAGAACTCTTTATTCACCTCCCTTCTCTCCCATACATGCTATATGTCCCACATGTCTTATTCTTCTTGATTTGCTCAGTGGAATAATATTCCTCCTTAGCATGTTCTACTGGATGTAAGAAATATTGTATATTGTTGATTGTGTAGAAGAACACTTAACATAATAAAAACTGCAATATGATACAAAAATGTCACATTTTAAAATTAGTTGTGTTGTGCTGTTTATCTCAAATTTATTTTTGGCTAATATGTGACGAGTCTTTCAGTAATTTTACTGATCAACATATGGCAAAAACAGGTTGTTTAGGTACACAGTCACATGTGTTTTCCTGCACACAATAATATGTAGGAGAAATAACCATATAAACTGTGTTAAAATAACCCATCAAATCACAATCAAAATTTATTGTCGCTGCTTATTATTCACTGCAACATGTTGTGTCCAACTTGGGCATCTTCAGGTAATACAAAAAATATACAAAATTATTTGGGAAGTTAGTTGCGAACTTATGTTTGTAAAAAGAAATGAGATCTCATTTTTAACATACAGGATAATAATCCTCAAGGATTTATGTTTTTGATATTGTTTTTGTGGTTATATATATTTCGGTTATCTGAATATTATGCAAGAATAATGCCTTGAAAGTTCTAGCTTTTACATTGTTTAAGGTTATTTTATGCTGAATATTTGATTATGGTACATAAATTAATTTTTAGAAAAATTTGTAGAGCAGTATCAGTGTTTATGTTACTGTTATTACAGTGGTAAGTTTTTCACAGTTTCTCTCAGTCTTAGGTACTGGCTGCTATAATACCTTCAGTTGGGTCATGTCCTTTCCTCGTCCCACTGTCACATGATGTATAGTCACAGTTACCAACAGCTTCATTAAATAAACTACAGCTAAATGGCATAACGTCTCTGGTTCTTGCTGTGGTGAGAACTTGAAATGTCATTCATGATAATATTACTTGATGATGGATGTGTGTTTTTCCTTTTAGATCAAGATGTACTGGGAGCAGAATCTTTGCTGACAAAATACATTTCACAGCTGTGCAATCATATCACTGAGACTCTACCAATAGCTTCGAGTTTGGCAGCAACGAGCAGCAAACATTTCTCTCTTGTTGTTTCAATTCTTAAAGGGGATGTAATAGGTATGTATTCTGGGGAAACTGTTTTTGTGAGTGCCAGTCTGTTTACAATGAAAATTTTCAAAGATTCGTCTGTTAGGGACCATGTCTGTCCATCTGTATGTCCACATCTATCAATATGAGAGGTGCAGAATGGATTTTTATGAATTTTTACATTTGGGAGTTTAACTAAAATTTTTGTATAAGTCCTCTTTTGGTTTAAATCATACAGAATTAATAAACACTGTATGTGATGGTCCACATGTGTTTATGCAAATTTTGAGTGTGTCTTGCCCGGTTTCTGTTTGGGAAAATTGTTTTGAGCAAATGTAGGGGAAGATAAAACATACATTTTGTGTCCAATATACTTTTTTCATAAGACACATGCCTTTTTTTAGATTATTAAATCAGAAGGCACCCACCCAATAGTTTTTGAGCTATTCATGCATTTCCTTACTTGTTGAAATTTTTTTACGCAGTGTGGACATTTTATATAATTATACTGCTTGTATTAATAATTTGTTTTCTTATTCTGTCTCTGTTTTTGCTTGCAAACAAGTAGACATGTTAAACCATATGTATCCATATTATGAGAGTGGAAGTAACAGAGGAATCATAACAGCTAATTCAAAATTATCTTACTTCAAACTCAAATGTTATGTCAGTTTCCCATGGTAGTGTTACAGTCATAATGGTATCTGTTAAATTAGAGTGATGACACAATGAGATTACAGGGGGGAATTTATGTTCTGTCTGACTTGCTGTATCTCTCATAGAATGTGATGGACAGCAAAATAGGCTAGAAGAAACATAAGTGTGAAAGTTGGGAAAGAGAGAAATTGTGTTCAAAAGTGCCAGTATAGATTATATTTCTGAGTGTTGTAAATCTTCAGTAAATTGAAGAATTGATGAGTGTCAGAATGGGTACAAACATTAGTGTAGACAGCTTATCAAACTGTACTGCACTGGAGGTATCATTCCATGCAGTCAACCTTTCTTGTGGTTGGGTTAAAAATGCCATGTTGCAGGGACCTGTGCTGTCTCCAGAATGTTGGTTTTTAACTTAATTGTAACATGACTGATTGTGTGAGAAAATTTGAATGCATTTGTTTTCCATGACAGCTTCAAATATTGTAGATTCTCCTGTACATTGTGGTTTCTCATGTTATTATGCAATGTAGTGAGGGAGTTATGGAATTGCTGCATCCATCTACCCTGAAGATGGAGGCAAAGCTCCTACTGAAATATTGGTAACCACTACCAGACTACCTGATGCCATAACATACAACGCTACACTCTACATTTTTCACTACTTTTGAAACCTCAGATAATGTTGTGCTGTAATTTCGCAGACGTTCTGTTGCCTGAGTTATTGGTATGTATGATCTTGCTACAACTGGAAGTTCCATTACTTCTGCATCAGGTGAATTGGGTTCAGTTGCTTGTGCCCTTACTTGACACTCTGGACAAGTTCAACCGCCTGGCATCGGGCGTCGAAAAAGAGGATGCAGAGGATCTGTCTTGGCCGGGGATAGTAGGTAGGTCTAATTATGTCCCACAAGTACCCTTCTAGTGCAAATTCACTACATGTTTCATTGTTCATCCTTTCTACATATCGTCAACAATATGTTGACACGTCTGTATTGCCACACTGGCTTCTCTTTCACCATTGTTATCTTGACCTTCTGCCATCTGATGGACATAACATTCAACTCCATGCCCATGCCTTACCTACACTCATGCAATCACATATGCACATACACGCGGTACAATGTAAATATCCAAAGGTTTCACAAGATGCAATCACAGTAACTAACAACAGAAACACAATGTGTGTACCATTAAATATGAAGTAAATAATAATTGTTCGAACACCTGAATTTCCAGTTGAGTGTCACTAAATGTTTATCAGCATAAAAAATATTTGGTATAAAAGATGTACAGAAGGATTAAATATATTTTGTGTCCATTAAACTTTGCTGTAAGCCTTCTGTTCCACACATAATTAAACAGG
>Ga0209755_10007697_pt1 | contig 11636 bp, 11 predicted proteins | sample TergutCo191P1_FD_187301 | JGI IMG/M metagenome (GOLD analysis project Ga0209755, IMG submission 187301) | Cornitermes sp. P1 segment gut microbial communities from Petit-Saut dam, French Guiana - Co191P1 (SPAdes) (version 2) | ecosystem: Host-associated > Arthropoda: Insects > Digestive system...
ACCATCTTAACATTCATCATCGGGCAGTGAGTTGGTAATTGGTGTTTTTCGCAGCTGTATTGATAGGCAGTTATGCCTAATACATCATGGTTCATGATGTTAGTGGTGGTGTTGGCATATAGTTTGCTAATCTCAAGTGAATTGGGGCATCATCTTATAGATCCCTAGCATTACCTCCATGCGAGTGAAGCAGCGTTGGATCACATGCATCAGTAGCACTTCAACCACTGCAGTGAACTGGGGTGTGATCCAGTGCACCATTAGCAATATTGCCAGTTTTATGACCAGTGTATTTCCTTATAGAGTATCTTTGTAATCAACTGATTGTAGCAACATCCTGGAATTTTGTGTTATTTTGGTCCTTGTCTTCAGATAATGCCATGAATTAAAGAGGAAAATTTCATGATCACTTACTGTTACTGTTTACAAGTACAACATTCTAACATAAAACCATTATTATAACATACAGGCTTTTAACAATGGTTATACATGAGTAATATCAGTAGCATTTGCAAGAACTTCTTCCATTGTCATAAAAACACTCAATACGATATATTACATTTTGGATGCTGATTAATGGCTTCTTCTGAAGAAGAGAACAGTTTGGATTCTGAAACATAGTGTTATGTGTTGAGTACTCTTATGACGATGGAAAAAGTTCTTGTAAGTGGTGCGAACCTTACTCATTAAACAACATGCTTATAAGTGTTCTAGCAAAACTTTGGACATCAGGGGGTGAAGGGAAGAAGTTTGGTGCAGAATGGAATGGTAACGACATGCAGTTAGATGCCTTTTCAGCTTTGTGAAAATATGAATAATTTGTGTTATTTTACATTGATGTTCAGATCATATTCCCTGTTTGTGCTTCCATTTATAGAGGATATTTTTTAATTCAGCCTCCATGAGACCAGACAGGTGCTGGAGCATTTTTTTAAATTAATGCAAATAGGACCATTATATTTCCACATAGTCCTGCTTTTCAGAACACTTAGCCCAGTTGTGAACAAGCCTATGCATGCACTGAGAAAGTGTGTTCTTGGTTGAATGGCACCCTGCATGCACTGATTTCTTCACTTCTTGGTCACTGCCAAATTTGTGGCCTCTTGAAGTGTAATTTTAGTGAACGAAAGAGGTGATCAAAATGTCTAAGTCAGTTTGTTGCAACACCTCCAGGTACAGTTGTCAGGCAGTTTTAGGAGTTCAGACAGGAGTGTATGGATGGGCATTGTGGTGCAACAATAAAACACCCTTTGACAATAGTCCTGTGCATTTTCTTTGAACTGTTGGCTTCAGCTTGTCACATGTTCCACATGATTAAGCACTGTTTATTGTTGTCCTGTCTTCACAATGCTTGTGTACTGGTTGTTGTGACTAAAAAAATCACCCTTCTTGCTGTTGGTTGCATTTTAAACTTTATTTTGCTGGAAGATTGTGATGTTCCCAATCCATACTCTGGCATTTGCCCTGTAGATCTTAGTAGTGGATCCACATCTCGTCCCCAGTGATGATACATGTGAAAAAATTGTATTCTGATACCAGTTGAAAAAGTGCTGGCAGATATCCCAGCATTTGGACATGTGGTCATTTATGAGTTGCTAGGAAACCCACTTTCCACAGACTTGATGAAAACATAGTTTGTTGTGGATGGTTTCATGGCTGGAACCATGACTGACTTCAAGATGATTTGCCATTTCATCATCATCAGTTGCCCTTCAGTTACTCAGAATCATGGCATGGACTTGTTCAGTGTTCTCTTCTCCCTGTGGTTGTGGATTGTTGCCCCCATCATTCTGCATCTGTTACACCTGTGATACTGTTTTTGAACTGGTCAGTCCAGTCATACACAAGCACTGTTCTCATATAATGCTGAATGTCTTTGATGGATTTCTGGCCCTGGTACCCCTTCAGCCCCCAAAAGTAGATCATTGCACATTTCTCTGCTTTTGTGCATCTAGCAAATGGAGCAGCCATATTAACCCTGCAGTAGCAAAATGATTGTTTAGTGTCAAAATTGCAGTGTGGAAGGGTCATAGTGTCTTCATCTGCTACTACATTCTTTTGCAATACTGGGACCTACACACCCCACTCCACCATCCTAGAATACTTGCATTGTCAGCAACACTGTCATGATGTCCTCAAATCTCACCATCTTGCCTTTACTTTTCCTAATGTACTGAGTGCCTTTATTTATCATAATGTACTGAGTGATAATATGATGAGGGAGCCAACAGGAGGTAGCAGCTGATAGTTGTCATAAAATAATGATGCTGTAGAGGCATGTGTATGCAAGAGATGGTGGGCTGTCATGCAAAGTGGGACATTATGTGCTGGTAGAGATGTCTTTTTTCAAAGGAAGCCTTCATTTTAAAGGATTGTAGGTGGTGGTGTGTGAACAGTAGAGTTGGATGGCTCACATATTTTAACACCTAGTGCCTGCAGTATGGGACTGTGTAACATGTTTTAAGGTAGTGTAGTGCATACAGCTAAGTATTGGTGCATTGACAGTTATAAAGATTCACTGTTGTGATTCATGAGTAGTGCTGTGAGGTGAACACACGTCAGTGACTAATGATATGAGCATAATACCATGAAGGTCCATACTGAAGGAAGGATGTGATGTCATCATGCCCACTTCATTCACTGGACATGATCAGGCTACAGGGTATCTGTAAAAAAAGTATAGAAACACTTGTCATTTTTCTGGTGAAATTATAGTTCTTGAAATTTCTGAATAACTTTGTGGATGGTACAACACAGAACTTTAGTGACACAACACTTTGAGTCAGAAACTGTGAGTGTTCATTTTAATTTTTTAGTGGAGAATTGACAAACATTAATACATACTGTCATCAATATTTGAACTTCACTACAGTTAAATTTCTATACCAGTCTGTATTATCTACATAATACAATGTGTCTGTGTTTCTTCAGCAGTCAGTAGTCATTAGGAAAGGAAGATAGGAGCTTAACATTTCGGCAGTAGCTGTAGAATAATTATAGGATATGTCTTGCCAGACATAATCAAAATTGGCCTGCAGGAATGGGGATGGGCATGGGTTTTGTATCTCGCAAAATAATGAGCTAAAATTTAAGATGAGCAAAATAGTTTAAGGTGTATGACATTTGAAAGGTCGCATTCCAGTAAATACAGTAAAGTGTACCAAAACAGTATAGTGTTTACTGTCAAGGCCAAAAAATTTCATTAACAAATTAGTTCCAGTGGACCTGTATTAGAATTGGCTTACTGAGGCATTTAAAGCATATAGGTAAAACCAGTGACCAGAAAGATCCAAGGAAATGCTCAAACTGTCTATCGTGAGCTTCAGTGGGTTCGATCTGCAGGTCATCTCAGCGTATTTATGACTGTAAAAGTGACATCTCAGCAAGGTGGCAGGCAGTCTGTATTGTGATAACATTTCCTTAGATGCATCATCCCCGTTGTGTTTTATGCAAATTATGAGGGGGTGGGTACGTCAAAACACAACTGTCTTTGTATCCTATGTATTAGGCTGACGACATGTTTCAGCCACTGTGGGCCATCCTCAGGTCACAAAAATATATGATGAGAAAATATACAGTATAAGAACATTAGTTGTGCAAAATCTGAGCTTTCAACAAGATTTCGTCTTGCGGTTATCTATACTGAAACTAATAATATATTTGTCAGGTAAAGTGGATAGAGAATGAAGTATATATATATGTTGTAAGTGATGTCTTATGAGTAAAGTGCCTTGAGTTTAAAGTACATAACGTAAGTTGTACACTTCGATTACTGTGAAAGGCCTAGTGGGGATAGTAGTACTCAGTGGAAAACTTGGGGTATACCAAGCGTGTTCATGGTGTTGGTACGTCCATGGCGGCTACACAGATGTTTCAGGTTGGCTGTGTGTATGATTGTGGACGTATTCGTTTTATAACTTGTTCTCTTTGAATTGTCAAAATCTGGGAAGTGACTGAGTACACTTAGCTGAAGTGGCTTGCACACGTCTGAAGTTTCGCCAAGCTTATGGAAGTGAAAGCAAAGGGTTGTGTATGTAGCAAGAATAGTTTCTGGATTGTGGAATTGGAACTGACAATTCTGCTGTCACTGACAGATGGTTTATGGAAAATGTGGGTGACCATGAACAGTGTTATGTCAGCAACGAGGGTGAATGCTTGATTTGATTTTTGCAAACCCAGAAGTGAGCACATAGATAATAGACATGAGGGAGTTTCAGAAGAGAGAATGTGTGCAGTCCCTCACACACACACACAGCTCATCTATCCCTAGTCTGTGACAAGTGCAATGACTTGTCAGCTGATTCCATTACAAATTACTCTTTGTGTGAATGGTTATTTAGAACATGTGCTGAGAATCCTGCATTTCCATCTTAAATATTATTTACTGATAAGGCATATTTTAAAAAGCTGCAATAATCAGTCGCCATAACTGAAGTATGGGCATATGAGAATTTGAAAAGAACACTGTACTGCCAGGGGAGACAGTTTTCCCCAAATGTGTTGGGAGGCATTGTAGGAGACAGACTTTCTAAGGTGGTTGTTATGTGGGAGGCCTTACACGTTTTTGTGTATAAGTACCCTCTATGTATTCACGAATTAAAAAAATTTATACATACATAATGGGATTTCCTTGGAGTTATGTATCATCCTTGTCAGTAAAGTTTATGCACGGCGTCTAGTTTGCAAATGTTGGTACTCAGGCAATAGTACTACGAGAACTGCGCTGTTCTGTTATTACGCAGCGAGCAGTGTTAATTTCTTATCGACGTTTCGGGACAACCTTTCGGGCCCAACTTCAGGGGTCAAGAATGGTTTACCGAAACGACGATAAATCACCACTACTCGCTGCGTAGTAAGCCAGAAGGGTACAGTTCTCATCTACTTCGCGCCGGAAGCATGAAATAACGCGTAATATCACTAAGAGTTTGCAAATTATACGCAAGATTCAGGTTTCAACTACATCATGTAGAGATCACAGATCGTATACGTGGAGATACCCTTTGGTATGGGTGCCTGTGACAATATGGCGCGAGCAGAATACCTGCCAATTGCACAGTGTCACCACAGATTACCGATTTTCGACTTACCAACTCCGATGCTGACAACTTGACCATGGACTATCCATGGTCAAGACATTCATCAAATATTGCTACCTACTTAATGGTCGATCTACTAGTATCACTGATCACTGTTTCCACGTACCCTAAGATATATAGCGAAGCTGACCATCCATCTCCATTTGACGCCCGAGTAAATTTTAGGTGGAACTACACATCCGCTCCACTATGCACTATCTTGCGTGTGCAAGAACAACGTTCTCTTTACCTTATCGTCAAATTCCAGCACAGTCATGCAATTATCACGTAACGAACCACGGTGCACGGTTGTCGGTATTGGTGTCGGTGCCATGGGGCTGTGACCGTCCTTTGGGTCGATTCCAATTGTATCAAATGTCGCAGTTTTCTTGTGTTATTGCAACGAGCGCCAACTATGTCGCCATAATTTAAAAGGTATACTATTCGTTACGAAAATTACTTCTCAGCAATCCGGCAAAAAATACAAATTTTTTGCACCGCGTTTAGCCGGTTGTCTCGCTGATGACAGTTGGTAGTTCGTGCGGCGTGGGGTGTAGAGCGGTTGGTGTGCCTGTATTGACCTTAATGGCCGTAAGTGTTATAACTGAGTGTGTAATTAAATGTTGCCATGCTGAAAGAGAGACGTAAGCTATGTTTTGATAATTGACTGACTCTTGATTGTTAAAACTGGCAGGTATGTTGACTTATAGACAGGTATAAGCATAGACAGTAGTGATTTTATGCATAAGTGACCTTCGTTTCAGATTAACTAGGGAAACGTATACGTATTACATTTTGAAGGAAATGTGTAGTGGAAAAAATACGTCGTACGTCATCTGAGCGTAAATATGCTGTTCTCGGCGTATTTGTGTATGCGCTTCGCGGTAATTAACATTAGAGGTGGGTTGGTTTGCAGAAATGTCATTTATGTCATGTTTTGTGTTCTAGTTGTATTTGGAAATGGCTTCATAATCATATTTATTCTCATTACGTAGATCCTTAAACGATTACAACATCCATGTGGATATGGAAATGGTCAATACTGTACATAAAAGTAATAATATTTGCTTAAGAAGTCAAGAAGTGAAGTCAGTATGGAAGTATACAACGATATTAGTTACTAGTCGTAGGACGATGTTTGAGGATTTAACATAATATAAATTATTTTAATATAACAAGTAATAACATAAAACACCATTTAAAAGGATACAGTACTTACTGGACAAAAAATAATTTACTACGCCACTTTATAACAGATAAAATTAGTACATACATGCAGGTATGTTTTATGCAAAACAAGATCTAAAATTCAGATGCAGAAACTAAATATGCAGTTAAAGAATAAAATAAGCATGAATGTATATCTGTTTTATGTGCCAAACTTTCAAATGCTATTTTAGATCTTATATAAACAAATTTAATTTTTTTTTTAAGTTCAAAATATACATCTAAAGAATAGAAGGAATTTTCATATAAAATTTTCTGTAAAATCAATTTAAATTTCTTGGAATTATCAGACTCTATTTTAATATAAGAAGGAAGAATATTAAACACCTTAACATCTAAACAGTACACTCCACTGCACACCCTTCCTTCTACTTCCACAAATCAAGCTTTACTACACTTTACATAACATGTTTTTCATGTATGTGGTTAATTTGTATGAAGAAACATTTGTAGTGATAGCCCTTCTATGCTTTTGTGATGAACACATGAAGGTAAATGTAAAACTTGTCCCTGTGCATAATGAAGCACAACGCCATGAAGGTACACTGTGGGAGTAAGGGGGTACCTCCACACATCTTGTACTTGGTACTAGGTGGAAGTTTTGTCATTTTTATTCCCTGCATGTTTTACTCCCCAGTACCCATACAACAGGATGCTAACATACAGAAGTCAAAGGGTGTGTTTTATGTGCTCAATTTTTTATGTATCAACAGGCCATGAATATATTGAACATAAAATTATTTATAAGAAGACTCATACTTCATGCAGAATTAAAATTGAAACCATTGTGGTTAGGAAGTCCCACCTGTCACATCAAAAGAGATACATCTTAAGCTTGGTAGTAATGATGATAAAAAAACAAACTGTTTTGTTGAGCGTGCAATTCATGTAGGATGTGACACAATAATAACCATTTAGTGTGCTGGGTGCAGTCTGTGTGCCTAATTATGTGCGTTTACTGAAAACACGGAACTGAGGAGGTACAGCGTCACACATGCTTAATTTCAACACTAGATGAAGGTGGGCTGTGAGCTTCATGTCCCATTTGGTTTGTCTTTGAGTAAAAGCGCCCTGCACTCAGTGGGCGCACAGAGCAACTGCGAAGTGTTGGTGAAGTGAAAAATCTCTCTGAGCCAAGGAATTGCCATATTTTATTGTGTTTACTGATTGCGCTACCCTGGCTCCCATTATGTGTAGGATTTGCAAGCAGATGTAGATGTAGATAATAGTTGGGTTCAAACCTGTTTGGTCCCAAAGCACCTAGGCCCTTTGTCCCTTACAATCTGATGCCAAGTCATGGGAGCCCTATATCTTTACAAAAGTTCTGGATTACTCACTGACTGAGGCTCTTGAACATCCACTGGGTCCAGAAGAAAGGAGCCAAGATATGTGTGTATGAGTAAAGCCAAAGCTTCGCAGTCGTACAACATGGGCTGAGGCTTCATCTTCTGCTCCATACCTTCTACAAGCAGGCTATTTGTCAGCCCTGTTAAGTAAAAATGTCTTCTCAGGGTGTTATCTCCAATAAAGAGGCCAATAACAAACTTGGATTGTGTCCTGTTAAAGGACAATAGTCTGGTCTTAGCAGTTGGACTAGGTCCAAAATCAGTTTTTGATTCTGTCTCTGGGTACTGGGAAGACCTAGCTTTCAGAGTTCCCAGTAAAGAGCCCTCCAGCCAAGTTCCCCTCTCAGAGCTCCCATATAGACAGAGACGCTGTGTTTGCCGAGCACTCTTACTGTCTCTCAAAGTCCCCAGTTAACAAACCCTCCTCCAAATTCCCAACAGGGCTGCTATAGGGAGAGTTGTCTGTTTCGAGAGCCTTTTTTTTTTTCAACATAGCTCTCAGATTTCCCAGTAAACAAGGTCTGATAAATCAGAATCTCACCTTTCTCTCAAAGTCCCAGGTGGTCCCTCCTTGGTCTCCCAATTGGGCCCCTATGGAGATAGACACCCATTGCAGAGCCTTTCTTTATATTTCCTTCAGGGCCCCCCAGTAAAGGAGCCGTCCCTCCAGGTTTCCCTTTTAGAGTTCCTGTAGGGGGAGATGCTTCAGTTCCAGAGCCCTCTGTCATCTGTCTCTCAGAGTCCCCGGTTATAATGCACTCTATTTCTTCTCATTTAAGTGAAGAACTGGCAGTTCCCATGTGTTTTAATGACATGCAGATGGTGTGTTTCGTGTCTGTGTTATTAATTTATACATGTTGACTAATGTGAATGCAGTTGTGTAACTGTTCCATAAAATGAATTTGTGTGTGTGTGTTTGTTATTATGTCATAACACTCTGATGATATATCCCACACTCATCCTGTGTCTGTATTAATTGTGTTAAGTTTTCATTTCTGCCACAAGAATACTCCACAAGCTGAAGGAAGGGAAGAAGAAATAATCTGCATATAGACCAATTGTCAACTTGTAACAGCACAAAAATTACATTGGTTTTATTGCAGCAGGAATGTAAAATGTGTATCTGCATGGACTATTTGATAACATTCTCAGCAACTGAATGGTGGGATGATGCATAAATTAGGGGTCCACATATTTTCTGAAAATTGAGGAGCCTTCCCAAAACGCTAGACAACAAAAGGGTGTCATGAAACAAGTTCCATGCCGAGGCTCACAGATACAGTAAATTCCTTTAATCCAGCATCTGGTAATCCAGCACTTGTGGAAAGTAGTCTGAGGACTGGAAGTTGTGCTTTTTATGAGAAGTCAGCTTCATTGATGATCTTGGGCATATTTGAGATGGCCTCCAAGAATGTCTGTAGTACATCAACCATTATGGAATCTTCTGACCCATTTGCTACTACACCAGGAACTTCTTCAGCTATGAAGACTCCAAAACACAGAATAGGATGTCAGTGACCTTGAACTAGTTGATGAAGGAGATATACAAATGGAATACTTGTCTTTTCAGTTGTGCAACTCAAGTATAGGAGTGTCTACGGAGGTTATGTATAACAATGCAGGTCAGCATAGGGTCTGTGTGATAAACTTGAATATCCAATAATCCAGCACCTGCTCAGTTCCATGGAACTGAGCAGGTGGAACTTTATGGTGTTAGGTTCCACCATACAAAATACAAGTCACTACAGTAACCTGATACCAGGGATTTGTGCAGCCATGACACAAATGATGAATTGGAAAGCAGCAGCAAAGCACTGAATGAGGTATTGTGCTGGCATATGCCTGGAGGGATTGAGGAAAATCTCAAAAAGCCTGTCATGTTGATTTTTCAAAGTTGTGAACCCGGTATCTTGAATACAAATCTAGGTCAATACTGCTATACCAACCTGCTCTGTGAAATGTACTTCATATGATGAGGTTTTTTGCAGGTCTTGTATGTGTGTTCTTTTTTAACGTGGCAGAAGTTTCACCCATATTCCATTCCTGTTCCACTCCTGTTAAACATGGACTTGTCCACTTGCTGTATAGTTTGTGTGATTTGAGTCATCAACACTTGGATGATGTTTGGCTTTAAAGGTGCAGTTAAGGTGTCCTGGACAAAGCACCATAAGAAGTACAAAGAATGTCAGTGGCTTAGTGGTCATGGGACTGGACCACTGTCTAGTCCTTTTAACAGGGTATTGTTTATTGTTACAAGATTGTCTAGTCACTGTGGCAAACATAAAGCATGTAAGCATATAGGTACTTCAGAGACGTTTACTTGTGTGTTGCACACTTTAACACATTTATGTTTATAGTTTTAATAGCACCTTTGAAGATATAACCTCTGTTTTTATTGTGTATGAAACTTACAGTCAGTCCGTAAAAACTGAAGTATAGTTGGCTGGGTTGGGGAGTGATAGAGCATATTGTGAGAGCTGGCATATTCAGTTTTCTTGCAGGTGATTTTGCTGAACACACCCAATGGATTGTCACGTCTCAGGCACTTCTCAGCCACAACCTGTGGCCTCACCCATGGGGCCACCTCCACCACAGACTCCCTCCCCTATGCCACCTCCCCAGACTCCACCCCCTTCTGTCTCAGGGCAGCAGCAGGTCTCATCCCCAATGGGTCCTCCACAGCAGGTTATGTCTCCAGGACCTCCACCTAGTCCTGGCCAGCAGGTGGCATCTCCATCACATCAGCATTTGAACACACATGGCCACATAAGCTATCAACAATCTCATTGTCCTAATGGCATGCTACCGAATCCACAAGGGGCTCCAGTTTCTCAAATATCAGGGCAGGTATGCAGCAAAACTGTACTGAACTTAATTTTTAACTTGGAAGTATATTGTATTGATTTTCTGTTCCTTATAAAATGTTAATGTTTATTGATCATACAGAAACCATACAAAAAAGTTTTAACTGCTTTAAAACTATTGAACTGCTTCCTTTCTTTGGTAGTGATGATAACAAATTGTACCTTAATGTGAGGACAACAGACTGTATGGTTTGGCAAGGGAACAATTTTGGTTTTGCTTCTGAAAATCGTACAGATTAAAACATCAAATGCAGAGGCCAGTGACATCAAAAGGCTAAGGACAAGTGGATGGTGTTCTTTGCCTTTTTCCACTAAAATTGCATGGGAAGGTGGCAGATTGGTGAAGTTATACCATGTGTATTCTCTGAAAATAGAGACAGCATGCAGTTAATGTGTTCAAATAAAACTTGTGTACTGCGTCAGTGATAGTTCATGTGGTTGGGTTTAATGAACTTAAACAAGGTAAGTATTTTTGTTCCATATTTTTAGTTTGTAAAGTATAAAGTTAAAAGTTCTGTGTGACCCACCCTCATTAATCAACAAAGTGTATCATATTAAAAATTGACATATTCATGGCCTTGTACAACAACAAATTTTATTACTCTTGTCAGTACATGCTATATGTTTTAGTCATACTGACCATCCTAAGGCACTAGATACATGATATTTAAATTCAAAATAAAATGCATATGTATTTTACTTTGTGAGGTGTCACAAATTGTACAAGTCATTATAATTTTTGTGTTGCAATTAAAATATAAGCTTACATTTTAATTGCGACATAAAAATTTGACTTCTACATTTCAAGAATTGTAGCAAGTCAAATTTCACATTTTGTCTTACGTGTCCCTTCCATTGCTGACATTGGCTTCATGTAATTGCCAGTATGAACTTGTGTAGTCTGTACCCTAAAACACTTAAAACTTTGTTCATGAAAATGAAAATGAATCAGCAAACCAAATTGTTTGCCTGGATATCAAGTGCAGTTACATACTTATGGTAAAAGTAAAGTTGCCCCTACGCTTTATCAAGCATGATGCCATGAAGGCAGATGGGAGACTGGAGATACTGCTGTGTGCATTTGAAGTGTGTGTGTGTGTGTGTGACAGAGAGATAGAGACAGA
>Ga0209755_10007698_pt1 | contig 11636 bp, 9 predicted proteins | sample TergutCo191P1_FD_187301 | JGI IMG/M metagenome (GOLD analysis project Ga0209755, IMG submission 187301) | Cornitermes sp. P1 segment gut microbial communities from Petit-Saut dam, French Guiana - Co191P1 (SPAdes) (version 2) | ecosystem: Host-associated > Arthropoda: Insects > Digestive system >...
CAATTCCGCAAATGTATGTCCGTCATCTTTGTAGGCTACTGCTCTTCGAATAAAATCTATACTATACATAGTTTATTTATAGGTTTTTGCTCCAAAAACTTAAATTTACCCACTATATATTCTGAGAAGGCTTAACGTTCCCGTACAAAATTATTCTGATGATGTGGATGAATTCGTGCAACTGTTGACAAATGAACACCATCTCTTCCTTGAGGAAGACTTAAAATATATCTTTCGCCATCAATACTTCCGCGATTTTCTCTCCGCGTTTTATATGCGACAAATTCTGAAAAAATACAAATTTACGCCAGATTCAGGCCTGCCATCTGTTTTAAGTGATCGAGCGTTCATGCCAAATATAGCAAAGATGTTGGGCGAATGTCTTGGCGAACATAAAAATACGCATCTGTTGAACCACAAAACTGCGTTACATGATGCTGTTGATACTATGCGTGAACTAAACTCTGAGGAAACGGGCTATGCGCTTTACAACGTCATCAAATGCTGGGAAGGAGCCCGGCAGGGGAAGATCATAGGCGAGGATTTGACAAGACTGAACTTAACCCAAGTACCCATGAATGGTATACGCTTCTCTTCGGGTGCGAAAGCAACCTGTTTTGATGAGGCATTTCTGTCCAATATCAGTTTGCTGTCAACAGGGCACGGCTCTTCCGTGATCAGCGCAGTGTATAGCAATAATGAGCAACGTGTACTCTCTGCATCATATGATAAAACTATCCGGGAATGGGACAGAGAAACACGCAAGTGCCTGCGTATATTTGAAGGGCATACTGACGCTGTACACAGCGCGGCATACAGCGCTGACGAGCGGCGCGTACTCTCCGCATCTAGGGATAAAACAATTCGGGAATGGGACAGGGAAACACGCAAGTGCCTGCGTATATTTGAAGGGCATGCTGGCGCTGTATACCACGCGATATACAGTACCAATGAGCGATATATACTCTCCGCATCTAAGGATAAAACAATTCGGGAATGGGACAGGGAATCACGTAAATGCCAACGCGAATTTAAAGGACACAGCTTTTTGTTAAATAGCGCGGTGTACAGTGTTGACGAGCGGCGTGTACTCTCCGCATCTAGGGATAACACTATTTGGGAATGGGATAGGGAAACAGAAGAGTGCATGAACAGCATTCAACATCATACCGGATTGTATATAAAAGGGTGCTCTTTCAAAAATGCGAAATTTAGAAGTCCCAAGCTTGAAACAGTTGTGCTGCGATACGGTGGTGTTCTGTTCCGTACGCATCTTGAATGTGTGCATATAAAAAAGCTCGCCCATTTATGCCAGCCGGTCATAAATTTTCCCAGCGAACAACATACACATCTCATTATTACGGGGAAAAACGGCAGTGGTAAAACAGCGTTGTTGGATTCAATCCATAAATGTTTGGCGGATTTTTCGGAAGACAGCGAAAAATCCGAGGTTTCCTCACCTGCGCTTATTTTAGATTTTTATGGATGTGGAAAAAAAGATTTTACTATCGATTTTAGACAGTATCTCAAGAGAGAAAATATGGTCTATCATTACTTTCCCGCAAATAATAGGCTTGACGATAATCGTATCAGTAACTTGAGTGGTTTCATAAAAGGCTTGAAGTTAAAAGCGGACAATATATCCTCGTCAGACCATGTTTACTGCGAACAGGTTCTCAAGACTTTTGAAAGAAGACTTAAAGAACTTTTCGCTATAGATACAGATGTAACGTTCGATTTTAGTGTGGCTACGAATTTGTTCCTTCGAGAGGAAAAAGGAAAAAAACATCCTTTTGACAGATTGCCGCACGGGTTCAAATCATTGCTTGGAATATTTGGCAAGCTCAATATCTCCGTCCATGAACAGGGCGGATTACCGGAAACAGCCAAAGGCCTTGTGTTGATCGATGAGCCGGAGCTCCATTTACATATTGCACCACAAAAAATGTTTATGCCAAATCTTATAAAAATGTTTCCGCATATTCAATTTGTCATTGCCACGCATTCACCGTTTATATTGAATTCGGTGAATAACGCTGTAGTGTATGATCTGGAAAACCAGGTTCCGTTAACGGGGATGACCGCCTATTCGTATGAAGACGTGGTTGAACATTATTTTAATAATGACAAATATTCACAGGATATAAAAGATAAATACAAAAAGTATCTCGAACTTGTTGAAATAGAGACCAAGTCACCCGGCGGAAAGAAAGAGAGCGCCGAACTTGGTGAACTTCGGCATCATTTTAACAACTTGCGTGAAACGGGGAAGGCTGGTGAATTAGTTTTAGCTTTTAGAATCAAGGAACTGGAATTGAAGAGCAAAAAATATGGTAAAAATAAATAAAACATATCCTGCTCCCGCACCTATTAATCGCGAAAAAGATTATCAGGGAGGGCTGGTATTTGATACCATCTGTAGTGATTTCCATAAAAAATGCTATTTATGTGAAGCTAAGCCAATATCAATAAACATTGAGCATATTGTTCCTCATAAAAGTGATGAGACGTTAAAGTTCAAATGGGAAAATCTTTTCTATGCTTGCGTTCATTGTAACAGTATCAAGGGAACAAAATACGATAATATTCTTGATTGCACAAAAGATGACCCTGAAGAAAATATTGTTATCAAATACGATCCTTTCCCAAATAAAAAACCGGAATTTGAGTCAAAAGATAAATCCATATCACCTCAAGTTGATAGCACGATTAAATTGTTAGAAGAAATAGTTTGCTCTCCTCCAACGGACCAGAAACGCGAAGGAGCAAAAAACTTGTGCAAAAAACTTTATAATGAAGTAACGGGTCTTGTGGATAAACTTGAGGAGTATTTTAACGCGGTTGATAATCACCACGGTGAAGACGAAGAAAAATACCTCAAACAATGTGTTGCAAGATGCATTTATCGCAGCTCTCCGTTTGCTGCTTTTAAGAGGGCTATAATAAGAAAGATTCCTGAATATTATGATATTTTCAAGTCAGAATTGGAAAAATAACAACACCATGAATTCTCGAAGAAAATTACAATTGAGATAGATATTTGATGTATGAAATAAACACTTATTTGTGATTGTTGAAACTTGATCTATCAGGCAGCACAGAATTTATCAGATGATTGTCAGACTTTTTGTTATCCTAAGCCTTCAAAACTGGTATACACTTGGCGCTCTCAATCAGCGAGTATATCCACAGGAACTTCCCGTCCCTTCAGGCTCTTATTGAACTGCCAATTCTTCCGTCCAAACACAAAAGGATGGATGGCGTTTTCACAGGCGTTGTTGTCAGGCGTCAAATATGCGCTTTCAAGGTACGAGACAAGCTTATCCCATTGCTTCAATGTATAGGCTACCTATACCCAATAACGAACTCGGCAACGCCTCAATGGCGCGCTTGTTAAGCCATGCCCTAAAGGCCGCAAGTATCGGCTCAGCCTGCTCCACATATTTCCCTCCGGATGCTTGTTATTTTCCAGAAGTTTATTGTGCTTTTTCACTCAGTGGTAGAAGTACTTCTTTTGACTATTACGGCACTGTCGAGCGTCTTCATAGAACGCTTCTTGACGAACATTTCCGAATACAGTGAAGAATAAAGTTCTATGAAAGCCTTTAAGAAATGTAGGCTGATCTTGACTCGTATTTGCGACCTTATAATTATGAAAGAGCGCATCAAGATCGAAATATGAACGGCAGAACCTCTCACCAAGCTTTCGTTAAAGGTATCCCTAATCTTGATTCACAGGAGGAAAAAGCGGCGTAATAGCGGTTTCATTCGAGGGCGACTGTCAGGTAATTACTATATTTGTACAATTTTTTTTATATTATAATAACTATATCCTTCATCCATGCTTTTTTTAATAAATTCATTTTTTCCATTATTATAAATACTTAAGTCATTATCACATTTTTGGGCTGAATCGCTTTTTATCTTTTCATATTCACTTGCTTTTTCAGGAAAAGTATTCAAATAATCCCTAAATATTATATGATTAGTCCATTGTAGATCATTAACAATTACTATTTGAATATTATAAGTCCTAACCCCATTATCTTCAATTGAAAATAAAACAATATCATGAAATGGTTGTCCAGATGATTTTATTATATCAATTTTTTCAAGTTTTGTTATCAATGCATCTATTACTTTAAAATTTGTAACTCCTACAGCAATATCTACAATAGGTTTTGCCATAATGTTTTTAATTGCTGTACTGCCAATATGTTGTATATCTATTGCATTAACTTCAAATACATTCCATAATTTTTCAATTAATTTTTTTGCCAACTTATCCCATTCGGGATCATGATAAACAAGCTCAATACTCCCATTTTTTAACCCTAAACTCATTATGACCTCAAAAATAAATTATCTTAATTATTCAATCATATATTTTGTTACTTTCTTTGTCAATATATTTTTCTTGTTTTCAATAATTCTAGGCTTGATTGCACATAACGAAGCTGGTATAATAAGCAGAATTTGAAAAGAATGATGCAGGTTGTCCTAGAACTGAGGCAATGACATTGACCTCTAGACGTTTGGGATTATATCGTTTTTCTTTTTAAAATTTTTTCCGGATGTCCTTATGCAGTTTGTCAGCATTGACCCGCACATTAGCCGTTTTATTAAGGGCGTAGCCCTCTGCGGTTAATACTGCGCCCCTTGGGACGGTTAGTGCTGGGGTGCGGGGATTTGTTCCTCGCATACGTTAATATTTCAAGATTGAATCTTCGATACCGCAGGGCTTGCCCTGCGGAGATTCATTTGCTGTTGTTTCAAGAATAACTCAAAGAAAAAACAGATGGAAACTTTTAATCTTGATCCTGAGGGGTTAAAAAAATTTATTCAACCATCAATAAATCGACATATACCCTTATTGAGACTATTATCAACACTCTTTCTTTTACCGCGCTGTTTAGAGATATGGTAAAAGAAATGATTGTCGCGAATACTTATCAACTTAAATCGGTATCGCTGAAAAAAAGACAGACAAGATTGACGCTTACAAACTCGAGGAAAAACCGAAAGTGCAACTTATTTCCGGCGTCCAACAGATAATAGCTGTTACTGCCCCACCTAAGGAAATAAGGTATCTTAGAGTTCTCTTTTGTTGCGCCCACACGAAAGCCCTGAAATTGTCCGGAGGCTTGCTCCGTTAATCTGCGTTAACATAAACCTAAAACGGCTTAATAAAACCGACCCTCTCCTACCGGAATTTGATATTCTTTTAGCTCAACGAGTTAATTTTCTAAGGGAGTTGGAACTGTGAGCGTCTTTGTTCTTGATTCAAATATTTTGTCATTTTACCTTCGCCAAAACCAGCAAGCATTCAAAAAGTTCAAAACACACTCGTTGAAGGCCATGAAGTTCTAATTGGCTCCATTGCTTATATGAAGCAAACGGGGACTTCGGCTATAAAGGCAGAGAAGCGGCTTCCGGAGTTTGCGGCTCTCTACAAAACTTTGGGCGTTGGGTAACTGGACAATATCCTTCTGGATTACGCCTCAGAGATATATCAGGAATTGAGGAACAAGAAGCATATCATTGAGGATGCGGATATTCTTACTGCCACATTTTGTATAACAACAAAATTTCACGTTGGTGACTTATGCCGCTATTGCGGTGGACAGATGGGTGAATTGTTCATCAAGAAAGTAAATCCTGTGCCGAAGCTACTTAACTGGGTCAATTTCTGAGCATTTTTTATATACGCTCGCCCTGAATGTAAAAGCCATACCCATTGTTCATCTCAATTTAAAGAGTCTATTCAATATGCATCCATTCTTGGTATTATAGTGATCTCTTGGATTATCTCGCAAGCTATTATTATAACTAGCAGTTATTCTCAGTGTACATTGCCTGTGGGATATTCAACAGAATGATACAACCCAGCTGCACTATATATGGGGGTAAATTTAAAATTGCTGAATAAGCAGGCACCGCAACTCATTACTAGGAGAGCAATTGATGAAAGGGGATGATGGTTATAGAATAAAATTTTCATTCTTAATCATGCTAGTGCTATTAGTGTGTATAATTGCCTTATCTGTCGGAAGATTCCGTATACCCTTTCCAGATGTTGTTAGGGCTTTATTGGGGTTCGAGTCGACTGAGCAACAAGTGTGGAATGTAGTTTTTTTGGTCAGACTACCAAGGGTTCTCGCAGCAATGCTCATAGGATCGTCTTTGGCACTTTCGGGGGCTGTCTACCAGAGTTTGTTTAGAAACCCACTCGTGAGCCAAGATATTCTAGGTGTATCGGCAGGAGCAACGGTGGGAGCCTCACTTGCCATTATTCTCGGCTTGAGTTCAACCTTAATGGTCTTCTTCGCTTTCGGAATGGGACTCTTATCCGTAGTGATTACGCTTTTTCTTGCTAAATGCCTTAAATCAACAGCTATTATCACCTTGGTTTTAGCTGGAATAGTTGTTTCTGGCTTGTTTAACTCGCTGACAGGTTTGATGAGGTATCTTGCTGATACAGAGGCACAACTTCCAGCAATAACGTTTTGGACTCTTGGGAGCATAGCGAGAGTAACTAGATTTGAACTACGGCTTGTAAGCATACCTTTGGTTATTTCAACAATTTGTGTTTTCCTATTGAGGTGGAGGTTAAATGTTTTGCAGATTGATGATCCTAACGCATCAAGTGATAATAGGTTGCCGAAATATTTGCTTATAGTTTTCTCTACGATTCTAACAGCTTGTGCCGTAAGCATTAGTGGGACAATCAGTTGGATTGGGCTTGTTATTCCACACATCGGCAGAGCAATTGTTGGTTCAGATAATAAAAAGTTAATCCCGGTTAGCGCATTACTGGGTTGTGCGTTCCTGGTTATCATTGATACATTGGCTAGAAATTTATCTGGGGTAGAGATACCTTTGAGCATATTGACGGGTACGTTAGGCGCGCCACTTTTCATATGGATTATCCATAAATACAGGAGGTGGGATTCGTAGTGTGAAATTAAGCAAAAAACAACTTGTGGTGAATTCATTGTCACATTCATATTCAAGCGTTAAAGTATTAAACAATATTTCATTTTCTATGACTTCAGGTGAAATTCTGCTTTTGCTTGGGGCAAATGGCTCTGGCAAAAGCACCTTGTTAAAATGCATAAACAACATTATTTCGCCCTCGGAAGGGTATGTACTGTTTAATGGAGTCAAAAACAATATTCTTCAACGCAAAGGAAGATTGGCGACTATATATGGCTACTTATCCCAAAATCAAACGCATGCCCCAGATATTCCAACCGAGGAATATGCTGTTACAGGCAGATCTCAATATATAAGGCTTTGGCAGAAACCATCAAAAGAAGATTACGACATTATTTTTGCCAAGTTCGAAGAGTTGAAAATTTCTCACCTGCTCGCAAAGTCATACGCTCGTATTAGTGGCGGGGAACAACAGTTGGTTCAGATAGCAAGGGTACTGTGTCAGGAGCCGTCAGTTATTTTGTTTGATGAGCCGACTAGTCAATTGGATTTTGGCAATCAGTATAGAATTTTAGATGTGATTAAGTCCCTTCAGAGCAAAGGCTACATTATTATTGTAACAACGCATAACCCACATCACGCTACTTATCTTGATTGTGGCGTTGGTTTAATAAGCGATGGCAATCTACAAAATGGTTCGATTGAGGAATTGACGAGCAAGCGCCTTTCTGATATGTATAAGATACCTATATCAGTAAATTTTATTGAAAAAAAAGGTAAAAAGAGTATATTTATCGCTCCAGAGAAAGATATACTTTGAGAGGAGTAGTAAAGATGAAAAAATTATTTTTCGTTATGCCATTTGTGTTGGTTTTTCTGTTTTCGTGTACTAACAGGAACCTATCGTATACAAACACAGATAGGCGTGTAATAACAGATTTAAACGGAACGCAGGTTGAAATTCCGGGCACTGTTACAAGGATTGCTGCATTTTGTTCACAAGTTGTACTAATGCTTTATATGTTGGATGAAATGGATTTGGTGGTTGCGACTACACAGGTTCTTTCAGGGCAGCCTTGGTTCGTAAAGTTGTATCCTGAGATTGCGAACATTCCTGCTTTGATTCGCCGTGAAGCTGACCCTGTGAACATTGAAGAACTATTTGCGCTTAATCCATGCGTAGTGTTCTCGCGTAATGAAGCGCAAATTGAAGTAATGAGGAATGCCGGTTTGAGCGTAATATTTGCCAATGCCGCAAGTTGGAACAATGTAAAGCAAACAATGGAGATAACGGCACGAGTTTTAAATCATGAGCCAGGCTCGCTCTACTCTGAATTTATACGATATCTTGATGAAAGGATAAACTATATATCTTCTGTAGTTGGAACGATCGATTATGTCGATAGGCCAAGAGTGTATTTTTCCAGATCATCAGCAACAGCAGAATCAAGATTTTCAACTTTTGGCAGAAACATAATGATTGATGATTGGATAACTCTAAGTGGCGGTGTAAATGTTATGCATGATATTGCTGAAGGAGCGGTCAATGTAACAGTAGAAGAGTTTATTGCCCTCGACCCCGAAATTATTCTTGTTCGCGGCAGTAACGCCCATGGAGCAGGAGGCGGGGAAAGAATTCGTCAGTATTTTTTGAATGACCCGGCACTGTCGGAAGTATCAGCAATAAGAAATGGCAATATATTTCTTTGTCCAATTGGCTTTGACTTCTGGTCATTCACGACGGTTGAAAATGCTTTGCAGATACAATGGGCAAGTCAACTATTTCATCCTGATTTATTCCCTGATGCAGATATGGTTGCGCAGGCAAGGGATTTTTATCAGCGATTTTTTCGTCACAATTTTTCCGATGATGATATAATCAGAATGAAGTATCAGTTGTGGCCGGAAGACTCCTTGCCATAGAACAACTTGCAAAATCAATAGTCGATTATAAAGCATAAATTGTCATTTATAAATTACACAAAACGGAGCTGTCAATGCAAAATACGAGTATGTTAGATTTAGAAAAATACTCAATAAAAGGATTAGCTAACAATGGCTTACCTATCTACATATTTGGGACATTAAAAAAAAACATTCCAAAAATATTGAATTATCTTACTGAGTTACAGTTAAAATGTAATACAGTCTTTATTGAAGAAGATTTGCCACAGGACAGAGATTATTCATATGTATTATCTATCTGTAAAGGACTTGGGATTAATGTTTCACATCTACCACCTGCAGCATCATTATTCCCTATTGGCGTGATTGTATACTCTGTCGAACTCTACGAACGCAAAAAATGGGTTGATTTTTTTTCTACCGGAAATAAACATTTTCTTGTAGATGCACATGATTTATTCGCATATGCATCATATATAAAATGTGAAAAATATTTCTTGAATAGTGATAATCTGTTGCACCATTGCAGAAGTTGCCCAGCAAGTTACGGAAATTGTCCAATTCGTGAGTATAATTATAAAAAGCAAGGACTTGCAAGAGAAAAAGCGATTGAACAGTTATTGCTTAGATGTGGATTTATATGTAACTATGCCTGTGAAGGTTGCAACCAGTTTATACCATACTATACCGAATACCATAAAAAAAATTTTAATAGCGATGATATAATTAATGACCTATGTAAAGTTGCAGGGTCTTTGCAATATATAAACAATTTATGGCTTGAAGGTGGAGAAGCTATGCTTTGGGAACCCCTTCCAGAATTAATAAATAAGGCTGTACAGCTTGATAACATAGGAAGTATTAGTATTCTCACGAATGGGTCGTATATTCCTAGAAATGAAGTACTAAACGTTATTTCGGAAAACCGTGAAAGGATGCTAGTTCACATAAACGCTTATAAGGTAAACCAAAATTTAACTAAAATATTTTCAATATTCGAGCGATATCGCATTAAATATTATTTGCGTGACGAGCGCAGCAACTGGGCAGATTTTCGAGATACAAGTTTCAAAAAACTTAGCGTAAGTGAATTAAGTAATATTAGAAAACGATGCCATCATTATAAACGCAATTATAATCGATGGATACTTAATGATGGAAAACTGTTTGCGTATTGTTGCATAACAGGATATTTAACACATTATTTAAATAAATATGATGAATTATCAAAAGATCATATTGATATACGAAAAATACCTGAGACAAACTTATTGGAGGAGATGGATCATTTATATGATAAGAGTTACTTAGATACCTGTAATTACTGCGCTCTTGCATCAAAAACAGTTCAAGATATAGACGTAGCAATGCAAATAAAACAACGAAAAATATAGTTATGCGAAAACGATGTCTTGTGTTGTTTCTTTACAAGAAAGGAGCATATGAAACATTTTCTCTGTGATAATATAAGTTATTTCCAGCTGGTTGAAAAAGTCACCGCATGTCTCTTTCCGCACATTGCCTTTTTGTTCTTTGTAGTATTATAAGCTTATGGATATAAAAAATAAAAAAATATCAAAATTTGATTTTGCTAAAGCCTTGGAAGAAAATGATAAGAATGCAATTAGGCTTGCGCCAAAAGCCGAATTGCATAACCATGGAGCATTTGGTGCAAGGCCAGAATACCTTAACAAAATGGGCTTGCCCTTTCCAATAAATCTAAATCAGATAACATATAATGGGTTTAATCCTAAAGCAGGAACCGGTTTTTTAGATATATTTATGAAATACCTTAACGCCTATACAAATGACCAGAAAACTTTATCTGTTTTATTGGCGGGTAATTTTGAAAATTGCCGTGCTACAGGTGTTACTAATGTTTCGCCTTCAATCCTCGTTAACTTGTGCGAGAGGTTATTCAGTAAAGATATTGGCAAGTTCATTGCGTTTTTGAAGCAATATCAATATGACGATCTAAAAATTGATTGGGCACTTGATATTTCTCGTGATTATATTTCCAAACATGAGAATAAAGAAGTTGATGCCTACAGACGGATAATTTTGGATTTGATGAATACGGGTTTCTTCAAAGCAATAGACCTTGCGGGAACTGAAAATGCACTTGCTGATGCGATTAACAATAATTCTAATATCATACTTAAAAACATTTACAAAAGGGCAAACGAACTTGGTATTGTGACTCGCATTCATGCTGGCGAACAAATGGGTAAAGATGGAGCGCAGCATATAATGCAGTGTATAATAGATTTTGAGCCCAAGCAAATACAGCATGGAATTGATATTGTTTATGATAAAAAAATCATGCGCATTGCGCAGCGTAAAAAAATTGTGTTTAATGTTTGTCCAACAAGTAATGTTGCTTTGGGTTATGCAAAAAGTATTAGGGAACATCCAATTCGGGTTATGTATGATAATGGATTGTCTTTGACAGTTTCAGGTGAGGATATGTTGTTTTTCAAAAGCACAACAAGTGAAGAATACCAAAAACTATATAATGCAGGCGCACTAACTGCTAAACAATTAGATGAAATTCGGGTAAACAGTTTGCGAATTGCAAATTATGATTAAAACATAGCCTGACAGCATATTTCCATCCGCGGCTTAAAAATCATTTGCGATGTATTGACAATTAAACAGTTAAAGGTTAGAACAAAATATGGCAATAAAAAAAAATGATTTTCCAATATTAGAATATGATACCGCAAAAAAAGCAGTTATTGAACCCAATAGGAAAGGTAAAAATAATTTTCCAGAGTATTGTATTATGATTTTTT